>SDBU01000256.1_pt1 | contig 75830 bp, 77 predicted proteins | sample 2277071 | NCBI WGS metagenome assembly SDBU01 (sample SAMN10397929, study PRJNA504765) | marine sediment metagenome | isolation source: marine sediment core GS08_GC12, 126 cmbsf | place: Arctic Ocean: Gakkel Ridge, Loki's castle | collected 2008 | reverse complement strand
ACCATGCGCTTCGCTTAGGTTCACAGCGGGCTCTATTTGATCTATAACTTTATTAAAGACCTTTGTTATACTCGTATCTAGCATTGGTTCACAGTCCACCCACTTTTAAACATAAGAGGCAAACAAAAATGTCCCACTACGTTTATGTGCTCCAAAGCAAGAAAGACAACAAATTCTATATTGGTCTTACTAATAATTTAAAAAGAAGAATAAGACAACATAGCAACGGCGAAGTGGTGTCTACAAAAGGGAGAAGGCCATTAAAGTTAATCTTTTATGAAGCCTATATAGAGGAAAAAGATGCTGTAAGACGAGAAGATTACTTTAAAACATCAAAAGGCAAGAGAACGTTAAAATTAATGTTAAGAGAATTCCTTAAAAATAAAAACTAAACAAAACACTCGCAATTTACCATTCAATCCGCTCGGTTTACCCGATCAATCTTCCACTTGCCATCAACAAAGACTAATTCAACCTTTATTCTGTAAGGCAAAGGATTGGGGTCAAGGGTCTGTTCAATAAAAAGGAGGGCTTTATCGCCATTGATTTGCGCCAGGGTTCCGTCTATACGATTGGGCGTGGTATGCATAAAAGTGAGTGGATCTGGCCCTTTGTATTTTGGCTGCGAAATAACTTCATCAACTCTTTTCACCAAGTTTGCTGTTAAGTATTTAGTTTTATGATGGGCCTTTTCAGCTAATGGATCGCCTGGATATTTATGCCACCAGGTATAAAATTTCTTTGCAACTAATTCAGGCGATTCCACCCTTACCTTAGCTTTTGGCCAAAAAACTGTCAGGCCCAAAAGCACCACAAGCAATAAGCCTATAAACACCCAGTTTTTGTTAATAATTGGTAATTTCATTGTTTTATGTCTTGCCTTTAGTGAAGCTACTCACATTATATATCTTATAGTACCAAAGAAAAAGGCCCCCACCGAAATGAGGGCCTATTTTCAAACCACGAAAAACTAATTAAATTCTATAACCTGCGCCCAGAGCTATTTGGTTTACACTATAAGAAGATCCTGTTTTAGGAGACAAAGATTGCACTGTATATTCAAGATAAATCGCCCCCTGCTCTGACCAGGCAACAGCTCCACCAATTGTTGCATCAACTTGTGAACCAGTATCAGTTCCATCTTGTGAGTTCATCTTATAAGCCACTGCACCATAAGGAGCAAACGGAGCAATGATTTTGCTCACGCCCACTGTCGCAGCAATCTGTGCGCCATTCTGGTCTGTTGACCCAAGCGGACTAGACATTTTCATGGTTATTGTTTTATAACCTCCGGCAACTGCCACTGAAACAGGCATTGCATCACTCTCTTCTAATACTGCGTATTTCAAGGTGGCGCCATAAGAAGTTCCAGTAATACTAGCACCAGGCAGCAGGCCAGAAGCATTAGCAGAGCCTAATTGAATGAGAAGATCCAGCTGATTAGTTAGACCATAACCAACATAACCACCAATAACCAATAAACTCGCTCCGCTAAAACCACTGCTTTGCAAAAAATCCTGATCTTGGGCAACAGCCCCTAACACACCCCACTTACCCTGGCCAATTGGATTAGCAATAGTCAAAAGCTCAGCCGATGCTACGGAAGTAATTAATAATAATGAAAGTAAAAGCGCAAATAATCTCATTGTATCCTCCTTAAAATTTTTAGGGACTGTTTTTTATTGCCTCCTTCACCTCCTGAGATGAATTTTGCTATATCTTAATACAATAATAACAAAATGACAATGACAAATAGCCCTAATTACTTTTTAAGGCTGTAAAGGTAGCGGAATAATCATTTCTGGCGTTCCAAACAAGAAAAGAATTGACCCCAGCATCCTGACAGGCCTTGATTTGTTCCCTCACGTAGTCTGCTCCGAAATTTGATGACCTCATATTAAATCCCTGTATCCAGGGCACGATTGCCACTTCTTCTCCTGCCAAAATCTGTTTAGTTTTCTTAACGCCCATATTAACAAAATAATATGGCTCATCCCCAGGGTTTTCATACCCATCATAGCCAGAATGAAAATGGGAGGGATAAAACATAGGACATAAGACATCAATATATTTTGCCATGGCCTTTAAATCCTGTCCCAGCAGGTTAATATCACGCCTGATCTGCCAGGCAGTTACCCCGAAAATATCAACTGCGATTGAAACATGATACTTCTTCAGGCGCTCTTTAACAGATTTTAAGAACTCGCAGATTATCTCAACCCTACTTACGCCCTCTTGTTCAGCGGGGAAATAGACTGAGTGTGCTTTGCCCTCTGCAGGAAAGCGGATATAATCAAACTGCACCTCATCCACCCCTGATAAGGCGGCCCTTTCAGCCACTAAGGCACTATACAGTCTGACCTCTTCAGAGTATGGGTCAGCCCACCGGCTCCCCTTATGGTCCCGGTAAATTTTCCCATCCTTAACCCTTATAGCTAGATCCGGCCGGGCGATAATCAAATGATCGTCCTTAAAAACTACCAGCCTGGCTGAAACAATAAAACCATCCTTGTGAAGTTCATGAGTTAGTTTGGCAAGCCAGGGATCAGGCGAGGCAATTGTGTGTTTATTAAGTTTCTTTTCCTTGGCTAATTTAACCAACGGCTCACTCAAAATAGCTTTAGCATCAATAACAATCGTATTAATACCCGCTGCCTTTGCTTGTCTTTTAATATAATTGAAGTAGGAAGGGGTTTTAGCTACATAAGAAGTAATATATATGCCTTTATCAGATATTTTCTTCTCACCTGGGGGTATCTCCTCAACTTCTCCCTCTAAATTATAGGAAAAAACAACCAGAAAAAAGGCAGTTAAGCAAACCAGGGCAATAACAACCAAACAAGTAGTAACTACTGACCAAAACTTTGGCATAACTAATTATATCACGCCTTCCCTGGCCCATAGCAAAACTTATGAATTTGACGTTATATAAATAATATGAGAAAATTACGCCCGGAGGTAACTCAATATGTCTAAACCTATCGTTATGGTAGTAGATGATGAAGTTGACGTAGCCAATGCTATTACTAATATTATTAAAGATACCGATAAATACGAGGTAGTTACCAGTTATTCTGCAAAAGGGGCTTTGGAACAGTTAAAAAAACACAAAGTCTTATTTGGCTTAGGCGGCAACAAAATTCGCCTGATTCTTTTGGATATTAAAATGCCTGATATGGACGGCCTCCAATTACTGGAAAAAATTAGAAAAGATTTTGGTGAAGACATCGGTATTTCAATGTTAACCGCCTGGGAAGACGATGAAAAATGGGAGCGCGCCACCTCAGGTTTTGTAATTAACTACATCAAAAAGCCTTTTAAAGCTGAAGATTTAACTGCTACCCTTGACAATTTTTTTAAGGGTGATGAGGGGAAAATGGTCCTAAATACATTTGAAAAACACATTGAGAAAAGGGACGAGTTCAGTAATAAAAAGAAGAAGGATTCAAAATAAAATCTTAAAGGTCGTCCCATCGCCTGGCTTGCTCTTTACAACAACATCACCATCATGTTCCCTTACTATCCGGTAAACAATGGAAAGCCCCAGGCCCACGCCCTCATGCCGGGTGGAATAAAAAGGGTCAAATATTTTCTCTTGAATTTCCTCGGGAATGCCTTTGCCAGTGTCAGATACCTCAACCACAACCCGATCATTTTCCATATATGTCTTTAAAGTAAGTGTGCCTCCATCGGGCATGGCCTCAATAGCATTTTGGATAAGGTTAACAAAAACCTCATGCATTTCATCCACATTGGCCTTTATCTTAGACACAGGCTTTAAATCCTGCTTAACTGTAATGCGGCTAATGACAAAAAACTGCAATGTCTGTTCAATCACTTCCCTTAAATCAATGCTTTTGGCTTTCTTTGGGTTTTCTTTTGCCAGGCCAAGCATTCTCTGGACAATTCCAGAAATACGGTCAATGTGCTTTAGCAACAAGTCCCGGTAATTTTTTAGATATTCTTGATCCCTCTCCTGGTTAGCCAATCTCTCTGTTTCAGATCGAATAACCGTTAACGGATTCCTAATTTCGTGGGTTACCCCCGCAATCAATGTACCCATTGAAGCCAAACGCTGCGAGCGCGCCAGCACTTTTTCCGCAGCCTCTAAATCACTTTTAATTTTTTCATAAGACCTGGTGTGATCAAGAGCAATCGCCGCCTGACTGGCCAAGCCTTCGATCAAACTAATGTCCTCATCTGTATAGGGATCCTCAGAAAGTTTGCGCCCCAAAATAAAGATAGCAATCAGGCGATTTTCCAGTAAACATGGGATTACTAATTCGCGGCAGGGATTTCTTGGGTCACAGATTGGCGCTCGTGATTCAACCAGCTGTTTTATCATTGGATCTTCAAAGTCTATTTCCCCGCCCTTTTTATTCGGCTTAAAAGTTTCCTTATCATAAATCAAATAACGTTTTGATACTTTTTCCGGTTCAGTAAAATGCTCCGGCATAAATATCTGTGGGTTGGAGATTTCTATTGCGTTATAAAAAGCGTCATATAAAATATTTAAAATGGAAGGAATTGATAGTTTTTCTCCTGCACGAGTACTTGCTTCAGAAAGTGTATCATAATAATCATATTTGCCCCTTAAAAATAATTTGTCCGCTGTAGTTTGGAAGAAAAGGCGCAATCTCTGGTAAAACTGTCCAACCAGAATTCCAAAAATAATTGTACTCACTACAAATGGGGCATCAATCCTAACTGAAACATTGGCCCAATAAAGCCAGACTATAAGAAGATAAATTGTGCCCAGAATAAAAACCGCGATAAACTCAGCCACAAAACGGCTGATGATCACAGAAATATCCATGAGGCGATGTTTAACAATAGCATAGGCTGTAAAGGTAAGGGGAAAAAGGGAGAAAAGAGGCCCCAGCTCTGCCAGACCCGCCAGCCCAAACCAGGGTAATAACAAATTTGTCAACACCAAGCCAACACATAACAAGAACACACCCAAGAAAATATAGCGTAACTGGCCCCGGGCTACGCCGGAAGAACGAAAGTAGCTAGTAATCAAATGCAGCAGACTGGCTATCACATAGACCAACGCGTAAATAACAAACAATGGATAAGCTGCCCCAAAGATCGGGGAGATCGTCCCATTGATTAGCTGTGTGTCCTTTATGATTAAATCAAAGGGGATAGTCAAAATCAAGAGTACCGGCACAAGGTAAAGAAAGCCACGCCGCAGGCTGGAATAAGAAGCGGAGCGCCTGGGAAACAGCAGGGTAAAATCAAATAAGCCGGCTAACATTAAAGCCGCGGGCACAAAAATTAACTTGTCCCAGATCATCATTCCCGATGGGCGGCTCGGACTGGTTACAACCATAGCAATCGCGTTCCAGGACGCTACCGCAACCGAAAACAAAAGGAAGGAACTGTTTATCTCGTTGTCTCTATCCTTAAAATAAACGAATAGGCCCAAAGAAATTTGAGCTAAAACAAGGTATAAAGTTGGGACCATCCTATAGAGTTGGTTACGGACAAAAAACCAAGTTAATATTCCGCCCAAAACACCGATAAGAATAAATACTACAGCAAATGTATAGGATTTAATGTCTCTGATAGAAATCTTCACACCGACAATTATATCCCTATTTATTGTGGGAGTCTAGTTAGAGTAAAAGTATAATTTTGATCAGCATAAGCCAGTGAGGGAGGAGACACCTCAAATGGGATTAATGTCCTGTTTCTTAATTGGCTAAAAACTTGTTCCCAATCTTCTGCATCCCAAAAGCGCGATTCAACGCCTTTGCCAGACTGCAAAACCAATTGGAATGGAAGAAAAGCAATAAAATCCAAAAATTTTAACGCGGCATGAGGTACAATCTGCAGTGATGGGAAACAATTATAACTGGCTTTTTTCTCCCTTAAATGGCTAAGATAAATTTCAAAGGGGTTTCCACCCTTGCGAGGATTAGTCATAACAAACCTGCCGCCTGGTTTCAATACGGCAAGGACCTGGGCTAACGTTTCAACAGGGTCAGAGACCAAATAGATCACATTATTGGCTAAAACACCATCAAAGGATTCAGCGGGAAAATGTAAACCTTTATTTATATCAGCATGCGAAAATCCTACATTCGATAATCCTTCGGCAGGCAATTTGCTTTTTGCTCGCTCAATTGCTGAAGGTATATAATCTAGGCCAACAACCGTGCAATTCCCCCTGGCTCGATTGTAAATGGCCAGGCTCGAATTCCCTGTGCCGCAGCCAATATCAAGGTAGTGCCCGCCTGGATTAACTTTTAATCTACTAACAGAATCAACCAAAAGCCTGCGATATGGAATCACCTGGCTTAAGCGGTCATAAACAGTAAAATAACTCTTCCAAAAACACCTGGTCAGCATTAGCCCTGCTCTCTTTTTACCCTTCGGTTAACACGAAATTTTTTCCACCATAGCCACAAACGAGTTTTTATAATTTGCACTAAACCATATTTAAAAACAAAGATTCTGGCATCGTTTTGACCAAGATCTCTCCTGGCATTATCTATTTTTTTCTTAATTCTTCCTTTAAAAACTCGGTCGGTCTCTTCTGGCAGAGCATTTGGATAAGCATTGTAAACAATGCCATTGGTTTCAACCTGGCAGTCCAAGTGATCGGCGAAACGCTGTCTGGCCACAGTCTGTTCCGCGGTAAGGTTATCAAATCGAACATCCTTAAAATGTGTATATAAAGCATGGATAACTACAGGATTCCTTGTTCTGGTCGCAACGTACAAAGGCTTAAAAAACTTCTTGCTAAATTTCTGGCGCCACCATTTCCTTACAAGAAGGTCATGGTTTAGTTTTACCTGATGTCCCACCCGGCGATGGTCTTCCATAACTGCTGTCCCTACCAGAGGGATGATTGCTGACTCGTGCTTTTTGCCATTGCCTGACTCATAAACAAATAATAGTGAATTAATAGAAGCAAAGGCTATCGGCAGGCCCTTGTAAAAAGCAATTCTTATTTCATCAACATCAACCGTGTGCTCAAGCATATCACCAACTCCGCGCCCCATCCAATCTAAAGCTTCAGCAATCGCCCTTTTTAGCGGAGGTTCAAGCTTGGCAGGATAAACTAGACTGGCAATCTCATATCCAAGATAATCTTTAGCTACCGACCGACTTAAAGTAAATTGATGTAAATCAAAATCAAGTGGTACTGGGTAATTCGTAAGAGGATGAGCCGCAGCTTTAACCGGCTCAGCTTCTGTTGGCATGGTTATGCCTTCTTGCCTCATTGCATTTTCAATGCCCTTGGCAACTTCTGAAAAGATGGCATTCAATACGCTTAGAGTCCTTGTTTTGCCTACCCCGGGCAAAAATAAAGTTTGGGGGGCTTCTCTATCAATTTGGACTCGGTTATTAATTTGCACCACAGCTAACGGTTTTCCCTGAGAAGAAACAACTCTAATAAAAATCATTTCGGACGGGCCATGTGAGTTTTTTAAATCATTAGCAATAGAAACCTCATCCGGTACAATCCCTGCTGCTTTAAAAGTTGCCAGATCATTGATGTCAACAACAATACTCCTCGGGCCCTTAGCTTCGATAACGCTTTTAATAGTGGTTGTAGGAATGGCTCCTTCTCCATCATATTTGCCAGTCCCCTCTACCCAAACATTGGGACAAAGCCTCCTCTGCCAGCGTCCGTCCTCTCCGGGGAAATAGACAGATACACTTTTAAAGTTAATTTGTTGAATAACTGTTTCAATACGATCAAAGACTGTTCTTAAATCAAGGGTCTCATCCAAAAAAAGTGACTGCACGTAACCCAAAAGACCTTGCTGGTTTCGAAACCAGGTCAGCGGATCCACCTCTTTTGCGCCCATTTTTGCTCCCCAGCGGATAGAGCGCAAATCCAAAGATCTGCCGCGAATATCATCCTTTGAAAAATCAAGCCGCTCACCAGAAGGAATGCTTTCTGGTTGAGCAATTTTAACCCTAGTTATTTCAGGATGGTTACTTTGGGCTCTTTGTAATAAATGCACAATATCACCGAATTGTGTTTCAGAAAAGCGCCTCAACCTACCTGTTGCAAAAAAACCTGTTTTAACCCCTTGAGGCAGCATTGCCCTTACCTGCTTACGGGTTCTTAATTTTAGTCCTAAGTTTAATGGATTTAGTATGATCATTTTTACCCTAATTATGAAAAAAACCAAAAAATATCCAGGCTTTCTCATAAATTTATCGGCTAGTTTTTCAGGAAATTGCAGTCTTTTTGGTAAATTTCTAAAGAATTTTATTGCGAAATAGGCTTATATATTTTGGCCGTAAGGCCAATGGAATTAAACCTGCGGCTTGAATAGAGGGTAATTTCCTCGTTCATTTCCTTAACCCTGAGCCAGTCATTCCAGCGCAGCAATGAATCATCCAGAACATCCTTTTGGTAAACGCTTTCTGGATCAAGCTCAATTGTAATGTAGTATGAAGCTTCGTCCAACATTTCTCCATCAACAATACTGAGGTCGCCCAGCAAAATATCCTTATGCTGCCTTAGGTGAAACCTAATGGTCTCAGGCCCGAGACGAGCAAGGTTAAGCTCTGTTTTTATCGACGCATCCAAAGGCACGTGCAGCTTAAAAAATTCCATAACATTTACTAAGTTTTGCGGCTGCTTTTGCGGAAATAAAGCTGCGTATGCTTGGGGCAGAGAAAAGGCTGCCGGCAGTATTAAAATTAATAAGAAGACCATAGCACTTTTAGCACTGCTTTTCTTAATCGCCTCAAAAAGGTAAACGATAACAGCTGCAGCAATAATAAACATAAGCGGTATGATAATAAAAATCATTTGCGGCGCTTTAACACTAATTGTTAATGTCAACAAAATTATAACGGTCCAGACATAACTGTATACCCTTTTGAGCTGCTGATAACGAAAAACAATATTAGGCAAAAATAAGGAAACAAGAACCAAAACACCCAGCCAGGGAGAAAAACTTACGTCACTAATAATTACCTTGGGGTAATAAACAAGGTTCTGCCAGATACCTGAAACAACCACGCCGCCAGAATATTTAAAGATAGATGTTATGAGCAGGGAAACTTTTCTGGAAAAAGACACAGAAAACCAAAGGCCGCAAAAAAGCAGAATTACGCCTAAAACAATAGCTTTCCGATAAGACCACCAGATAAAATGGACAGCATGTTCTTCCCCTAATTTTTTCAATCTAACAGCTTCCCTTGTTAAGGGGCCCAATTTCACCAGGGTCATGACTAAAAATGCCGGGATCAGCAGGTAAGCGTACAAATAATTAGTATAAATTGATAAGCCAATCAATACAGCCAAAAATACATATTCAATGGTGACTTTTCTCTCCTCAGAGTGCATGTAAAGGTAGGCTGCGGCAATAAAGAGGAATGCCCCCAGGGCTTCAATCATGTTTTCGCTGGCAAACCTGATCATCATTGGAGAGGTCAACGCCATAAGAGAGGCCACAATCCCAACCTTCCAACCCTTTTTGTCACAGAGCTTATCAGAAAGCAAATAAATTAGGACAACGGTCCCCAAAAATAAAAATAAGCTTAAAAGACGGGCAGAAGCATAGCTTGTCCCAAAAATCAGAAAAGATATGGAGAGCAGCCAGGAATGAAGGAAAGGCCAGACCATTTGCCGCTGTGTATCATACCAGAAACCAGTCCAGTCTAAAGCTTGTACGTCGCGCACCAGCCAGTAGCCATAAAGGGCATGCTGGGCTTCTTCTTTAGTAAAAGTATCGCCCGCAGCAATGCGATTGGCAAATACCACCCCACCAACCAGAATCACCGCCACTAAAACAAAAATAAATCCTTTCCAAAAAAGGGAAAGTTTCACGATAGACAATTATAAACATAGCCTTTCCTCAAAGTCAACCCAGCACCAGACGGTGCTGGGTCAATAAAAATCAGGATTGCAGCCCGAGGGTTTACAATTAGGTTGAGCTGGGGTAAACTACTTTTTAAGTTGATGTTTACTCTTGACAAAAATGCCCTTAATATCATAAAAACCCTAAAAGATAAGGGGTTCTTGGCCTATTTAGTTGGCGGTTGCATCCGCGACCTACTGCTTGGCCTACCAGTCGACGAATGGGATATCACCACCAGCGCCAAGCCAGAAGAAGTTACGGCCCTTTTTGACAAGGTTGTCCCTACCGGGATTGAATACGGCACTGTTACAATTTTGTTGGCAGACGGCCAATACGAGGTAACTACCTTTCGCTCTGATGAAAAATACGTGGATGGCCGACATCCTTCGAATGTGAAATTCACTAACGACATTCACCAGGATCTCGCGCGCCGTGACTTCACCATCAATGCCCTGGCTTACGACCCTCTCGAAAAGAAGCTAATTGATGACTTCAAAGGACAGCACGACCTTAAAAAAAAGATTATTCGGGCGATTGGCAATCCAGTGGAGCGTTTTTCTGAAGATGGGCTGCGCTCTGTGCGCGCCTGCCGTTTTGCTGCCAAACTTAATTTTAAAATTGACAGGAAAACACTTGGCGCAATAGGGAAAACATTGGACGTTACCAAAAATGTCGCGCCAGAAAGAATCCATGATGAGCTGGTCAAACTGCTTAAAGCTGATAAACCATCAATTGGTTTTGAGCTGATGCGAAAATCAGGCCTGCTTGATCTTTTTCTACCAGAACTTGTTGGCTGCGTAAAAATTAAACAGCCGCCAAATTTTCATAAATATGACGTTTACTGGCACAGCCTCTACAGCTGCGATGCCGCGCCCAAAGGCAACACTATCCTTAGGATGGCAGCCCTACTCCATGACATCGGCAAGCCGTCCTGTAAAAAAGACTATACTTTTTATAACCATGATAAGACTGGCGAGCAAATGGCCAAAGATATTCTTACAAGGTTAAAATTTAGCAGCGATGAAACCAAGAAAATATCAAACCTGATCAGTCATCATATGTTCAATTATACTTCGGACTGGTCTGACGCAGCGGTCAGGCGATTTATCAGGCGGATTGGCGGCCTTCAAAACATTGACGACTTATTTGCCCTAAGAATTGCCGACACTAAAGCCATGGAAAGTGAAATCGGCTCGACCTATTTAACCGAACTTAAACAAAGGATTGATAAAATTATTGCGGATGAAAACGCCCTACAGATTGCAGACCTTAAAATTGACGGCAACGATGTTATGAAAACATTAAACATACCTGCTGGACCCAGGGTCGGGCAAATTTTAATTGCTATTTTAGAAGAAGTTTTAGACGATCCAAAATTAAACCAAAAAGATAAGCTTTTAGAATTAATTAAAAAGCATGCTTAAAAAATTTCTCAGCCTTATTTTTTTAATCATAATATGTGCCCCAGCTATAACCGCGGACAAAACATTAATTAAGAAAATCGAAGTACACCATGATCGAGGTTTGGAGTATCTTGATATATATACTGATGGCTATGTTGAAGCTAAGGGTTTACTGCTTGAAAATAAGCTGATAATTGAATTTCCCGGGGCAATTGTCTCTTCAAAAGTCACCGTTAAATTGCCCAAGAAAAAACTAAGCCGGATCAAAAAGATTCGCCCCAAGCCAAAAACAGATCAAATCGTTATTGATTTAAAAAAGCAAATTGACTATGAAATCGTTAATGTTTTTGGCAGGAATAAATCTGTAATTGAAATTAGAGACCGAATTGACCACGCCGAAGAAATGATGGCCGCCTGGGAAAAGAAGGTCCTTAAACAAAAAGCGCCAAAATTAAAACCCAAGAAGTATATTGCTGTTAAGAAACCAAAAAAGACCTTGCCCCTGCGCGGCAAAATAATTGTTATTGACCCTGGCCATGGAGGCCTAGATCCTGGAGCAATTGCGGCAAACGGGATTGCGGAAAAACATCTTAACTTAAAAGTGGCTAAAAAAATCGCCTATTTGCTTAACCAGGCTGGGGCAACGGTTTATTTAACCCGCAATAACGACCGCACTGTCAGCATTAGGGAAATTGCCAGCTTTGCCAATCGGGTAAAGGCTGACATTTTTATCTCAATCCATTATAATTACAGCTACATTAAAAAAGTTGCTGGCACAGAAACTTATTATTGGAATCGCAAAAGCCGCAACCTTGCCCTAACTCTCCATCGCTCTTTAGTTCGTGGCTTAAAGAGAAGGGATCGCGGGCTGCGTCGGGCAAAGTTTTACACTATCCACCATACGTCTATGCCGGCAGTAATACTTGAGCCGCTGTTTATTAGCAATGCTTCCGAAAGCAAACTTGCCTCATCAGCAACTTATCAGGCAAAGCTAGCTCAGACAATTGTAAGCGGGGTGAAACAATATTTCCGAAGTAAGACTCGTTAGAAAAATAGGCACAGAGAGAATCGAAACAAAGATTGGCGGAAAAACAAGGCCAGAGAAAACTACGCCTTCTTCCCCGATTGGCGTATTTGATTCAGGTGTTGGCGGTTTAACCGTTTTTCGACAGATGATGAAGCAGCTGCCCAATGAAGACATAATTTATTTGGCAGATACTGCCCGCGTCCCCTATGGCGGCCGATCCCCTGCTGAAATTATCAAAATTAATCAGGAGATCATCCCCTTCCTGATCAAACAAGGGGCAAAGATGATTATCATGGCCTGCGGCACATCGTCAGCAATCGCTTATCCTGTATTAAAAGATGATTATCCTGTGGAAATGATAAATTTGATTGAGCCTGGTTCCCGGGCAGCTACCAATGCTTCAAAATCAGGCAAAATTGGCGTTATTGCTACTGTCGGCACCATCAACTCCCAAGCCTTTCAAAACAAAATTAAAGAACTTAAGAAAGACGCGGAAGTCTTAGCCGTTGGCTGCCCCCTATTTGTTCCGCTGATTGAGGGTGGGTTTATTGAATCAGACGAAACCAGGCGTGTGGCCAAAGAATATCTCAAGCCTATGCTCGAAGCAAAAATAGATACTTTAATCTTAGGCTGTACCCATTACCCCCATCTTAGTAAACTGTTGAAAGAGATTGCTGGTCCAGGGGTTACTTTAATTGATCCGGCAGAAGAAGCCGTGGCTGACGCTAAAAAAATGCTCAAAAAGGCCAAAACCCTAAAACCGGATGCATCCCCGGCAAAATATGAATACCTCGTTACTGGCTCTGTGCCCCAATTCCAGGACCTGGGCAGCCGGCTGCTGGGCAAGCCAATTGTTGGCGCCAAGCAGATGACACTCACCTAAAAATCCTGTAAAATAGTATTATGTATGAATTAATGGTAGAAGATAGTTTTGACGCTGCCCATGCCCTGCGGGGGTATGATGGTCCTTGTGAAAACCTGCACGGACACACCTGGAAGGTCCAAGTTTATCTTGATGGTGAAAAACTTAACAAAATCGGATTACTGGAAGATTTTAAAACCATCAAAACCGAACTCAAAAATATTTTAGCGGAATTTGACCACAAATTATTAAATGACCTTAAAGAATTTGACCAGGATAATCCATCTTCTGAAAACCTGGCGCGAAACATTTTTGATAGCATGAAGAAAAAGTTTAAACCGATCAATAAAGTTACGGTTTGGGAATCAACAACCAGCTGCGCGAGTTATTGGGAGTAAATTATGCCAGTTATTAACTTTACCAAAATGCATGGTCTGGGCAATGATTTTGTAGTTATTGACAGCCGCAAAGATAAACTAGACAGTCTTAATCTAAAAGATTTAGCAATTGCCATGTGCGACCGCCACTTTGGCATTGGCGCAGATGGTTTACTAATTGTTTACTCGTCACAAAAAGCCCATTACCGCATGCAGATTTTTAACCCGGATGGATCTGAGCCGGAAATGTGCGGCAATGGTATCCGTTGCTTTGCTAAATATGTTTATGAAGCAGATAAGTTGAGTGAGGAAGTTATTTCCGTTGAAACCTTGGTCGGGCTTATCCTACCTGCTGTAATTCTTGGGCCAGACAAAACAGTAGTTGGCGTTGAAGTAGATATGGGCACACCTAAAACAATTAACAATGATCCCTCGACTGCGCTCGGGACAAGCCAATTAACAATTAACAACAGGGAATATACCATTCAAGAGATTTCGATGGGGAATCCGCATGCGGTTATTTTTGTAGATGATTTGACTCAGATTGATTTGTATGATGTAGGTCCAAAAATTGAAAATGATCCCCATTTTCCTAATCGCACCAATGTTGAATTCGTCAAAATATTAAATGATAAGGAAATTGAAGTCCTGGTTTGGGAACGCGGTGCTGGCGAAACGCTAGCTTGCGGCACAGGCGCTTGTGCTTGTGTGGCTGCAGCTTCACTGGCTGGCAAAACCCAAAAAAGGGTCCTGGTTCATCTGCCTGGCGGAGATTTAGATATTGAGTGGGGCGAAGATCAGCGCATACTAATGCGTGGACCTGCAAAGAACGTTTTTGAGGGGAAATACAATTATGAAAAAATCTAAACGGCTTGATAAAATTCCACCATATTTATTTGTCAAAATAGAAGAAAAGAAAGAAGAACTGACAAAAAAAGGTATTGATATTATTGATTTTGGCATCGGCGATCCAGACCTGCCTACCCCAGCACATATCTTCAAAAAAATGCACGAGGTTCTGGAAACCACTGAAGCTGGCAATTATCCAACTTCAAAAGGTGAATTTGCTTTTCGCAAAGCTGTGGCTGACTGGTATAAAAAGCGCTTTAATGTCAGCCTCGATCCCAACAAAGAAGTCTGTGCCTTAATAGGATCCAAAGAAGGCATTGGCCATCTCTTCTTGGCATTTATTGACCAAGGGGACGTTTCCTTGGTTCCTGATCCTGCTTACCCTGTTTATAAAATCGGGACCATGCTGGCCGGTGGTGAACCATATCAGCTGCCGCTTACTGCAGACAACCATTTTATCCCGGATTTAGACAACATTCCCAAAGATGTCCTAAAAAAAGCCAAGCTTCTCTTTATCAACTATCCAAACAACCCAACAGGGGCTGTGGCTGGCAAAGACTTTTTTGAAAAATGCGTGAAATTTGCTAAGAAAAACGATCTGCTTTTAGTTTCTGACCTTGCTTATTCTGAAATGGGCTATGATGGTTTGAAACCAGCAAGTGTTTTAGAAGTCCCAGGCGCCAAAGATGTGACTATTGAATTCCATTCCTTATCAAAAACCTATAATATGACTGGCTGGCGTATTGGTATGGCAGTAGGAAACGCAGAAGCTGTTGGAGCGCTGGCAACAATTAAATCAAACCTTGATAGTGGTGTTTTTAAAGCTATTCAGTTTGCTGGGATTGAGGCCTTATCTGGTTCGCAAAAATGTGTTGAAGAAAATCGAGCAGTTTTTGAAGAACGCAGAAACGTCTTATATGATGGGCTGGTTTCACTTGGTTGGAAGTTTGAAAAACCCAAAGCAACCTTTTACGTTTGGGTCCCGGTTCCCAAGGGTGAGACTTCTTCTTCTTTCACTGAGAAACTTCTTGAGAAATGTGGAATCTTAGTGGTCCCTGGCAATGGCTACGGCCCTTCTGGTGAAGGATACGTTAGATTTGCAATAACTCTGCCCAAAGAAAGAATTGCTGAGGCAATCGAGCGGATGAAGAAAAAAAAGATCAAGTTTTAGTCCTTTGTGTATCTTAGTGTCCTTCGTGGTTTTTTTACCACTAAGATTTAATCGTCCTCGGCGCGCCGAACAGAGAAAATCTGTTACGGGGTAGACAATGAAGGAACTCCTAAAACCTAACGCAATCCCTACCCCTTTTTTGTAAAAAAGCGAAATTTTTGTTTCTATTTGCAGATAATTATCTGCAATGGTACAAGCAGTCAGGAGCACTACAAATCATTCTATTCAAGCGCGGCTTATTAGAAGCGGGCATTACCGCATGGGGTCTAATGGGAAATTGCGCTCAGTTCACTTTTCAGATAAAACCCCTCACCATAGAGACCCCACCATTTTTTGTACGCCATTAATTGCTGGGAGTCTTGCTGATATTGTGGCAGGACAACATCCCTGCATCTCCTTTAAAAGAGGGTTTGAACGCTTGCCGGGACCGAAAGTCAATATACACCAGACAGGTCTTGAAAATTGTGTTCGCATAGAAGTTCCCGGAAGACCGCCCATCTATGTTATGGACAACCATCAAATGGCTTACTTTGCGTGGCATGAAGCATATACAATGGGCTATATCCAGAGAGAATCCATGTTAATTCATATTGACCGGCACTTGGATGGGTTTGAGCCAAATAGCTGGTCTAATGCGGAAGGTCTTGATACTGTAGCAGATTATACCCGGAATATACTTTGGTGCGGAAATTTTATTCTTCCGGTAATTGCTAAAGGACTATTCGATCAGCTTTGGACATTCTTAGCTGAACCTGAGAGTCCTTCCCTCATAAATCATGGATTGCTCTCCTTCACTACACAGGAGGTGCGAAACTTATATCGTCTGGGACTGCTCTTTGCCGAAGAAAACCCGTCCTTGGTTGTACCTGCGGTAAGATCAGCCTATCTCCCAGATCTGGTTGAACAGCAAAGCAATCCAAAGAAACTTGCAATTGATATTGATCTGGATGGTTTTGTGAAAAAAGCTTATTATGGCTTGCTGCCGACTGAAGAAGATTTTGCCTTGGCAGTTCGTTTCCTTGCTGAAATTTGTCAAAAGGCTGGTGTGGTAACCATTGCCACTAGCCCGGGTTATGCAGACCAGGATGTGGCAATTCCCCTTGCCCGGCAATTGGCGCAAGCCATCATTGCTTAAAACTCCATTAATATCGTGAGTTTTGCCAAAAGTTTTCCCGCCTTTCCCGCTTTAGCGGGATACCGATTCGGCAAAGCCGACATCGGTACACTTTTTTTAAAAATTCCTCTATAATGCATTATATGGAAATTCTGATCGCCAAACACGCTGGTTTTTGTGAAGGAGTTGAGAGGGCACATCAAATTGCCCTGGAGCAGACCAAAGCTGGCCAACCTGTTTTTATGCTTGGCAACCTGGTTCATAATACCCAGGTAATTGATCAATTTAAAAATCTGGGCGTTAAAACAGTAAAATCAATAAGTGAAATCCCCAGCAATTCTGACGGCACCCTGCTTATTTCCGCCCATGGAGTCCCACCGCAAGTTTACGAAGAAGCAAAAAGTAAAAATCTTGAAATAGTTGACACAACCTGCGCCTGGGTGAAAAAGGCACAAAAGATTGCTAAACAATTTGCTGAAGAAGGTCGTCAGGTAATTATTGTGGGAGATAAAGGTCATGTGGAGGTAAAGGGCTTAATTGGCTGGAGCGGTGGCGGGGCCAAGGTGATTGAGGGGATCAAGGATATCGAGGGTATCAAGGGAGAAAAAATAGGCGTGCTGGCCCAAACTACTCAATCTGAAGAACACTTTAAGCAAGTAGTTGCTGAACTAAAAAAGAAAATGAAAGATGTTAAAGCCTTTGACACTATCTGCGGCGCTACTGCCAAACGTCAAGGGGCTGCAGTTGAACTAGCCAATAAGGTTGATTTAGTTTTGGTAATTGGTGATAAAATGAGTGCTAATACCAAGCGATTAACTGAATTGTGTAGTAAAACCGGCACGGAAACGCATCAAATTCAAACTATTGAAGAATTAGATCGTCAATGGTTAAAAGACAAACAAAAAGTCGGTATCACTGCTGGAGCTTCTACCCCTGACTGGGTGATCAAAGAAGTTGTGGATAAACTTTAGATTTGTTAAAATCGTTATAAACGAGGTAAATCAAGCATGACTCATCACGAAAAGTCACGCATCACCTGGAGCTCTCAAATTGGTTTCATCTTTGCTGCAATAGGCTCCGCAGTTGGCTTAGGCAATATCTGGCGTTTCAGCTATATGGCCTATGAAAATGGCGGCGGTGCTTTCTTAATCCCCTACCTCATTGCTTTACTTACTGCCGGAATTCCCTTGATGATCTTGGAATTTGGCTTGGGCCATAAAAAACACGGGGCATCTTCATTAGCCTTTGCCAAAATTGGCAGAAAATTTGAATGGCTGGGCTGGTGGATGCCGGTTTTTGCCATGTTTGGAATTATGTTGTTTTACACGGTTATTATCGGCTGGTGCCTAAATTATATGTATTATAGTTTTAATCTGGCCTGGGGCAGTGACGCTCAATCGTTCTTTCTAAAAGATTTCTTAAATCTTTCCCCCGGCGTATTTCAGTTGGGCGGAATTCAACCCCATCTGCTTATTTCCCTGGCAATTGTTTGGCTGATCACCTGGCTTATCTGTTTTCGTGAAGTTAACCACGGCATTGAAAAGGCTTGTTTAATCTTTATGCCTGTGCTTTTCATCTTAACGATTATCCTGGTTGGCTGGGGCTTGACCCTGCCCGGGGCCTGGGAAGGCATTAAATGGTATCTTAAGCCAGATTTTGCCAAGCTGGCTAATATTAAAGTCTGGATCGCGGCCTATGGCCAAATATTTTTTACTTTAACCCTTAGTTTTGGTGTGATGATCGCCTACGCTAGTTATTTACCCAAACGCACTAACCTTATAAAGAATGCCCTGATTACTACTATCTGTAATTGTCTTTATTCATTTATCGCCGGGTTTGCGGTTTTTAGCGTACTTGGTTACATGTCTATGAAAAGCGGCCTGCCGGTTGACCAGGTAGTTAAGTCTGGTCCAATCCTGGCTTTTGTTGCCTATCCACAAGCAATTTCCCTACTGCCCTTTTTCAGAGAAGCGTTTGGAGTGATCTTTTTTGGCGCTTTAGCAATTGCCGGCATTTCGTCCGCTATTTCATTAATCGAAGCCTTTAGCCGGGCCATAACTGACAAATTTAATTTTGATCGAAAAATCTTAGTAAGTCTTCTTTGTGGCGTTGGCTTCTTAGGCAGTTTAGTTTTTGCCTCTGGCGCAGGACTATACTGGCTGGATATTGTTGATCATTATATTAATCAATATGCTTTGGTCATCGCTGGGATACTTGAATGTCTCGTAGTTGCCTGGTTTCTTAAAGCCCGCATCCTGCGTAATCATATTAACGCGGTTTCTGATTGGAACCTTAATCGGTTCTGGGACTTTGCTATTGGCATCCTGACCCCAGGAATACTTTTAGTTATTTTTATTACTAACCTGATTTCAGAATTAAAACAACCTTATGGCGGCTATGATGTTGTAGCCCTGGTTATTCTTGGCGGATTTTGGCTTTTAGCAACACTATTGGTCGGAATTGTTTTAAGTTTGCCCAAATGGGACAAGAAAAAACTAGAATATGATCATTTTGCACAAGAGGATAAACTTCTTGTTTAAATTAAAAATATCAAATGTCAAATGTCAAATGACTGTATGCCTTCGGCATTTATTATTTATAATAATCATACCTTCATTTGTCATTTTTAATTTGTCATTTGTCATTTTGAGCAGCCAAGTTGAGGCTGCGACTCTTTACAAGGTCCGCTTTGCCTATTATCCTCAAAAGATCCGTGTTGTTTTTGATTTAAATGGCATCTTTAGCTATGAAACAGATGAATCAAAAGAAAAAATTGTTATCCGTTTTAAAGAAACAGAGGCTGGCCCCGATATTCAAAGTTATGTTGAATTAAATGACCTGGTAATAAGATATTTTGAAATCCAAAAAGAAGAGCAAGACCTGAAAATAACTATTCCCCTGGGTGAAGAAGTTGAATATAATATATTCTACTTAAACGACCCGCCCCGCCTGGTGATTGATTTTGGCCGTGACTTTCTCAATGTTGTTTCTGGCGGAACAATTGCAGATGGGATTGAATTTTTGCGCGCCAAAAAGGGTTCCAGCAGCGGCATCATTGAAGCCTGTGCTTTAAAAATCGATTTAGACAAGGCGGAGATTGAACCTGCCCTGGCTCAAAAAACAGCCCCTACTTTTGTTGAGTCAGTAATTGGCTTCTTTTCTCCGTGGAAAGGTGACGGGCCCAAAAATGGCGGCGGCTTTGCCCTTGATAAAGTAAGCCGCATTGTTGATAACAACGATGCAATTGCTGGCGTAAACGGCACTTACTTTGCTTATTCTGGCCGGCCGCTCGGCGCGTTAATTGTTAACCAGGAAATGATTTCCTTTTCCCTCTATGACCGCACAGCCTTTTTCCTGGATATGAACAATCGACCCTATATAGACAACATTGATGTTGCAAGCTTCTTCACTGTTGAAAACGGCAGCCGCTTTAAGATAACCGGCATTAATCAGCCTCGGGGCAGCAGCGAGATTATAATGTATACCCGCTCTTGGGGACCAAAAACACGCGCCAATAACCAAGGGGTTGAACTTGTAGTAGAAAACTCTGCCCTAACAAAAATTAATATTGCAAATTCGGAAATTCCTGAAGACGGCTATGTCCTGTCAGTCAGAGGCCCAATGATTGAACCCCTGCTTGATGCAGCCAAACTTGGCTCAATCATAAATTCCCGCATAAAAATACTGCCCTTCTCCACCTTCCCGCAAAACATTAGACATTTGGTGGCTGGCGGGCCAAGGTTATTAAAAAAGGGCAAAATTTATGTATCAAAACATGCAGAAAAATTTAAGCGCGATATTGCTCGCGGCAGGGCGGCCAGGACAGCTATTGGCATAACCAAAGACAATGAAATACTTTTGGTAACAGTTAACGGCCCCAAAAGAGGCAAGAAAAATGGTCAACAAAACAGCATTGGCGCAACCCTGGAAGAACTGGCTGCTTTGATGCTATCTTTGGGCGCAGTTGAAGCTATGAATCTCGACGGCGGCAGCTCCAGCACAATGGTTATTGACGGAAAAGTAGTCAACAGTCCGACCAGTAACTTTCAACGCAGGGTAAGCAACGCTATCCTTATCCGGCCAAAACCTTAAGCTACCTGGGTAAACTCTTTGAAGTGGTCTTTAAATTCTTCTGACAACGGCACCTTACCATGCCAGAGACCTAAAACATCATCTTCACGTTCAATTACAGTTGAGGGAATTTTAGTTACACTATAAAAAGCGCCTTCAGCTAAACCATCAGCCGTTTCCATATCAAAAAAAGTTAAATTAACCTGGTCTGGATTAATCTTCCAACGACCCAAAAAAGTTTCGAATTTCTTCACCGTAGTTTTACAGAACTCACAACCCGGTTTACCAAAAACCTTTACATCCAATGCCATAGTTAATTCCTCCTCTTTTTATATAGCAACGCGATGGCGCTGCTTTAATTCAGCAATTTTGCCCTTGTTCCAGCCAGGCACCCTGGAAAAATATCCAGTTATCCGAGTGATCCCTTCAATATCTGACGAACTACAATAAGGACAGCACTCGTGCAATCCGCGGCTGGTCTTGCCGCATTCGGAACAGGCGGTAAACTCAGGTGAAAAAGCAATTTGCGCATTATCCGTATTACGAAAAGTCTTGATCACAAAATTAGCAATTGATTCCGCGCTGGGCTTGCTCTCACCCAACCAAACATGGGTCAAGGCGCCAGCATCAATTAACGGATGAAACAAGCCTTCCTGCTTTACTCGTTCAATTGAATTCATCTGGTGAGCCACATTAAAATAAGTTGAATTAGTGTAGTAAATTTCATTGCTGCCTATATCCCCTTTTATCACCTGGCTGGTTTTTTTGGGGAAATGCTCCATATCAAGTTTGGCAAAGCGGTAAGCAGTTGATTCAGCAGGTGTTTGCTCCAACACAAAATGCAGATCATATTTTTCAGATAATTCTTCACACTTTAGCTTCATAAATGAAACAATTTTTAGGCCAAAGCACAAAGCATCACGGCCTTCGTGCAACTCCTTGCCCAAATGGTATTGCACCATTTCGTTTAAGCCCAAGATCCCGACTAACTGGGTTACGCGACGCAGGCGCAAGTAGCTTTCACCATCACGGTTCATTGCCAAAAGAGACAGGGGGCCGTCCTTGCCTTCTTTAAGCAGGGCTTCAATAAATCGACGCTTCTCCTTGTGGGCATGGGCCACCAGCTCCAAACGCTCGGCCAGCAAATCAAATAATTTTCGTTCTTCTTTTTCTGCCAGGTAGGCAATGCGCGGCAAATTAACTGTTACATTTTGTATTGCAGAATAACGCATGCGCCACGGTTCTTTGGCATCCTGGAGATCAGAGTAGTCAAGCTTAAAAGATAGGCGGCAGCATTCAGAAATCTTAGCTGTCTCCCCACGGTCAAATACAAAATAAGTATTGCCCTTGTCAGCCGCCACCTTGCAAATTAACTTCAAGAATTCTTCATGTCCTGGTGTTGCAAAGAATTTATCAGTCATATGCACCAGTGGTTTTGGAAAGAAAAATGGCCGGCCTGCGCCATCACCCTCACCATATACTTCAAACATAGCCCGGGCAAAATCCTGGGCCAATTTTATATATTCAGAATAGGTTTTGCCAGTTGGCTTACCTTCACGGCCAATGGCTGGCACATTTTCAAAGTGTTTAGGAATTTCCCAATAAATATTTAAATCTGAAAATAATCCCTGGCCGCCGCGCGACACTGCCACTGAGGCAAATTCTTCAATTAATTTTCTGGCTAATTTTTTAACATGCCCATAACTATACCCTTCAAGATATGGGGCAATAAATAGATTAACCGCATCCCAACCAATTGCCCCAGCAAAATAGCCATGCAAAGCAGTTGAAAATTTTACAATGTGCGAAATTAACTCGTCAGCATCTTCCGCCGGCCGGCCGCTAATTGGTGCATCCGGCAAATCCAAACCAAATTTCTTTATATATTCAATTGATTGGCCGCTGCAGTACGGCCGATCAATAAAGCCCAGATCATGCAGATGAATGTCGCCGCGCATATGCGCATCAGCCACTGGCATGGAGAAAACATTAAGCAAGGCGTATTCTTTTTTTATATTCTCAGCTAGAGTTAAATTAGTTGCTTCTGGAGAATGCGGGGTATTGGCATTTTCCTTATTCTTGTGGCAGATAATCCTTTTTACGTCGTAAACAGGAACTCCTAGGCGAGTATGTTTACGCCTGGCGTCCTCCAGGCCATATTCCAGCAATTTAACATCGACTAACTCACGAACTAAAGGTGCAGTTATGTTTTTAACTGACAGGGCCTTGATCTGCTTATCAACCTCAATGGCAATGATTGAACCAATCTCAGGATTGAGCCCAGTTTCTTTGACTAAGGCCTCAACAATCTTATCTCTGTCCCAGGCAACAATATCATCTGTTGATGTACGAACAAAAACTGACAGATCAGTTGCTTCTTGGTCTGGAGCATTTACGTCTAATTTATTTTTTACGCTGACTTCCATATTTTTAAATCTTGGTGCGATTTCGCTCTCTTAGTTCAGCAAGCTTACCTTTATTCCAACCCGATATTTTGGAAAAATAACCAGTAATTCTCGTTATCCCTTCAATATTTTCTGATTGACAATGAGGACAAGCATCTTTTAAGCCGCGGGTGGTTTTTCCGCAGTTATTACAAGTTGTAAACTCCGGCGAAAAAGCTATCTGAGCATTTTCTGTGTTGCGAAAGGTCTTAACAACAAAATTAGCAATTGAATCGGGATGGGGTTTGGACTCCCCTAGCCAAACGTGACTTAAGGCCCCTGCTTCAATTAAAGGATGAAACAATCCTTCTTGTTTAACTTTATCAATCGGGCTCATCTGATGAGAAACATTAAAATAAGTGGAATTTGTATAATACATTTCCCCGGTCGCCGAACTGCCTTTGATAACCTTGGCCGCTTGATCATGATAATGTTCTAAATCAAGCTTAGCAAAACGATAAGCGGTTGACTCTGCCGGGGTTTGCTCAAGGACAAAATGTATCCCATACTTTTTCGTCAGCTCATCACATTTTAGCTTCATAAAAGAAACTACTTTTAAACCGAGTTTTATAGCGTCTTTACCTTCATGCAATTCTTTGCCCATATGCGATTGAACTAGTTCGTTTAATCCCAAAATACCAACCAGATAACTGACCCGAAACATTCTTAAATAAGGGGTGCCGTCTCGTTTCATAGCTAACATTGACAGCGGACCATTAGTTCCTTTTTTTAATAGTTCTTCGATAAAATCTTTTTTCTGAATATGGGCTTGGGCCGTTAATTCAAGGCTAGCACCCAAAAGCTCAAAAAGTTTTTGATCAGACCCTTCAGCACGGTAAGCCATACGAGGTAAATTAATAGTTACATTTTGCAAAGCAGAATAACGCATGCGCCAGGGTTCTTTGGCATCATCTAAATCTGACTGCTCAAGTTTAAATGACAGGCGGCAGCATTCAGAAATCTTGGCTGTATCTCCCCGGTCAAATACAAAATAGGTATTACCCATCTCTGTTGCTACTTCAGAAATATGCCGCAAGAACTCTTTATGTCCAGGGGTCTTAAAGAATTTTTCAGTCATATGGACCAATGGCTTGGGGAAGAAAAACGGTCGCCCAGAGCCATCGCCCTCTCTATAAACATCAAACAAGGCCCAGAGGAACTTTTGGGCTTCTGGCTGATAATCAGCATAAGTCTTGCCGGTGTATTCCCCGCCCGGGCCCATGGCCGGCACATTTTCAAAGTGTTTGGGAATTTCCCAGTAAAGGTTAATGTCAGAGAAAATTGCCTGGCCGCCGCGCGCTACTGCCTGCTGGCTGTATTCATAAATCATCATCTGAGCCAGCTGGTAGATCTCTTTGTCAGACATGTCGACTAAAAATGGGGCAAAAAAAATGTTGACCGCATCCCAACCAATTGCGCCGGCAAACACGCCCTGCAGGGCCGCAGAAAATTTAACCATCTGCGCCAAAAGAACTTCAGCATGGCGGGCTGGTTTGGCCATTGACAAAGCATTGGGCAGGTCCAAACCAAACTTTTTAACGTATTCAACTGACTGGCCGCTGCAGTACGGCCTGTCAATAAAACCAAGATCATGCAAATGGATATCACCGGACATATGCGCATCAGCAATATCCTGCGTAAAAACATGCAGCAGGGCAAATTCTTTTTTAATACCTTCTGACAGGGTTAAGTTGGTTGCTTCTGGTCCATGGGGCACATTGGCATTTTCTTTGTTCTGATTAAAGATAATATTCTTAACATCATAAAGCGGCACACCTAATCGTGTGTGGCGGCGGCGCGCTTCTTCTAAACCATGTTCTAATAATTTGACGTCAACTAGTTCGCGGATAAGCGGCGCAGTCACAGTTCTTAAATTAAGATGTTTAATCTGCTCTTCAACTTCGCGGCCAATTACTTCGGCAATATCGCGATCAATATTTGTTTCACGGACCAGCGCGGCAACAATTTTTTCCTGGTCCCAGCCAACTATATTTTCGCCCGATGTCCTGACAAATAACGCCAGGTCCGTCGCGTCAGCTGCTTTATGTTTTTTCTTTTCCTCAGCAATGGCTTGCGGGTTCATTAACTTATCCTCCTACTGTAATTTCATTGACCTCTTTAACAAACTCTGAGAGATCCTCAAACTTGCGATAGACTGAAGCAAAGCGGATATAAGCGATCTTATCCACCCTGGGCAGCATATCCATGGCCATCTCCCCAATCTTTGAACTTAAAACTTCACGACCATCCTGGCGATGAATTTGTTGCTCAATTTCATTAACCATTTTATCGATTGTATCAATAGACACCGGCCTTTTTTCACAAGCGCGCAGAAGCCCGGCCCGGATTTTCTCGCGGCTAAACTGCTCCCGACGTCCGTCGCGCTTAATTACTAGAATTGGTTTTTCTTCTGCCCGCTCATAAGAGGTGAAGCGGCCTTTGCATGAGGCACATTCTCGACGGCGGCGAATTGCTTTGCCGTCATCAATTTCGCGTGACTCAAGTACCTTATCTTCTAAATTTTGACAAAATGGACATTTCATATCATTTTTATATATCTAGGGTGGATAAGAATTTAGCACACCATATATGGGGTGTCAAGGGGTGAATTTTCCCTTAATTTGGAAGGGTTTCGCCCACTCTTACGTCGTGACCATTGACAAAATTATAAGCCGGCATGCGTTTTTTTCCCTCTAATTGGACTTCGGTTACCAGCAAATGGCCCTTGCCTGTGGCGACGATAAAGCCAAGATTTTTAACCACCTGCACAATTGTGCCGGGCAATTTAAATTTTGTTTCAAGCTCCAGCAAATGAATTTCAGTTGCCCAAATTTTTAATAATTTCTCTTTGTAAAAAGTATGCGCCCCTGGCCAGGGAACCATGGCTCTAATTCGGTTGTGAATTTCTACAGCTGATTTTCTCCAATCAATTTCCCCGCTTTCTTTTTTTATCATAGGTGCGTTAGTTGCCTGGGCATCATTTTGTTTTATGTATTTGACTGTGCCATTTTCTATTTGGTCTAACACCCTAAGCAATGTTCCTTTGCCCAAGTCAAACAGTTTATTTAAAAGAGTAATTGCGTTATCATTATCTTCAATCTTTACCTTTTCTTGAAGAATAATATCTCCTGTATCTAAAAGTTCATCGAGTTTCATAACAGTAATGCCGGTTTCAGTTTCACCATTAAGCAAAGCCCATTGCACCGGCGCTGCGCCGCGATATTTAGGCAGGAGTGAAGCATGAACATTTAGACAACCATTCTTTGGGATATCCAAAATTTCCTTGGGCAGTATCATGCCGTAGGCAACAACAACAATTACGTCGGGATTTAACGATTTAAGCAGAGAAGCAAAAACCTTATTATTTTTTACTTTCTCAGGTTGATCCAGGGGCAGATCATTTTGCAAGGCAAGCTCTTTTACTGGCGAGAAAACAATCTTTTGCCCTCGGCCCTTAGGCCGATCAGGCTGAGTAACCACACAGACTATTTCATGCTTTGAGTTGATTAGCTCTTTTAACGTTTCAGCCGCAACTTGAGGCGTACCCATAAAAATTATTTTCATATTAATTCTTCTCGTCTCTCCTTTTCAAAGGCAACGTGTTTAATTAAACTCGGGTCTTTTACTCGATCAATAAAAACATAACCATTTAAATGATCTATCTCATGTTGAAAGACCGTGGCTAATAATCCCTTTGCTTCAATTGTAATGCTCTTGCCGCCGCGGTCTAAGCCTTTAAGCACAACTTCTTCTGCCCGCTCAACCGGCGCTTCAATGCCAGGCAGAGATAAACAACCCTCAGTAAAACTTTGTTTCCCTTTCTTTTTAGTTATTTTAGGATTTACAACAACAATTGGCCCCTCATTAATATCTGCCACAATTACACGCAGGGAAACGCCGACCTGGGGAGCAGCTAGGCCAATCCCAGGAGCAGCATGCAGGGCTTCAATCATGCCATCAATTAATTTGATAATCTCAGGCGTAACCTTCTTAACTGCCTTGGCTTTCTTTTTGAGTACTGGATTTGGGAATCTAATAATATTACGGATCATGGCTTTATTATAACGCTTTTGCTGTCCCAACTACAACCTCCCCCATTGGCTCAACGTCGACAACCACTCATTTTGGTGATGCCTTAATCAATTTAAAGCGCAAAACGCAAAATCACAACTTAAAACTAAAATTTTTTTCTAACAATTTTAAGAGGGTATGAAATTTCCCAGAAAAAGTGATGATATATAGATGATATATATCTGTAAGAGAAATACAAAACAAAAGAGAAAAAATGACTAGAACCAACATATTAGCACACGCACTTAAAAGCACCTTGCCTAATGCCTGGAAAAAACTGCAAAGACAGCGCGGTATTACTGGCTTTGTAACAGTAGCTGGGCTAGAAAAGGATCCTCGCTCAGCAGTCTTTGGTCGATTTCATCATATTGATCGAGTTACTCAAATTGCTCAGTGGCAGGCCGAGAAACCTACTGATCAAGGGAAAGGCATTGACATAGATAGAGTATTACGATTAGCCGCCTTACACGACATTAACCGCCTACCATTTGCCCACAACGCAGAAAGGGCAGTTGGTTTTAATCAAGCAAGCAACATGCGTCCATATCTAGAAAGACACGGAATAGCTTTGGCAGAAGCAGAAGTTAAAGATCTAGAAGCAATCCTAGCTAAAGATGTGGGAGCGATGTCTCCTGAAGCTAGAATCGCCTTTGCTGCGGACACAGCTGATGGCTACATAGAAGATCCCTTGCTGGCTATCACAGCCCTGGGAGTAAGCGCAGAATTCGTTCTTGAGGAGGTCGCCTCCCGCCTCGGTCTTGACTTCACAACGCTGGCATCCAGACTTACACAGTTAAGAGCACTATATGAAGCGAAAAAACCAGAAGAATATACTCCAGCCTTTAATCTGTTAGTTTTTGAACTTGCCACTGCTTTCTTAACTGCCAATAATCAAGGCATAAAAGTGTTTGTTGAAATTGAAGGCTATGGAGAAACAAAGAGACTGCTTAGAGAAGGATTCATGAACAAGCAAGTTTTTCCTATTAACAACAAAGTTGCTTCGAAACAAGATGAATTGCAACGCGACGTAGCTGTTCCGTTGTTTAATGTATTGAAAAGAGAATTAGGAAGCGCAGAAGAAACTCACTTCCAAATGTTAGAATGGACCGATCAACAAATGCTGGAAGAAGCAAAAGAAAGAGGAATCATTGAAGATGCTGCTGAATATTATCCATTATTAGATAATCTTGAAGCAGTAGCAAGAGAACGGGGACTAATCAGTTAACCCCTCAACCAAGCTTTAAAAGAGTTTTTTTAATTTAAGTCTTGATTTTGCATTTTAAATTTTACACTTTACATTATCAAAGCATCCCCATCGGCTCAACATCCACAACCACTCTAACATCTGTCGGCACAACAACATTGGTTAAAGTTTCACTCACAGCTTGCCTCAATTGATCAAGATCTTGTCCTTTTAAAAGAATCCTAAAACGCCACTGCCCTCGCAGTTTTTGAATCGTTGCTAAGGCCGGGCCTAAAACCCCATTGGGCAATCTCTTTTTTAAAAATTTACCAATATCTTCGGCAATTTTCATGGCCTTCCTACCCTCTTCCCCACTAATTAACAAACTAATCAATTGAGTAAACGGCGGGTAGCCAACATCTTGGCGTTCTTTGATTTCCTGGTTATAAAAAGTTTCATAATCATGGTTAGCCGCTGCCTTGATTGCATAATGATCTGGAGAAAACGTTTGGATAATAACTTTACCTGGCAAATTATGCCTACCGGTTCTGCCTGCGACTTGAGTTAAGAGTTGAAAAGTATGTTCTGTGGAGCGGAACTCTGGAATATGTAAAGCAGTGTCAGCTGCCACAACTCCAACTAACGTGACATTGCCAACATCTAAACCTTTGGCCACCATTTGCGTACCAATTAAAATATCTGCTTCTCCTTGAGAAATAGCGGTGAAGAATTTTTCATGCGACCCGCGTTTACCAACTGAATCTTGATCATAGCGCAGGATACGCGCTTTTGGAAAAGCCTGCGCCACGTCATCTTCAATGCGCTGAGTACCAATGCCAAAATACGTAACTGCCAAACTGTTACAACGTGGACAACTGCTGGATGGTACTGCACTATAGCCGCAACGATTACAGCGAATCCTTTTATCAGACGTATGATAAGTTAAAGCAATGGAACAATGCGGGCATTCGATCGTAAAACCGCACTCTCGGCACATGACAAAAGTAAAATAGCCGCGTCGGTTAATAAAAAGAATTGCCTGCTCACCGCGAGATAAAGTTTCTTTTAACTCTTCCCTTAACCTGTCAGACAAAAGAAACTGTTTGTGCTTACGCATATCAATAATTTCAACAGGCGGCAGAGGACGATTATCAATACGCTGGGATAAGATCAACTTTTTATAATCGCCTTTTTCAGCATGGTAATAAGTTTCAATTGATGGTGTGGCTGAGCCTAAAACAACTACAGCATTATGAAGTTTAGCTAATTTAAATGCCACTTCACGTGCATGATAGCGAGGGCTTTGCTCTTGCTTATAACTGGTCTCATATTCCTCATCAATCACAATTAAGCCAAGGTTCTTAACCGGAGCAAAAACTGCTGACCGCGCACCCAATACAATTCTAGCCTGACCTTGGGCAACTCTTTGCCACTCGTCACTTCGCTGCTTTATCGTCATGTGACTGTGGAGTGAAGCAGTTAAACCTTGAAACCTCTCTTCAAATCGCTGGATTAATTGGGGTGTCAATGAAATTTCCGGCACCAGAACTATAGCGCTCTTACCTTGCGCCAAAACATGGGCGATTGCCTGCATATAAACTTCTGTTTTGCCAGAGCCCGTGACACCGTAGAGTAGGATTTTATCTGGTTTATTACAATTAATAGAAGATATAATTTCTTTTAAAGCATTATTTTGTTCTTGTGTAGGTTTAAGTCCGCGTTGTGCGGTTGCGGTAGCGATTGGCGTTTCGTTATGCGTTGTGCGCGGCTCGCCCTTCGAAACGCGCTTCGCTGCCGCTTTTCGCTTCTCGCTGGCCGCTGAACCAGGCGGCATCACCATCCGGAGCGCCTTTATAAAAAACGAACAATAATAATCCGCCATCCATTTGGCCAGTTCAACTGCTTTTTCATCAAAAACAGGCTGGTCAGATGTAATCTCGATTATGTCTTTAACCTTTTTTACATCAGTTTTGTCTGCAAACCCAACAACATAACCAATGTCTTTGCGAAAACCAAAGGGAACAAAAACTTGATGGCCAACCTTAATTTTATCTTTGAGGTCATCAGGAATTGAATAATGATAAACCTTATCAGTCTTAGGGGTTGCTTTGGAGAGGATTATTTCAGCGTACATACATATAGTATATCAGATTAAATCAGAAACCCGGTCCAAAATAACATGCGCGGCCTGGTCCTTAGGCTGCTTTGGATAATTCTTAACCTTTCCCTGACTGTCAACTATTGAAAATTTAATTGAGTTGCCATCGAACGTAGAAGGGTCATTGGCAATTACTAGATCGAGATTTTTTTCTTTCAACTTTTTCTTAGCATTAGCAATTAAATCATCTGTCTCCAATGCAAAACCAACGAGAACGCGGTTATTGCGCCCCTTTTGTTTAGCAATGGTTTTGAGAATATCCTGAGTTTGTCCCAATTTTAAATTGTATAATTCCTTGTTTTTAACTTTTAACTTTTTAGTTTTAAGTTTCGGACGAAAGTCCGACACAGCCGCAGCCATGATAATGGCATCAGCGCTATTATAATAGTTAAGTACAGCTTCAAGCATGCCGCCAGCTGACTCCACTTTTACAGGTTTTATGTCCAGCGGCGCAGCCAGGTTTGTTGATGCAGAAATTAAAGTAACGGCTGAACCCCTTTCCCGTGCAGCCTGGGCCAAAGCATAGCCCATCTTGCCTGATGAACGATTGGAAATATACCGTACTGGATCAATCGCCTCCCTGGTCCCACCAGCTGTAACTAAAATATGTTTGCCTTTCAAATCAATCGAACCACCGATCCACCTAACCACCTCTTCAATAATGTTTGCAGGTTCCGCCATCCTCCCAATATCATCATCCCCACAGGCTAACTTCCCTTCGACCGGCCCAATAAACTTAAAAGTCAGATCATTTAATTTTTTAACATTCTGCAATACAAGGGGATTTCTCCACATCTGGCAGTTCATGGCTGGAGCAATTAATTTTTTAGCGGTTGATGATATGGCAATTGTGCTTAAAGGATCATCTGCAATGCCATTGGCTAATTTACCAATAACATTAGCAGTACATGGAGCGATTAGAATTAAGTCTGCCCGTTGTGCCAGTGCGATATGCGGAACTGGGATGCTGGAAAGCTCTGAAGAAAAAAGGTCAGAAATAACAGGATTGCCAGAAAGTGTGCGAAAAGTAAGGGGAGAAACAAGTTTAGTCGCATCAGAGGTCATAACTACCCACACGTCTGCCCCAAGTTTTTTAAGCTGGGATACTATTTCACATGATTTGTAAGAGGCAATACTGCTGGAGATACCGAGGATAATCGTCTTACCATTCAACATAATTATTAATCCTATCCACCAATCCACCCATCAACCAATCCACCAAGATTATTTCTTCTTCTTTTCCCGCTTCTTCTCTTTAACCTTTGCCCCTTTGGCTAAGCGCTCCAAGGCAGATGGGGCAAACTCTTCTTCCTTGCTAATAATTTCTTGAGGCTTCTTTAATGGACCGCTAAGGATATTAATCTTGATCTTGCCGGCAGCAATCTCGCGCAGGGCAGTAATAACCGGACTATTGGGATCAAAGTGATTTACATAAGGTAGAGAACCGTCCGAAATTTGCTTGGCCCTGCCTGCAGCTGCATTTGACAGTAAAAATTTATTGGCTGCTTTTGTTATAAGTTCATCAATATTTATTTCGCTCAATTTAACAACGTCCTTTCTTTTTCAACATTTATTATCGCCCTGATTTTTTCAGCGGCTGAATCAACTTTATCATTAACTACAATGTAGTCGTATTTTTCCATTACCTGAAGCTCCGCAATTGCTGCGCGCAATCGGTAATTTACCACTTCCTCATCCTCTGTTTTCCTCTTTTTCAGTCGAAAGGCCAAAATATCAACTGATGGTGGTATTAAAAAAATAAAAACTACTGCCGTGTCAAGGCTGCCCCTTTCAACCCCCTCTTTAAGGCTGGCTGCCCCTTGAACATCAACTTCGCAAACTACTCTTTTACCCTTACCAAGCTGCTCTTTTAAGGAACTAATGGGCGTGCCGTAATAATAACTGTGGACCTTGGCCCATTCCAAAAAGTCATTCTTCTTTACTTTTTTATCAAACTCATCCCGGCTGATAAAAAAGTAATGTTCACCATGTGTTTCCCCTGGCCGCGGCGGCCGGGTAGTGGCAGAGATTGACAGCTTTATGTTTTTATCAAGCTTCAACAGTCGTTTAACAACCGTAGATTTCCCAACACCTGATGGGCCTGAAACTACTACCAACAAGCCGCGTTTTTTTCTTGCTTTTTTTGGCATATGGGAATCTTTATTTTAGCATGATTTACTTGACAAATCAATAATTTTTCTATATATTAGCAACACAATCTGATCCAATTTAAGGAGGAAAGGTATGAAAAGGTTATTAGTTGTTTTGTTCGTTCTATCCCTGTTGGTTTCTGTATCTTCTGCCCAGGTTTATATCGGTTCGCGCCAAGCAGGCATGGGCGGCACTGGAGTAGCTTCTGCAGTTGGCTTAAACGCAGTTGCTTTTAACCCAGCTGGTTTAATGAGGGGCCCATCTGGTGAATTTCTTCTCACATTGGGCTTTGCTAGCCAGGGCATTGATCAAATTGTCCAGAGTTTTAGCGAGGTAAGTGACCCTGCTCAATTTATGGTTGATAACTATGGCACAAAGCTGGATGCTGATGGCAGTGTTTCTGGTCTTTTAGGCATAAACATCGCGCATATTGGCGTCAGTGTTTTGGTCCCCAGTATTTCAGCTAACCTCTCCAAGCAAGCTGACACCCTCCAGGGTTCAGTCATGGCTTCAGCAAATACTGCTATTGTTTTAACAGCTGGCCATACGTTCACCATCCCTGGCATTCCAATTGCCAACTTAGATGTCGGCGCAAACGCTAAACTACTCAATAGTGGTGTTGGCGCACTGACAATTACTGGAACCCCTACTCCCGGCGCATCAGTTGAAGCAACTCAAATATATGGAATGGGTTCAGGTTATGGTTTTGACCTTGGTGTCCGTGGCAATATTGAAATCCCCATGCTTACTGATTTTTCAATTGGTATTGCCTTAAGAGATCTGGCTCAAACAGTAAAATATTCTCCAAAAAGTAGGACTGACACATATTCTGTTGCCTCACCAGGGGCTGACCCAACGATCACTAAAGGGCCTGAAGTTACTGGGGCAGACTTAGAAGTAACTTACCCCACCTCACTGGCAATCGGTTGCGCTGGCACAGTCCCAGTAATTGGCTTAAAATTAGCTGCTGATGTCACTTCTGTAAGCGGCGGTACTAATTTAACTATCACTGGTATAGCAACGGATTACAGCGTAACTAATATTGGCCTTGAATATCCTTTGTTGCTAAACACATTAATCTTAAGGGCTGGTTTGGCTACCAGTTCAAATATTTCCCTAACCACTCTGGGTGCCAAAATTAACATTCCATTCATCACTCTTGAGTTAGCCACAATTATTGATGGCAAAAACGCTAAGAACACATCCTACGTCGTAGACGCAGGAGTGGCATTCTAAGAAAGGAAAAGCGAAATGAAAAAAGTATTAAGTCTAGTTTTGGTTCTTGGTCTCGGATTACTTCTTGTTTCTGGTTGTAACCAGGGGACCACTTCTTCGGGCGGCACAACAGTCTCAATTCCCGCCGCTACAATAGCTGACAGCGTTGGTTCTTCTGCTATTCTAACGCTTTCAATTGATAACAGCATTCTTGGTGTTTTTGGTGTCTCAAGTGCATCTTCTGTTCGTGCCTCCGAACCAAGTACACCAAGCTACGGTAGCGATGAATGGTGGACTAGCACTAATATTTATACTACCGAGGCCAATATAACACATAATGCAACTTATAATTTTAAAGTATGGGTAGCTGAAGGAGAAGTCACTACTTTACTCGGGTTAGATGGAATTACTCTTTCAACTGTTGCCAAGCTGCAAACATATACAACCTGGACAACAACTTTTGGAACCAGTAGCTTTAGTATGAGTTATGGTGCCAGCAAGAGTGATCCTCTTACTTTTGATGGCTATAACACAATTAGCAACCAATCAATTGACGGCCCTATATCATACACAAACACGTATGACGGCGAAACATATCAAATTGTTATTGACTACGTTACGCTCACGCTCAACAGCAGCGGCTATCCAACAGGCAGCGTAAACTGGTCAGTTTCAGTTGGCGGCAGCGCAGTCTATGCTGGCACCATCACTTTCGATGGAACTACAACTGCTACTATTACCTTTACAACTGGAGCAACAGGAACCTATACAGTTAATCTATTAACTGGAATAGTTTCCGCAACTTCTATCTAAAATAAGAAATACTTATTTTTAAGCAGCCCTGACTTAGCGTCGGGGTTGCTTTTTTTGTGCTGTTAAGCTATATTTAATATAGGACTGTCGCAGAATGACACCCCAGACTAAAGTCTGGGGAATTTGTTCTAGCGGATTCCCCACCTGCCTGCCGCAAGGCACGGCATTTCAATGTGGGGTTGCCATAAAGACCTCATTTTGTTACAGGCCCTCATAGGTGTTTTTTGTCTAAAATGAGAAAATTTTTCATCCTCCTCTGCCTTTTTTTAATAGTTGTCTTTAACTGTGGTTTTTCACTTACCCAATGGACAGACTCTGTCTATGAACAAATCAAAAATGAAACCATCAAGGGGCTAAAAGACAGCTTTAAACAAGATGTTAAGGTAGGCAGCGTTAGCGGCTTAATTGTTGGCCAGGTAGTTTTTCATGATGTAACAATCCCCAATTTTGCCCAGGCCAAAAAAATCTACGTTAACTATGATCTGGTAAAGTTTTTTATTCATAAAAATATTGTCCCTGCTATCACCAAGATCACAATTGTTGACGGAAATTTCACTATCATTAGGGATTATGGCGGGCAAATTAACGCTGTAAATCTTTTGCCTCCGGAAGAGCCTGGAGCTCCCCCACCGCCCCCCTTCAGGGCCCATATAGTTTTTAAAAACTGCAGCGCTGATTACACAGATTATATTGGTTTTAAACAACCTCGATCACGTTTTGCTGAAAAAATTAGCGGCATTAACGGCAGGACGAGTTTTAATAGAAAAGATAGGATTGATATCTCCCTTTCCGGCAAAATTCACGAAAGCACCCAACCGACTGAAGTTAAAATCTCTGGGAGCAGCAACTACGCGACTAGCAAGTATTCTTTTAAAATACAAGGCAAACACGTCAATGCCAGCAAATGGGCCAACTACACCGTGCCCCTGCCCGGCCTAAGTGTTTCCAGCGGTAAAGCTGATTTAGTCCTTCGGCTAGCTTCACCCACAACTAAAGGCTGGCCAGTTTCATTAGTAGGAAATTTTAACTTTGTCAATGGTAACGCTATTTATGGAGGATATAAATTAAATAATATCTACGGCAAACTTACGATGGCTGACGACCAGCTCGCCTTTGACAACATTTCCTTGAAGGTAAATGATATCCCATTAAAAATTGACGGGCGTTTCTACAACTTTAGCCAACAGAACCTTGACCTTAAACTGAGCACCATAAATGCTGGTTTAAATAAAGTTATTCAACTTTTTCCTCAGACTGAAAAAATCAACTTAACCGGTCGAGGCAATGCTCAAATCAGCTTAACAGGCAGGGCCGCAGACCTAAAAGGCACAGGCACAATCACTATAAATAAAGGCAAATTATATAATCAGGAGATCAGAGGCCAGGCAAGTTTATCTTTAGAAAAAAATATTTTAACTCTAGCCTCCATAAACTTAGCCGTGTTTAAAGGCCGCTTGTCCGGCAGCGGCCAGATCGATTTTTCAAAAAAAGTACCGCGCTTGTCAGTTAAATCTTCAATAGACAAAATTGATTTAGCCGCCCTGTCGCAAAATTCACCCGGTATTATCGGCCAGGCCAGCGGCCAGGCAGAACTGGCCGGCCCAATTAACAACCTGGAAGGGGATTTATCCGCCTCTCTCTCTGACGCCATGTTATTTGGGCAGCCGCTCAACAACATTGTTAGCAGTTTTAGCATTAAAGACGGCGATATTTATTTTAATAACTTCTCTGCTACTTCGCAAAATGCTGCTCTTTACTCTTCCGGAACAATAAAGCGCGATTTAACCTTTAATTTTAAAACTACTGCCCAGGGCATAAGACTTTCCGGCAAGGGCATCATCGGCCCGATGGAAGCAATGGTTAACAATTTTGAAGGAAACATTAACTGGCAGTTAAACCAGGAGTTTCTTCGCTCACCATTAAAAAATCTAAATGCCACTGGTAAGATCAGCCTCTCCCAGGGGCGCCTTGGTGAACAAACTTTTGACTTTGCCCAAGGAAAAGTAAACATTGGCCAAGGACTGATTGAAATTGAAAACCTTCTGGTCAGTAATGGCACAACTGTTATCGAAGCTTCCGGACAAACCGGCCTTGGCCATCCAACAAATCTTAAAATTGTTGGTGAAAAAATTAAGCTTGAGGAACTCAAAATCTTAAATTACATCTTACCCAAAGAAGCCAAAGACCCTGAAGGCAGCGCCAGCCTAAATATTGCCATAACCGGAGAGCTCTCAAAAGAAACCAGATTAATCTCTCTTGACCCATTATTTGACTTAAATGTTTCCGGTGAGGTTGTTTTAAATAATGTTCTTTTCGCGGAAATTCCCATCAAACAAGCTCAATTAAACCTGCGCTGGGACAAGCACAGATTATATTTGCCTGATTCAAAAATAGTAACCAGTCAATCTGACTTTGTCTTTGATTTAAGTTCTATCGGAGACAACAAAATCAAGGCATCGGGTAAAGGGATTATTGACTTAGGTGAACTCAGCCAGTTCACAATAAAATACGGCAAAATCCAGGGCCTGGTTGGGACTGATTTTACGCTCGAAGGCACACTGGACGATCCTACTGTGTCTGCCAGTTTCTGGCTGCAGGACTTTCGATTCAATAATGTGTATTTTGACAGGGTTGAGGGGAAGGTAAGCCTCAAAGACAAAAAATTATCAATTACTAAACCGATAACTTTGCGCAAAGGCATAGACCAAGCTGAGCTTAAAGGTGTGGCAAACATCGCCGGACTACTGAGTGGCCAACCAGAGGAAACTTATCTTGATTTAGACCTGGAAATAACTAAAGCTGACTTATCATCAGCCTTTACTACTTACACACAACTCCAAACAGAAATCAGCCGCAGGGCCCAGGCAGCTACAACTAGCGGCAAAACAACAATTGATCCTCAAACCATGAGGCTGCCAACAATAAAAGAATTCAAGAAAAATGGCGAGATCAACCTATATATTAAGGACGGAGATGCCAATTACTTTTTAAAAAGCTGGGATAAAATAAGGAAAGATTTTGAAAAAACAATTGCCCAAACGCCCCAGGAAAAGATTGGCGGTCAGGTCACAGGGAAGATTAAGCTTTTGGGCAAAATCAAAAACCTGTCCGGTCAGATAGATGGAAAAATTATTAAGGGCAATTATAGGGATTTTCAATTTGACAGTGTAAAAGCTGAAGCAATGCTTGGCAACCAAAAATTGGCAATTAAAAAACTTGAATTAACCAAAGATAATGGCAAACTTGTGGCAACGGGCGATATTAATTTTGACGGCACACTTGCCCTTAAAGTCTCAGCAAAAAGGATGCCAACCGACATTCTCAGAATAGTGTTTAACAAAGATTTTGACGGGAGCTTCAACATGACTGCCTCGCTTGAAGGCAAAACAACAAATCCAGACTTCTCAGCTGATTTTGAGGGCAAAAATATTACCCTGGTTGGCCAACACTTTGATCTTCTCCAGCTAAAGGCTAACAAAAAAGATGACCAGGTTTTTATCCAGAAATTGTCGTTAAGAAAAGGCAAAAAAATATCAAGCCTTAAGGGCAGTTTTGACGTCAAAACTGACGGCAGAATAGATGTTTCTGCTGATTTAAAAGATAATTCTATCGGCCTGCTCAATCTCTTTACCAACGAAATAAGATGGCTTAACGGCAAGGCCCAAGCCCGGGTAACTATCAAGGGTTCGCGTGAGGCCCCGGCCATCAATGGCCAAATTAGCTTAGAAGCGACTCAATTATATGTTAAGGCCATTGATTCTGAAATAAAAAACATCAGGGGCTCAGCAACAATTACTGATGGGCGCATGGAAATAGAAAACCTAAGCGGCATCTGGCAGGGTGAAAGGACCAAGGGTTATCGCAATGATCTTAGTTTAAGTGGCACCCTGGAAATAACCAGTATGTTTGCGCAAAAGCCAATAGTCACCCTCGATATAAATCTTGTGCCAACACATATTTATGCAAATTTAACCGACCTATATTCTGGTGAGATAAAAATTGAGTCGGCACGGCTGTTCGGGCCGTATTATTTTGACCACAGCGCTGGCCCTACCCTTGCAGCAAAAGCGGAAATAACAAACTGCGTTATTACTGTAGGCAAGAAAAAGAAAAGTGCAGGCAAGGCAGCACCGCTTAATCTTGATATCAACACAAAACTTGATAAAAATGTCTACATTGTTATGGGGGATGTTTCTACTTTTGACTTAAGTAACATCTTTATGAACCTTGAGGTAAATAGCGAGGAACTCAAAATAACAGACACATTGGCCACACCTTCCCTGTTGGGAAAAATCTATCTTAAAAGAGGCACAGTTACAATCTTTAATCGTGAGTTTAGCTTAATCTCATCTCAACAACAAGAAAATTACTATTCTGTAAACGCAGAAAAAATAAAAGATAATACGGCAATCTTCACAGGAGAAAAAGGTAAAGAAGGGGTCATGCCCAAAGTAGAGTTAGCGGCCGTGGTTGAAGTGGACAACAAAGTAGAGGATGCCTCAGGTGAACTAGTTAATCAGCCTGTAACAATCATTTCACAGCTTGAGGGAGTGATTGGCGCAGAGGATAAGGAACGGGGCCTTAAGGTTTCCTTTGACAGTTTTACGTCTGACACTAGCAGCATAAAAGTTGCTGGCTACAGTGACGAAGAAATAAAAGTCATGCTGCTGCCAGATTTTATCAAATCTCTGACCGGTGTCAGCCGGGGACAAGATGTTGATGTTAACGGCAATGTTGTAGTTGCGGATTATATCAGCAGTCGGTTGCAAACCATTGTTTTTCGCGGTGTAGAAAGAGATCTGGAACAAAGATTGGGGCTAGAGAGTCTAACCCTTGAATACAATTTTGGCAAGGATATTCGTCAGGCTATGGGCGCAAACGAGCAAAAAACATTTAAAGAGGAAAAACCGGACTGGCGCGTTGGTTTTGCCAAAGGTTTTTTTGACAAACTTTATATAGATGTCAAATATTCTCAGGTCAATGAAGAAACAGGAGGAGTTAACGCATCAGTAAACTATCAAATAACCTACAAATTAAGCCCGATCTGGTCTATAATATACTATCGAGAACCAATCAGCCTTCAAGAAATATCCACCGGATATCAAAAAATTACCTTAAAGGCTGGTTTTTCTTTTTGGTAGAAAAGGAAGGATTTTAAACTATGCGATTTAAATTAAACCTAACCCTGCTTACGGCAGCCGTCATAATAATGTTTTCTTCCCTGCCGGCAGCTGCCCAAACCACCACTACCGGGAATTCAGCAACAATAGAAGTTCCTGCCATAATTTCTGAGATCGAAATAAAAGGCAATCTTTTTGTCTCAAACCGAGAAATCATGGATGTAGTTTTTAGCCGCATCGGAGACAGGCTGCTTGAAGTAAAAATCCAAGGTGATATCAAAGCAATTTACGCTATTGGCTACTTTGCCGATGTTAAGGCAACCTTTGAAGCAACCACCGCAGGCACCAAGGTTCTCTTTGTAGTAGAAGAAAACCCAAAAATTAACGACATTGTTGTTGAAGGCAATACTGTTTATTCAACGCCCGAAATCATTAATTTAATTTCCACTAAAAAGGGCAAAATACTGAATTTTATGACCTTGCAGGAAGATATCAACAAAATAAACTCGCTTTATAAAGATAATAATTATATCCTGGCCCGCGTAATCGACGTTGAAACAAACGAGAATACCCATGTGCTGCATATTAAAATTATTGAAGGAGTTGTTGAATCAATTACTCTGGACGGAAACAACAACACTCAGGACTACGTAATCTTAAGGGAGCTCAAAACAAAACCAGGCACAGTTTTAAACCAGGAAACACTTAAACGTGACCTGCGGCGTGTGTTTAACCTGGGCTTCTTCTCAGAGGTTTCGCCTAATTTTGAACCTGGCAGCACATCTGATAAAGTCATTCTCCTGCTTAAGATCAAAGAAACCCGCAGCAGCACCATCAATTTTGGCGGCGGTTTTGGTGAAAGAGAAGGCTGGTTTGGCTTTGTTGACCTTTCTATCAACAATCTTTTTGGCACTGCTCAGGGATTGATGATTCGCGGGCAGTCGGGCCAAGAATTAACAACCTACCAATTTAAATATACCAATCCCTGGTTTTTGCCAGACACATTTGGTGAGCGCGCTTCTTTTAGCTTTAGGCGCTGGTATACTATCGGCCGAGATATTTATTTAACCGAACAAGATGCTGTTTACAACGGTTTTGATCTGTCTCTTGGCAAACCCCTTTCTGAATACTGGAATATTGCCTGGTCAATCGGCAGTGAATTGGTCGAGCCCCGCGGCACTTCTTCTTTTGAATCTTATCAATCTGACACAGTTGGGGTTACCATATCCTACGATACTCGTGATTTCTGGCTTAATCCTACAGAAGGCCAGTTTTACTCTCTCTCTACCAAACAGGGCTGGAAACACGCGGCCAGTGGGACAACTGCCTTTTTTAAAGTAGGCAGCGATATCAACCATTACTATCCTGTTTTTGAAAATCAGGTTTTTGCCACCCACTTGGGGCTAGGCATTGGGTTTGACGACGTACCAATCGGCGAAGAATACTGGGCCGGCGGCGCTAATACTGTTAGGGGTTACTACCCATCCGATGCTAAACGTGGCAAACGCAAATTGATCTTTAATGCCGAGTACCGGCTCAATTTTTCTGACCTTTTCCAGGGTGTATTTTTCTACGATTGGGGTGACGCCTGGAATGAAGGCACGCCAGTTTTTTCCGATTTTATTGCAGGTTGGGGATCGGGCATAAGGATTAATACCCCGCTTGGGCCTATTCGCCTGGACTACGGCGTGCCAACGCATAAGACCTTTGGAGAAGGTATTATGCACTTCTCAATTGGGCAGGCGTTTTAATTACGAATGCCGAATGACGAATGCCGAATTAATGAAAAACTATTTGAAATTTATTTAAAAGAACTTATTGAATGGAACAAGAAGTTCAATTTAACTGCTATCACAGATCCAGAAGAAATAAAAATCAAACATTTTGAAGACTCCCTTTCCATCTCTCAATCCCTCAATCTCTCAACTCAATCGGTTGTTGATATTGGCAGCGGCGCCGGATTCCCGGGGATTCCCCTCAAGCTTAAATGCCCTGACATTAAACTGACCCTGATCGAAGCCAAAGAAAAGAAGGTTACTTTTCTAAAACATATTGTTTCAGTGTTGCGACTTGAAAATGTAGAAATCCTCTGGGGTAGATCTGAAGAATTACTCAAACAAAAACCAAAATTAAGAGAACATTTTGATATTGCTCTAGCTCGAGCCATTGCTGAACTCCCAGTCCTAGTTGAATATGCCCTGCCCTTTATAAAGATTGGCGGCATCTTTATTGCTATGAAAAGTCAGGGAGTTGAAGCTGAAGTTAAAACAGCTGAAAAAGCCATTAAAGCTCTGGGTGGGAGATTAAAAAACATCCAGGAAGTAAAACTGCCTTCTTTAGAAATCCCACGCGCTTTAGTAGTTATTGAAAAAGTCTCAGCCACACCATCCAAATTCCCCCGCCGCCCTGGTGTGGCCAAGAAAAAACCGTTAGCTTAAACTAAATAGTCACCAATGAAACCCTTCAACCCTATGGTTTTACCTGAAAAATCTTGAGCATCTTCTCTTAAGAGCTTAACTGCTTCCACTAAATCAGCAAAGCCTTTATTTCTAATTTTTAGTTCGCCATACAACGGCAAAAATAGAGAAGAAACAAGCTGGTTTCTTGTGCAGCAAACCACTTCTATTAATTCATCCTTTGATGCTACCTTATACACAAGCTCAATCCCCTGCTCATCGAGCAAATCTTTAGCTAGCTTAACAAACTCAAAAAATGCTATCAATTCGCGAAATTTTTCCTGAACGAAATCTGCAGTCCCCATCGCAAATAAATCTTCAATTCTGATTGAAATTTTTTTAAATCTCTCGCCCCTTCTTATCCCTCTGGCCAAAGCGCAAAGATAATTAGCGAGTTTTGGCAGCCCTCCTTTTTCAGCACATAATTGTCTCATTGTCTGCGGTTGAAGTCTGACTAATTTATGTTTTTTTCTGCTGCCAATTGTAAAGGTAAGTCCATGCACCCTCTTTAGCTGCTTGGCCAACACAAGAATATTATTAGGTGTTGCCTGCAATGTTGCATTTCCAATCACCGCTGGCAATATATGATTAATTCGATTAGCCATTTTTTTCTCCCTACTTTCTTTACCGAGACCGCCCATTTTGCTATAATATAGGCAATGTCTCCAATCACATCCCTATATCGCACTGAAAATCTATCGATTTCAGCTTTTTAAAAAATTGTTAGCAGGTGAACAAAAATGTCCATAGCCTATGCTGTTGTAAATCAAAAAGGCGGAGTTGGTAAAACTACCACCACAGTCAACCTGGCTGCTTATTTAGCAACTTTCGGCAAAAAGATTTTACTGGTTGATATTGATGCTCAAAGCAATGCCACTGTCGGCCTGGGGGTAGACCGGAAAAGTGTTGAAGATTGTTTATACAGTGTTTTAATTGAGGGCATGCCAATTGAAAAAGTTATCTTTAAAAGCCCGATTGCCAACCTTGACGTACTGCCTTCAACTCCACGGTTAGCCGGCGCTGAAGTAGAGTTAGTCTCCATGGACCCCAGGGAAACAAGACTTAAACATGCCTTGGCAACTGTCAAAGACAAATACGACATTATTATCATAGATTGCCCTCCATCACTTTCTCTGTTAACAGTTAACGCCCTGACTTGCGCTGATGAGGTAATCATTCCTATCCAGTGCGAATACTATGCTTTGGAAGGTATAAGCCAGTTGACCCATACATTGGAACTGGTCAGGGAAAGTCTTAATCCGGAGCTAAAAATCCGTGGTATAATCCTTACCATGTACGATCCACGCACATTACTTTCGGCCCAAGTGGCTGCAGAAACCCGCAAATATTTTGGCAGCAAGGTTTTCAAAACTGTTATCCCTAGAAACATCCGTTTGGCTGAGGCCCCCAGCTTTGGCCAACCAATAATTTTTTATGACCCAGGATCCAAAGGGGCTGAAGCTTATGAAAGCCTATGCCGGGAGGTGTTAGATGATGTCTAATTCTAAAAGGGGTCTAGGTAAAGGGTTAGGAGCATTGATTCCCCAGGGAAAAGTTTTTATGGGAGGCCGGTCGATCATTAACGTTGAAATCACTAAGATTGTTCCAAATCCGCGCCAGCCGCGAACAACTTTTGATAATGAACAAATCAAGGAACTGGCTGCGTCAATAAGAGAGCACGGCATTATCGAACCCATCCTAACCAGGATGAGGGAGGGCAAATATGAGCTCATCGCTGGCGAGAGGCGACTGCGGGCTGCCCGAATAGCCGGCTTAAGCATCGTTCCTTCCATTGTCAAAGATTTTAATGATGAGCAATCATTGGAAATTTCTTTAATTGAAAATCTGCAGCGCGAGGACCTTAATCCCCTGGACGAAGCAGAAGGCTACGCCTGCCTGATAAAAGAATTTAAGATGACCCAAGAACAAGTTGCTAAAAGGGTGGGTAAAAACCGCTCAACAGTAACTAATATGCTGCGTATCCTGACCCTGCCGGACAAAATCAAGGAAAGTCTGCGCAAAGAGCAGATCAGTGTGGGTCATGCCCGAGCATTATTGGCTGTTGATAATAGTGTAAGGCAGCTTGAACTATGGCGGCAGATAATCAGCAACAAATTAAATGTCAGAGACGTTGAAGTTCTAAGCGGGGGCAAAAGCGAAGCCAGGCCAAAAAGCAGAAAAGCTAGCCACAAGAGGCCGCTTACCCAAAATGTTGAGTTAAACGCCCTGGTTGAGAAATTAACTACCTATTTGGGCACCAAGGTTAAGATTTATGGCAGCCCAGTGCGAGGTAAAATAGAAATCCAGTACTATTCAAAAGAGGACCTGGAAAGGATTCTTGAAATCATTCTCTTTAAAAATAAACCCAGCCAAGCCCGGCCTGTACCAAAGCTGGCCAGTGGACAACCTGCCTGAGTCTATTGTGTAGAAGATTGTTTGAGGCGGCTGATAGCCTGTCCTACATCACAGCCATCCTTGGCTGCTTGCAGCAAAACTTCATATAAGTTCTTGGTTTTTTTATCTACCTTCTTTGTCTCACCAGCAAGCTGCGCTTCAAAGTGCGCTTTGCCCTCTGCAGAAAGGACCTTATAAACTTCCAGGAACTTTTTGACATCATTTTCTAGCTTTTTCTCTGGTTCTTTATCCATAGCCGCTATTTTAGCACAAATTTGGCATTTGATATAAAATGTGTTAAGATAATTTTGTCATGGTAAAACTTTTTCCTTTCGAAGGTATTCTTTACAACCAGAAAATCAAAAAGGCAGCCAAGCTTTTCACCCCACCCTACGATGTGATTAGTCCAGAAGAACAAGATGCTTTCTACGATTTACATGATTTTAACTTTATCCGCCTGATTCTGGGCAAAGAGTTCAGCACTGACGGAAAATATAATAACAGGTACATCCGGGCAGCCGCCTTTTTAGATGGCTGGCTGCGCCACGGCATTCTTGAGCAGGATGATAAACCAGCTCTTTATGTCTATGAGCAAAGCTTTAGGCATGGCAAAAAGAAGTACTCACGCGTTGGTTTTATCGGCTTGCTGCGCTTAGAAGATATGGGCCGCGGCAAGGTTTATCCCCATGAGCAAACTTTTCCCAAGGCAAAGATCGACCGCTTGGAGCTTATGCGGACAACTTCAGCTAACCTGGAAAACATCTTTACCCTTTACAGCGATGAAAAAGGTAAAACCATAAAAGTTTTCAAGAAGTTTATGCGGCGCAAGCCCTTGTTTGATGTAACTGATAAAAATAAGGTCAAGCACCGCTTCTGGCGAATTGACCGCAAACCATCAATTACAAAAATCATTAAAGAAATGCGGGACAAAGCTGTTTTTATCGCAGATGGCCATCACCGCTATGAAGCAGCCTTACGTTTTAAGGTTGAACTAAAGACCAAAAATACAAAGTTTTCTGAAGAAGAAGCCTATAATCACGTGATGATGTTTTTCACCCCAATCGAAGATAAGGGTCTTTTGGTCCTGCCTATTCATCGGGTGCTCAAAAATCTGGCTTTCTTTGATCCGCCCAAATTCCTGCGCGACCTGGAACAGTTTTACAACATTAAGGCTTATAAAGCCACTAAGAAAACCGCCCAAAGTGTGAGGAAAAAATTAGTTCGCGATTTGGAAAAAGCTGGCTTAGAGCATCATGCCTTTGGCCTTTACCTGGGCAATAACCAGTTCTTCTTGTTAACCTTAAAGGATGAAAAAATGGCTGAAGAATTGATGGACGAAGAAAAACCAAAAGCCTGGAAAAGATTGGATACAAACATTCTGCGTTACACAATTTTTGACGCTATTTTGGGCCTTTCTCAGCAGACAGAAGACCATTTACTTTTCGTTAAGGACGAAGAAAAAGCCATCAATCTGGTTGATAAAGGCGGCTGTCAAATCGCCTTCCTGCTCAATGCTACCAAGATTGAAGAAATTATTGCTGTGGCCAGCAAACTAGAAAAAATGCCGCAGAAATCTACTTATTTTTATCCTAAGTTGCTATCAGGTTTAGTCTTAAACAAGATTGTTCATGGGGAGAAGATAAAGTTTTAGTAAAGGTTGATCGGTGGTTCGGTGGATGGGTGGTTTGGGGGATTGGGGATTTGGTGGATTGGGGATTTGGTGGATAGGTGGATTGGTGGTTAGGACCTCGTAACATTACATTTCCTCTTCTATTGAAAAAGCATTAACAAAACACTATACTGCAAGCAACCTATCAAAGACGACAAGATGTTATTACTCCAAATAGGAGGTATATCATGAAAATTTTCAATTATTTACTCTACGTCACATTTATCGTTTTACTTTTTATAATTATCCTAACCAACAGATATGATATTAAAGGCGCTGGTAATGGCGCATGTTATAAATTAGATAAATGGACTGGCAAAATGTGGGTAATTATGGGGACTAGAAATAGAGAAGTTAATGCTCCTCAGAACATAACTATTCCTAAAACAAAACATTCAAAGAGTTTTCGTCCCGACAATTAAAACAATTGAAACAAAAAATAAATAATTTAAATCTCATGTTCCTGTCCACCTATCTACCTAACCACCAATCCACCTATCCACCTAGCCCCTCTTCGCCCTAATAAACGCATTCAACTGCGGGGCCAACGCATCCAAACCCTTCTTGAACTCAGCAAAGACTTCTAATGTAATCAGATTTCTCTTCACCGCTCTCCTTAACCAAAATTTTGTTTCCTGTAAGGATCCCCGAGCATAAAACAAAAAACGGATGATATCATTCTTATGGTGCCAGCCATATCCTTCGGAAATATTTGCCCCAATAGAATCTGCTGATCTAACAACTTGTTTGCCAAGCGTATCCTTTGCAAAATATGGCCATTTCATAACTATATCCCAAATCCTGTCTTCCAGCTCCTCTGCTAATTTTACTATACGCAAATCCTCTAACTGATCATATCCCATACACCCCTCCTATCCACCTAACCACCTATCTACCCAACCACCCATCTACCTATCCACCCCTCCTCGCCATACTCACTAATCCAATCATGGCCAACAATTTCTTCTCCCTAGACGACTTTTCACTGCATAAAATCTTTTCTAATATCCGAATCCCTTTTTGATTGTCAGTTAGCGACTTTTTCATATGTTATAATCCTCTCCTTTAACCAATTCCATCTTAACCAAGACTGCAGCTCATCTGACTTCATATAGATTTCACGGATACAATTGTACGGTAACTGATAGACTACGCGATACACCACAAATCACCCCCTTAAAACTTAAAAATTAAAGCTAAAAAGTTAAAGCCAAAACGTAAAGTTTAAAACCACTACCTTTTTCCCTTGAGAGTCAAAATACTCGATCCTAAAATATTTGCTACTTCTCCTGCTTCCTGCAATAAAGGAACAAAGTTAATATTGTTAGTTTTTCCACTATCTCTAAGCAGCTCAAGCCAGTAAATAGTTTCATTGGCGGATTTTAATGCGTGGTGAAAGAAGTTTGTAAAGTCTTTTTTCGAGCTTGCTCCCCTTGCCTCAACAATATTAGCACCAATACTCGTAGCGCTTCTAAGTAATTGTCTACTTATTACACTTGAAACCGCTTCATTGCCTAAAAGATCGATCAATCTAATTACCCTTAAAACCATTTGATAACTTCTCTTTCTAATATCAGTTTTGACACTTTTTGGTTTTAAGTTTTGGTTTTTCATTTTAAACTTTAACTTTTAAACTTGGTCAGACGACCCCATCTTTCCTATCTAACGATCTATATTGCGTTGCCTCTGCTATATGTTGAGCCCTTATTGTTTCCGCACCCTCTAAATCAGCAATGGTCCTTGCTACTTTTAAGATTTTGTCGTACGCCCTGGCACTGAGTTTAAGATGCACAATAGCTGACTTAAGAATATCTTCGGCCTCCTTATCCAAAACGCACGACTTTTTAATCTGCTTGGGGGTCATGCGGGCATTGGAGTAAATCGGAGTTTCCTTAAATCTTTCTACCTGGAGATTCCGCGCCTTAATCACTCGTTTTTTTATGTCCCTGGAGGTCTCTCCCTCCGGCATCTTCGAAAGCTCTTCAGATTTTAATCTTGGAACTTCTAACTGAATATCTATCCGATCTAAAAGTGGTTCAGAAAGCTTGCGCCAGTAACGTTGGATTTGCAGCGGGCTGCAGGTGCAGTTCTGTTTTAAATCATACAATCGACCACAAGGGCACGGGTTCATAGCTGCCATAAGCATAAACTGCGCTGGATAAGTTAATGATGAATGGGCCCGGGAAATTGTTACTTCCCCATCTTCTAAGGGCTGTCGTAGTACTTCTAAAACCTTGCGGTCAAACTCTGGAAATTCATCTAAAAACAATACCCCAAGGTGTGAAAGACTAACCTCTCCTGGTCTGGGAATGCGGCCTCCTCCAATAATGCCAATGTCAGAAGTAGTGTGATGCGGTGAGCGAAAAGGACGACTAGTTACCAATGAACCTTTACCCTTGAGCAAACCGGTAACGGAAAATAACTTCGTTACTTCAAGCGCCTCTTCATGCGACAGCGGCGGCATGATAGTTGGAATTCTCCTGGCCAGCATGGTCTTGCCTGAGCCAGGCGGGCCAACCAGGAGCACGTTGTGTCCACCAGCTGCCGCCACTTCCAGCGCCCGTTTAACATGCCCCTGGCCCTTTACATCAGCAAAATCAATGCCATATTCTGGTTCCTCAGCAAAGATAGCCTCCAGATCAACTTTGTGCGGCATGATTTCAACTTTCCCAGCAAGATAGTCTGTTGCTTCTTTTAAAGACCTAACTGGGATAACTTCGATCTTTTCAACCAGGGCTGCTTCATCAGCATTTTCTTTAGGAACTAAAACTTTTCTTTTCTTTTTTCCTAATGAAAGGCAAATTGGCAGCACCCCATTAATTGATCGAACAGAACCATCCAAAGACAATTCACCCAATATAATTATATTGTCAGAATTCATTTCCTTGATCTGCTCAGAAACCGACAATATACCTATAGCAATTGGCAGATCATAAAGAGGCCCTTCTTTCTTGGTGTTAGCAGGGGCTAAATTAATCGTGAAATATCCTCGTGGAAAAACAAAACCCGAGTTTTCAATCGCAGCCCTTACCCGATCACGTGATTCTTTAACAGCAGCATCAGGCAAACCAACAATTGATTGACCTGGCGGCCGTTTAGCAACATCAACCTCAATCTCAATTTGATAAGCCTCTAATCCCAGAACTGCCGCGCTCAAAATCTTTACTAACACTATATAAGCCTCCTTAGTTCAATTAACATAAAACGCATCTTTGTAATGCTCTATTATTCGTTCGCCATTATATTTTTTATAACTAGTAACAAGGTCAAAACGCGAATAAAGATCTCGAATATTATTTTTATAAAGATAGTTTTCAGCTGCGTGGATAATACTTTTCTTTTTAGTTATACCAACTGCTCCAGCCGGACAACCATAACTTTTATATGAATAACTTTTTACTTCAACAAAAACCAGGCAGTCCATATCTTTAGCAATGAGGTCAATTTCGCCTTGTGAGGAATGATAGTTCTTTTCCAGGATTTCATAACCGAGGTTTCTTAGATAATCTTCAGCAATCTCTTCGCCTTTTTTGCCTAACTGATAACTTTCTAGTCCCATTATGTTAATGGTGTAGCAATGTTATTACCAGCTGCGATGATTACGGTGATGCAAGCAACGATTACGATGATGGGAGGAGATTACAGCGATATTTTCCTTGTTAATATAAGAAAATCTTGCCTTATCACCGCCATCACGGCTCCATCACTGTAATCACTGTCCCATCACCGCCATCATACGAAGTGTCGAAATCTCGACAGTTGAGGAGATACAGAAAGCCCCTACCTTCTACATTATATATAGAAAATAGGGGCTGTGTAATTTAGTTAACCATCTCAAGCAAAGCTTGTCCAGCTTTAAACTTAACCACATTGCGGGCAGGAATCTTAATTGATTTGCCGGTTTGTGGGTTGCGGCCGGTGCGAGCTTTTCTTCTGGTTTTCTTCCAAGTACCAAATCCTACCAAGCGGACAGCTTGGCCTTTCTTTAATGACTTTTCAATTGTGTCAAACATTGAGTCAGCCATGGCCAAAATTTGTGACTTTGGCATCTTGCATTCTTTAGCAACTTGAGCAATTAATTGTTGTTTATTCATATATTTTCACCTCCTTTCAAAACAATTTTTATCTACCTCAACAAGCAAAAGCATTGTAACAAGCTGGCTCGCTGTATGTCAAGCAGAATCTAGGGTTGAGCGGATTGGCTGATTGGAAAAAATGTGCGGCGATGAATGGGACAAGGGCCGTATTTCCTAATCTTTTTCATGTGACCCGGGGTGCCATAACCCTTATGTTGATGAAATAAATATTCGGGATATTTTTTATGCCACTGCCGCATAAGCTCATCGCGAAAAACCTTGGCAATAATTGAGGCAGCAGCAATAGAAGCGCAGCGCGCATCGCCGTCAACCAAATTTAGTTGCTCAACAGCCAAATCAATTTTGTTGCGCCTGCCATCAATCAGTAAATAGTCTGGCAAAACAGACAAGTTTGTAACGGCTAATCTCATTGCTAACAAATTTGCCCTGCCAATCCTTAGCGCATCCACCCTTTTGTGGCTAACCTGCCCAATACCAACAGCTAAAGCCTTCATTTTTATTTTGGAAAACAGCGCTTCTCGTTTTGCTGCGGATAATTTTTTGGAATCATCAAGTCCAGGTAGTTTGATATTAGTGGGGAAAACAACAGCAGCGGCAACAACTGGACCGGCTAATGGCCCTCGGCCAACTTCATCAATCCCTGCAATTAATTTATAACCCTGTTGCCAAAGCTTTCTTTCAAATGTAAATCTCACGGAATAAGGCCGAGTTTATTTAACGGCCAAATTCTAATAAAAGCAGGGCCAATCACATTTTCTTTGGGCAAAAAGCCCCAAAAGCGGCTGTCAGCTGAGGCTGGGCGGTTATCACCCATTACAAAATAGGCGTTTGGCGGAACAACGAGCGGCCCAAAATTTGAATAATCCCGGTTCATAGGGTGGGTTTCATCAACTGGCTTATCATTAATATAAATTATGCCCTCTTTAATCTGAAACTTTTCTCCTGGCAATCCCATAACCCTTTTAATCAGATCACGCTTGGGTGTGCCGGGCGGGGCAACCTGCCTAAAAACAATAACTTCCTGGCGCCGGGGGTCTCTAAAGTGATAAGCAACTTTATTAACAACAATTCTATCATTGATTAAAAGCGTGGGTTCCATGGAGCTTGAGGGGATCCAGAATACCTGCAAGAAAAAAGCCCTAATAATTAAGGCTAAAACAAAGGCAACAACTATGGTTTCTGTCCAGTCAAAGACCCAGTGCTTTAATAGCCCTTTTAGGTTATTGCCTTTTTCTTCTGTCATATATTAGTTAGCAGGAGCTGTAGTTTCTGTTGCTTTTTCTTCTTCAACCCTGGTTGCCTGGCTGCCAACTCTCTTGCGCAAATAATAGAGTTTTGCTCTTCTTACTTTACCGCTGCGCAAAACAACAACCCGGTCAACTTTGGGTGAATGCACAGGAAAGGTGCGTTCAACCCCAATCCCCTGTACAATTCTTCGAACAGTAAATGTTTCTCTATTTCCAGCTCCCTGGCGTTTAATAACTATTCCTTCAAAGCCTTGGAGCCTTTCTTTGCCGCCTTCAACTATTTTGGCAAATACTTTAACTGTGTCCCCAACTTTAAATTGAGAAACGTCCTTTTTTAATTGCTCTTTTTCAATCTCATTAATAATGTCCATTTCTATCCATTCCTCCTAATTCTTCCCCAATCCACCGAACCACCTATCTACCCAATAACCTATCTAATATTATAGCAGTTGCTGAGCGAACTGACAAATGGTTGTAGCCTGTTTTACCGACGATTGGTTCTAAAATACAATCAACTTTATCAAATGCTTCGGGCGCCATGCCCCAGCCTGTCCCAAACAATAAAAGGTATGGTTTTGTTGTTTGCGACAGCTCTTTTTTCAAGTCTTGGTATTTAACCTGGCCAACTGCCTTGGCAGATGTAGCCACTATTTTGGGCTTTTCACCTTCTAGTTTGGTTATCTCTTCTATTACTTGTTCAAGATTGTCCTGTATCTCAAGCAATTTAAAGGCTTCTGCCCTGGTCCAGTTAAATTCCAGGCTCTCTTCCTCCATCCAAAAATCTAAAATTCTCTTGGCAAAAGCTTGCTGCGCAGGCAAGGGATTAACCACAAAATAGCGTTTAATGCCGTATGTCACCGCACTGCGGGCAATATCATGTAGATCAAAGCCTGTTATACAGGTTGTAACAATGTCCTGGCGTTTGTTATAAATTGGATAATGGATTAAGGCAATATAAACGCTCATTGGCTGATAATCTCTTTTAACAATTCCTGGTCATCATTTGAAATCTCTGCTCTACTTAGAAGTTCTGGCCTGCGATAAAGTGTTTTGCGTAATGATTCTTTCCTGCGCCAACGATTGATTTCTGCATGATTGCCAGACAAAAGTACTTGAGGAACAGTTTTTCCGTTTAACTCTTCCGGCTTAGTATAGCTTGGATAATCTAAAAAGCCGCTGTAAAAAGAATCATTGACCAGTGATTCGTCTTCTTTGACTACGCCTGGAATTTGCCTGACAACAGCATCAACCAAAACCATTGCCGGGATCTCTCCCCCAGTTAAGACATAATCACCAATTGAGATTTCTTCATCAACCAGCTCCCTGACCCGTTCATCAATACCTTCGTAATGACCGCATAAAATTATCAAATGTTCTTGCTTGGCTAAAGCATTAATCTTTTCCTGCGTCAACGGTTTTCCAGTTGGGCACATTAAGATAACTTTTGACATTTGACATTTGACATTTGACATTGCCCCTGCAAGGGGCTCCGCTTTCATCACCATGCCAGCTCCCCCGCCATACGCAGTATCATCAGCAGTCTTATGCTTATCTTCAGCAAAGTCGCGGATGTTGACCAAATCTAAATTAAAAAGGCCCTTGGATCGGGCCTTTTTTAATAGACTCTCATTTAATGGTCCCTGAAACATTTCAGGGAAGAGGCTTACAATATCAATCTGCACTGCTTAAGAGTTACGGATTTCCTGAATAATTCCGTCTTTTACAATTATTTCCGCGCCGCCAATCTTTTTATACAAATTGTCCCCCAGCGCAACATCAACTGGACCTTCCAGCGGGCCCTGGACAAACTCGGTGCCCAGCTGAAGTTTTTTGGCCTCTTCAATTTTCATCGTCAAGTCAGCCTTAGCCGCCGCCTGCTTATTTTTCTCTTCTTCAAGCTGATGCTTAAATGCAGCCGCCTTTTGCATTAAGCCTTTCTTTTTTAAGGAATCAAAATAGGCCTTGCTTCTTTCAGTAATCTGGTTGCTTTGGGCGTCTAAATTGCCGATAGCCCTTTCAAGTTCCTTAACCAAATTCTGCTTAAAGGCTTCCGTAACAATAGCCTTGACCATAACTACACGCTTAAGCTCAATCTTGTTTTTATTTGCTTTCTCTGCCATTAATAATCCCCCTTTTTGTCAATTACTTTTTTTCGCCGCTATCGTCTGTTAATATTTCGACGGTAACTCGCTTGTTTTGTTTTGCCGCGGCTGCTTTGGTAATAGTGCGGATTGCGTTAGCAATTCTTCCTTCGCGGCCGATCACTTTTCCTACGTCCTCAGGGGCTGTTCTAATCTCTAAAATGGTAACTGTCTCACCGAGGGTCTCATTAACGCTTATCTTATCAGGCTGATCTACTAAGGATTTTACAATGTACTCAACTAGTTCCTTCATTTCTGCCCCTCCTGGTTTGCCGCTTCTTCAGCCTGCCCCCCTTTCGCCTCATCCTCCTTCGCTTTATTAGCTTCGGAGGACACGTCTTGAGGCTTGTCCGCCGCAGTTTCAACGGAGGTGGGTTGTTCTGCTGGTTTTTCTTCTTTCTTTTCTTCTTTTGGTTTTTCTGCTTCAGGCTTTGCTTCAGGTTTCGCTTCCCCTTCAGCAGGCTTGGCTTCTTCGGGCTTAGCTTCTTCAGGTGGCTTTTCCTTGCCAGCTGCTTCTGCTGCTGCTTTTTCCTCTTTCTTGGATTTGCGCTTTGGAAGGGATGCAAGGTCAATTGGCGGAAGAATGCCAGCTTTGCCAAGAAGAATTCTAACTTTATCAGTTGGCTTGGCCCCGTTCTTAATCCAGGTTAAGGTTTTTTCCTTGTCTACATCAAAAATTGTGGGTTCAACCAGGGGATTATATGTACCTAAAATCTCTACGACACTACTCACAGGTGCCCCAGATTCATCCTGAACAATAACCCTGTAAAAGGGTTTGTTCTTTGCTCCTCTTCTTTGTAATTTAATCTTTGCTGCCAATATAGTGCTCCTTTCGTGTAAGTAAGAAACTTCTAATTATAGCAAATTTTGAGGTAAGGGTCAAGATTTTCGCGATTGATAGGCCTTAAATGAGGTAGAAGTATCTTCTATTGAATCCCCGCCAAACTTTTCCAGGAAGGCCTGGGCCAGTTCAAAGGCAACAGCTGCTTCAGCAACAACAGCTGCTGGCTCAACAGCGGAAACATCAGACCGCTCAACAAAGGCTTCAGTTGCTTTTTTACTGGCGAAATCAACAGATTTTAATGGTTTTTTTAGCGTAGCAATTGGTTTTACAGCTGCTTTAATAACAACAGGCTCACCATTGGTCATGCCGCCCTCAAGTCCGCCGGCGTTGTCAGTTTTACGAAAAAAACCTTTAGTTTTATTATAAAATATTTCATCATGAAGCTGAGACCCTGGGGTAACGGCAACGGCAAAGCCTGCACCAATTTCTACACCTTTGACTGCCGGAATTGCCATTACAGCCTTGGCTAAGCAGCCATCTAACCGGCGGTCCCAGTGTACATGCGACCCAAGGCCAATTGGTAAGCCTGTTACCTGAACTTCAACAATACCCCCAAGGGTATCGCCGTCTTCTCTGGCCTTATCAATTGCCTTTTTCCAATTTGCTTCGTCTGTTTCTTTACCAATTTGAACTACTTTACTAAAAGTGTTGATCTTGAACTCAGCCAAAAGTTTCTTAGCAATTGCGCCAACAGCGACCTTGACTGCTGTTTCCCTGGCTGAGGCACGTTCAAGAATATTGCGCACATCTTTTTGGTTGTATTTGATTGCTCCAGCTAGATCAGCGTGTCCAGGACGCAATTGAGTAAAAGGTTTGTTATAAAATTCTGTGCTTTTGTTGAGTATGCGCAAACCAATTGGACTGCCAATAGTTTTGCCGTTTCTAACACCTGAAACAATTTCAACCTTATCCTGTTCAATTTGCATACGCTCGCCGCGGGCGTATCCCTGTTGGCGTCTTTCAAGATCACGGTTAATATCATCTTCGGATAAGGCAAGGTTTGCAGGGCAACCTTCAAGAATTGCTAATAAGGCAGGACCATGTGATTCACCAGCAGTTAGATAGCGTAACATAGCGGGAAAATTATAACACAGGCTAAACTCAACATCAATTAAGACTTCTTTAGGGTAACTCGATCGCGTCCAGCTTTTTTTGATTCATAAAGAGCTTCGTCTGCCTTCTGGACCAAGGGGAATTGTTGCAACTTCTTTTGATCTCTCAATTCAAGAGCTATTTCCAATAAACCTTCTGCTTCTGCTGCGCTACTGTTTGCCACACCGATGCTGACAGAAACATCAACTTTTTTATTACCAAACATCATATCCAAGTTTCTCACTGCCTCACAAATACGCTCCCCAACAGTCATGGCCTCAGCTCCATGACTATCTGCACCGAGCAAAATAACAAGTATTTCATCTCCACCGTAACGTACCACTGTGTCAATTTCACGCACCGCCCCCTGGATAGCCTGTGCCACAGCTTCAATTATTAAATCAGCAAAGGGATGGCCATATCTCGTGTTATGTTGGGTAAGGTGGTCAATATCAATCATTAATATAGAGAGAGGTTGATTTAAACGCTTAGCCAATTTGAGATCTTCAATCAATCTCCCCTCAAAATAACGCATGTTCCACAAACCTGTTTTAGCGTCAGTTCGTGACATCATTTCAATCTCATTATTTAAAGATATGTTCTTCTCGCTCACAGCCAGTGCTTCAGCCAAAGTATGCAAAAGCATAAGATCGGATTCCATGTTCGTAAACAGGGGGGCGCCCTTAGCCCAGTTAGTTATTTGATATACCTTGACCTTTTCATCTTCCTTTATATTTCCTAAAACCAAAAACATAACTTCTTGAACTTCATTGGCCTGGTATGCCTGCTTATCTATTGCAATTCTTTGGCCATCGACAAAATAACATTTTGATCTGTCTGGGATATGCAGGAAAGCCCAATTCTTAGCCGCATGCCAACTATAAAGGCCCTGCTTTTCGTCATCACTTATCATTTCCGGTGTAATTCCGCCTTTGATAAGCTTCGTCAAAAAGGCTTTTGCTTCCTTACCCTCAACTCTGGCCGGCTCTTTTGAAAAGCGTGACACAACTTGTTCACCATGAGATAAAAACTCAAACCAAGTGCCATCCCTTAAATCAACATCATAACCCCGCACGCCGCTATACCCCAAACCTTTGACAACACAACTCACTAAGGCTTTTTGTCGTTCACTCTCGCTAATGCCAAGTTTATGCAATTCCAAAAGCGCCTCAGTTAAAGCTTCAAATTTTCGTTGGTACCTGTTTTTTTCTTGAATTTCTTGTTCTAATGTTCGCCTGACCTCGCCAACCGCATCTTCAACCCTTTTTCTGGCAACCCATTCTTCAAAAACTAGTCTTCTATAACTATAATGATCCTGCTGAGTTGTTCGTTTCTCTGGCTGCTCAACAACCCCTTCTTCTCCAAGCTGGCTAAGCAGCCATTGCTGGCTCTTGCCTTCTACAGCATGGACCTCGCAAAATAACCTGGCAAAGGGAACAGCATATTCAGAACGAATTTTGCCGTCGCGAATTATCGTGTTCCAGCCAGTGCGAGGAATAAGGGCATCCAGGTTTGTCTCAAGCAATTTAGGCAAATGCCGACTAGAGACCTGGCTAGAAATTCTGTTCAGTGCCCCTATTATTTTAGATGGTATTGGTTTAACTTTAGATATCATTGCACCTTCACAGTAATAACTCGATAAAAAGAGAGGGGAATTTCACTTAAAAAAGAAAAGATAATTAGGCTGGTACAGCCGCGGCCCGAATTTCAACAATGCGTTTTACTGCTGCGTCGATGATCTTCATATACTGGTCCGCTAACAGCGGCTTTTGAGAAAAAACATTGTCAACATAAACCATCCCATAAATATTACCGTCAGGACCCAAAATTGGTAAAAGCAAATAATTGTCTACTCGCTGCCCTTCAATTGCCAATAAAGACTCAACCCTTTCCCTTACTTCAGCAAGTTTTCTTGTGTCAAATGAGCCATTGAATTCAGTATGGTCATAAACAGGTATGCCGTCCTGCATCATGATTTTGCTATAAACTATGTTTTCTCCAACTTCTTTGCCCGCAACATGTTGATTCAAGCTGTCACCGCTCTGATCAAGCCCCCTTAAATAAGCTTGTACTCCATTAGCAAAAAGATCCTGGCTGATTAAGCCTAATTTGTCCCAATATTCGCTATGGGTCGTACTGCCAATTGCCTGCTTGCCAACATATTGTCCTTTTTCATTAACTAAAAAGATAGCTACCCGGTTTGTTTCAATCGCTGATCTTGGCATATCAACAAAACCACCAGCCGTCATTAAGCTTAGCGCCCAGTTAATTACCTGGTCTTCAGAATTTATGCTTGAAAAATCCCTGTCCAGATCTTTTATTAATATTTCTGCTCTGGCCTGACCGGCAATTTCCATTACCGTTTCAATAAACATGCGCTCAAAGCCTCTTTCCCTAAGTTGTTCTGGATGAAAATCTAGTTTATATACACCGGTAATTTCTCCGTCAACAATTTCCGGCACCAGGATAAAAGGATTTTCTGAAACTAGCTTGCCGTCCCGGTAACAGCGCGAATCTTTTTCTGGCTGGGGTACATATTCAAGTTTATGGGTTTTAAATAAGTGCGCCATTACTTCCCCGGCAAAGTCCTCACGTTGACGCCAATTATTAAAGCCGCCATTGGCAACTTCTATTTCTTCAAAAACTACTCCTTCAAAACGCTCCCTGGTCCAGCGCCTTTCGATTTTTACTGACTCACGATGTGCATCATAACGGGTAACACGAAAACAACCTGCAAGATTAGCAATCAAGCTGAGGGCCACCGCCGCTTCAACTTTAGCATTGGCGCCAAGCGTAGCAAGCTGATAGCTGATTCCAGCCACCTCACTCATAAGGGTTTGCGCAGATCTTTTTTCTTCTACTGTCTTCCCCGAAATAGCCGGGGCAGGCGCAAATCTCCTGCGCCACACCTTGTCCGCATAGTCGCTGACCATGCGGTGGGTATTAAAGTAGGCGCCGTTGCCAGCAAGAGCTTCCAACATCACATGAACAAACTCATTGTTGGCACCGCGACTGCGGTAGGCCAGGCCAGCTTCCCGTAATTCGGAATACAAACTGGCTGAGTCCGCTTTATAAAGCGCAGGATCAGCATCATTGGGCTCAAGTGCTTTATCCCCCACGGTCCAGCCGCCCCCGCGGTTTTCTACCCACCAACCATCTTCGGTGCTCATCTGCGGAACACCGTCTAAAGCAGCTTTCATGCCGGAAGTTCCAGAAGCCTCATTTGGTCTTAAAGGAGTATTGAGCCAGATGTCAACCCCAGCCGTCATTATCTCCCCTATTTCCATATTGTAATCGGGCAAAAAGACAAAGCTAATTTTTCCTTTGCTCTTTTCTGTCAATCGCTTACCCGCCTCTATAACATGGGCAATGATTCCCTGACCGCCGCCATCAGCTGGATGCGCCTTACCCGCAAAAACAAGCTGCAGTCCGCCAAGCTCCTCAGCCAGATCAAGCAGTTCTTGCTCATTCGTAAAAATTAGATCGCCGCGTTTATAAGTAGCAAACCTCCTAGCAAAACCCACAGTAAAAACACCCGCCTTCATTTTTACTCCGGTTGAAGACTGAATAAACCTTATCAATCTTTTTTTATTGTTTTGATGGGCACGCCAAAAATCTTTCAAAAACTGAGCATTGTCTTTTAAACCACTTAATTCATTTAACTTTGTAGGATCTTCCTTCCAGCCAGGACAATAACTGTCCAACAGTTTGGCAGTAGCCGGAGCCGTCCAGGTTAAATGATGGACTCCATTTGTTACAGGGATTATTGGCGTATGTTCCGGGAACATGCCCTCTGAAATCTTAGCATGTAAAATTGAAACTCCATTTCTAACTGCAGACATTCTCATGGCAAGCAAGGCCATATTCACATAATCAAGGTTTTTTGGATCCTTGCCTAATCCCAGCACGGCGGTTCTTTGAAAAGCATCACTAAAAACTTCTCGGACTTCATTTACGTGGAATTTATCAAAGCCTGCTGGCACAGGGGTGTGGGTTGTAAAAGAAAACAACTGCCTGACGCTTTGCAAATCTTCCGGGGTAAGTTCTTCAAAAGATTTACCTAATTGTTTTAAAACCTGAACTATGGCAAAAGCAGCGTGTCCTTCATTTAAATGATAATAGGCAACAGGAATATCACACCATTTAAGCACTTCCACCCCGCCAATACCCAAAGCCATATCCTGCAGCAATCGCTCGCGGCTGCCAGCCTTATAAAGCTGGCTGGTAATTAAGTCATAACCAGGTATATTATTAGCGCCTAAAGAATCCAGTAGAATTAGAGGAACAATGTGACCGCCATGTCCCTTAACTTCATAACCCCATAAACGAAACTGCACTTGGTGTCCGCCTATAGGTATGGCAACAGAATCCTTCAAGTCAACAAGCCCTGGATATTGATTGGGATCCCACCCCTGGGCAGCATGCGTTTGCCTGCCATCTGTTATTGACTGATGGACATAACCGTCACGGTATAAAAGGCCAATGGCAAACATTGGCAAGCCGAGATCTGCCGCAGACTTAACAGTATCCCCAGCCAAGACCCCTAAACCACCGGAATAAATAGGCAGATTGCTTCTTAAGCCATACTCCATACAAAAATAAGCAACATTCCCCTGGGGGGCCCGCTGGCCCAAACTATATAGCTTTTGACGAAAGCCTGCCGGCGTAATTCTTACCATAGCATTGTTTCTTCGCTCTCCCTTTGAAAAAATTTCACCCTATTTCAAATTTGTTCCAAAACCCTTAATATGTTTGAGGTTTTTGGTTGCATGACTTATAATAATGTTAATCATGACTCTACTCAGCAAACACTTAGAAAAAGTCAGTTTTCAGGATAAACATTTTATTGGAACAATCGCTTTAAAAAGCGATGAGATCACTTTGCCTGACGGCAGCAAAATGGCCTTAGGCATTGACGGCGGCCTTTGGATCTTGGTTTATCAAAAAGACAAGGCTATTAAAGTTTATAAATATGATCATGACGAGAAAAAGCTTGATGTGGACCAAAAAGCCGGCTGGGAACAGGATTTAAGCGATTTTAAAAAACACATTGCTTATTTTTTTAACCATGTCCAAACTCAAGACTTGATAACATTGTTGCCACCCCAGGGCAGCCGGAGCGAAAAATGATTGATGTGCATGGGATAGGCGCTTTTGGAATAGTACCCTTTTTAAGTGAGGATGTATTAAAACAAGCCCGTTTAGGCAAAATTAAATCAAAGGCTGGGAAAATCGCTTACTTGATGACGCTCGGAGAAAAAGCCCGTGCACCACAGGTTAAAGACGGTATTGAGGAAGCTCGCGGCGCTTTAAAATGGATAGTTGAAGCTATTAAGGAGGAAAACAAATGAGATCTGATCGAGCTAAAAAAGGTTTAGAGCGAGTTCCCAATCGAGCACTAGTTTACGCAACTGGTGTTACAAAAAAAGGTATAAAAAAACCATGGATTGGGATTGCTAATTCTTATACCAACTTAATTGCTGGTCACGTTGACATGCGGCCATTAGCTGAAGCTATTACTAACGGAATCTATGCTGGCGGCGGCCAAGCATTTGAATTTGGCATACCTGGAATATGTGACGGGATTGCAATGGGTCATCGCGGCATGCATTATTCACTTCCCTCTCGAGAACTTATTGCCGACTGCGTTGAATCAATTGCCGAAGCCCATGCCTTAGACGGTTTAGTTTTATTAACTGCATGTGACAAGATTACACCTGGAATGTTAATGGCTGCTGGCCGTTTAAATATCCCTACTATAGTAGTAACTGCTGGCCCGATGTATTCTGGCCGACACAACATGATTAGACGATCATTGGTGCGTGATACTTTCGAAGCCTTGGCAGCCCATCGCTCTGGCAAGATTAATGAAAAAGAATTGGAATGCCTTGAAATGGAATCCTGCCCAGGCGCTGGCGCTTGTCAGGGACTTTATACTGCCAACACCATGGCTTGTTTAACTGAAGCTATGGGCATGTCCCTGCCAGGCTGCGGCACAGCTTTAGCAGTTTCTGCTAAAAAGAAAAGAATTGCTTTTGAATCTGGCGAGAAAGCGGTTGAACTAGTAAAAAGAAACATTACTTCTAGAAAGATATTAACCAGTAACGCAATTTACAACGCTATTGTAATGGATAACGCCCTCGGTGGATCAACTAATACTGTTTTGCATATCCCAGCTATTGCTCACTCTGCTGGGGTTGATATTAAACTAGAGTTGTTTGACGAAGTCAGTAAAAAAACTCCGCATATAACGAACCTGCGACCTGGTGGGGAATTCTTTATGGAGGATTTTGAATTTGCTGGTGGTGTTCAGGCTGCTCTTCACGTCCTGCGCAGCAAAATAAAAGCCAGCCCAACAGTTGTTGGAAAAAACATTAAAGCCTTAGCTGCTGCTGGCAGAGTGGTTGACCATAATATTATTCGCTCACTCAAGAACCCATATCACAAAGAAGGCGGCATGGCGATATTAAAAGGCAACCTCGCGCCCAATGGCTGCGTTGTTAAACAAAGTGCTGTTTCTTCAAAGTGCATGAAGTTTAAAGGCAAGGCTATTGTTTTTGAATCAGAAGAAGCTGCGATGAAAGCCATTATGGCCAGGAAAATTAAATCCGGCATGGTTGTTGTAGTTCGCTATGAAGGGCCAAAGGGCGGGCCAGGCATGCGCGAAATGCTTTCCCCTACTGCAGCGATTGCCGGCATGGGCCTCGGTGAGTCAGTTGCCTTAATTACTGATGGCAGATTTTCTGGCGGAACCCGCGGGGCCTGCATTGGCCACGTTTCCCCAGAAGCTGCTGAAGGCGGACCAATTGCTATTATTAGAAACGGAGATATTATAGAAATTGATATTCATAAAAGAAAAATAGATCTTAAATTAAGCCAAACCGAGATCAATATGCGCCTAGCCCAGTGGAAGCCAAAAAAACCAAAGATCACCACTGGCTGGCTGGCCCGTTATCATGAGCTGGTAACTTCGGCAAATACAGGGGCCATTTTAAGGGGCTAACTTTGACCCTAACCAATAAAATATGGTAAAATTCCCGTCTATGGAACTCACAGGCGCGCAAGCATTAATAGAATCGCTAAAAAATGAGGGTGTAAAGCATATTTTTGGCTACCCTGGCGGCACTGTCCTGCCTATTTACGATGAGCTTTATAAAGAAAAGGCCATCAAGCACATCTTAACGCGTCATGAACAAGCTGCTGCCCACGCTGCTGACGGTTATGCCAGAGTAACTGGTAAAGTGGGCGTGGTTCTTGCTACTTCTGGCCCTGGCGCAACTAACCTGACTACCGGAATTGCAACCGCCTACATGGACTCAATCCCAATGGTGGCAATAACTGGTCAAGTGGCAACAAGCTTGATCGGACGAGACTCCTTTCAGGAAGCAGATGTAACCGGCATCACCCAGCCCATAACAAAACATAATTATCTGGTTAAAACCGCGGAAGAAATTCCAACTGTAATTAAAGAGGCATTTCATATTGCCAGCACTGGCCGACCCGGTCCGGTGGTAATTGATATTGCCAAAGACGCCCAAATTAAGAAGTTTAAATTTAAATATCCGGACAAAGTTAATCTGCCCGGGTATAAACCAACACTCAAAGGCCACCCCAGGCAAATAAAAGCCGCAGCCAAGATGATTTCCATTGCTAAACGGCCGTTAATTTATGCGGGCGGCGGGGTAATTTCATCTGGAGCCGCAAAAGAATTAACTGAATTCGCTGAAAAGCTAAATATTCCAGTAACCACAACCATGATGGGCCTGGGAGCTTTTCCTGAAACACACAAACTGGCCCTGCAAATGCTGGGCATGCACGGCACTGCTTATGCAAATTACGCGGTTCAGGAATGTGATTTGTTGATTGCCATTGGCGCGCGCTTTGATGACCGCGTAACCGGCCATCTGCCAAGCTTTGCACCAAAAGCAAAACACATTCACATTGATATTGACCCAGCAGAAATTGGCAAAAACGTACGAGTAGATGTGCCGATTGTGGGCGATGTGGGACAAACATTAAAGGACTTAATTGAACAAGTTACAGTTGAAAAAGAAAAGCATGATGCCTGGCTTGAGCAAATTAAAGAATGGAAAAACAAATATCCTTTAAGCTATAAAAGGAACAAGATTATAAAGCCCCAATATGTTGTGGAAATGATACGCGAAGTAACTGAGGGCAAGGCAATAATCTGCACAGAAGTAGGCCAGCATCAAATGTGGGCTGCCCAGTATTCTAAGTTTACCAAACCGCGCATGTGGGTCTCATCCGGCGGCCTGGGCACCATGGGCTATGGTTTTCCAGCAGCAATTGGCGCGCAAATTGCCAAGCCCGAGGCTATTGTTTTTGATATTGCTGGCGACGGCAGCATTCAAATGAACATCCAGGAACTGGCCACGGCTGTTAACAACAGGCTGCCGATAAAGATTGCCGTGCTTAACAATTGCTTCCTGGGCATGGTAAGACAGTGGCAGGAATTGCTCTATGACAAGCGTTATTCAAGTACCGATCTCTGCAATAATCCGGATCTGGTAAAGATCGCGCAGGCCTATGGCGCAGAAGCAATGAGGATTACTAAGCCGGAAGACGTGAGGAAAGTTTTACAAGATTCGCTCAAGATAAAAGATCGCCCGGTCCTGATGGACTTTATGGTGAACAAAGAGGAAAATGTGTTTCCGTTCGTGCCGCCGGGCCAAGCAATTAACGAAATGCTTATTGATTAATATGAAACATACAATATCTGTAATAGTAGAAAACAAGCCAGGCGTCCTGCACAGAGTTTCAGGACTTTTCAGCCGTCGCGGGTTTAATATTGAGAGTTTAGCAGTTGGCACAACTGAAAAACCAAAAACCTCCCGCATAACTATTGTGGTAGATGGTGATGAGCAAACATTAGAGCAAATTACTAAACAGCTTTACAAGCAAATTGATGTGCTTAAAGTTTTTGACCTGCCGGCTGAAGAAGCAATTGAAAGGGAGTTGGCCTTGATTAAAGTTCATGCTAATGAAAAAACACGCGGCGAAATTACCCAGATTGCGAATATGTTCAAAGCACGCATTGTGGATGTAGCTGAAGATTCTTTGACCATCGAAGTTTCTGCTGAAAAAGAAAAAGTTGAGAATATGCAAAAGCTTTTAACAAAGTTTGGCATCAAAGAATTAGTTCGGACTGGGAAGATAGCATTACAAAAAGGGGGCTCTCAATGATTCCCAAAAAAGATCTTGATAAAGCAAGGGATCTTGCTCGAAAATATGGAGCAAGTAAATTATATGTCTTCGGGTCTTCGCTAATTAAAGAACCAGAGAAGGTGAATGATTATGATTTTGCTGTCGTTGACATTCCTCCAGCCAGCTTCTTTGAGTTTTATGGAAAACTACTTATGGCTATGCCCAAAAATGTTGATTTAGTTGACCTTTCAGGCAAAAAAGATAAATTTAAAAACATCATTATAAAAGAGGGAAAAATTGTTTATGACAAAAGCTCAGCTTAAAGAACACTGTGAAGCTGAATTAGAAAAGATAGAAACAACATTAGCTGAGTTGTTTTTAGTTGTAGATCCTAAGAAAACAGAATATTCAACGGCTGATCTAGCAGCTATGGCAACCTTTATACACAATTTCTACAATAGCATTGAAAATATATTAAAAAGAATTCTGCTTTTTAGACAAAAGGAAATCAAAGAAACGCCCACATGGCATAAGGATTTATTGAAGATTTCACTGGATATGGGAATAATAAAACAAGATTTATTTGACTCGCTTTCAAACTATCTTTCCTTCAGACATTTTTTCATTCATGGATATGGATTTACACTAAAATGGGAAGCCCTGAAACCACTTGTAGATAATGTTAAGAAAACATTAGGAGATTTTAAGGTTATCCTAGACAAAGAATTTAAGGCGTAGCTTATGGAAAAGTTTGGCATTCAGGAATTGGCCAGAACTGGAAAAATCGCGCTTCAGCGTGGTCAGGGTAAACTCGTCAGGTGATAAACTCTAGATAATTATCTTTATTGATTGTTTTAAATTTCGCTTCTCGATAGGTTTTTATCCAGTCCTTAGGTGCTTTGGTTTTTGTTTTGTTCCATTTTATTTCATAGCCAGATAAAACTCCTTGTTTTTCTTCAACAAAATCGATCTCTTTTTGGTCATATGTTCTCCAAAAGTAATTATTGGAAAATATTTGAAGATATTCTTGCTTTTTTATTCGTTCAGAAATAATATAATTTTCCCATAGCATTCCCACATCATCTCTTAATTTTAAAGGATTAAAATTGCTAATAAGAGCATTTCTAACGCCTACATCATAGAAATAATAGCGTGGATTCTTAGATATTTCTTTTCTTAAATTCCTACTGAAGCCCGACAATTTATAAACAACAAAAGCCTTCTCTAGTAAGTCCAGGTATCTTTCTGCGGTATTCTTGCTAATTCCCAATTGAGTGCCCAGTTCGCTATATGATATTCCCTTTCCTATTTGAAAAGCCAGTAGCTGCAATAATCTAACAATTTTATCAGAATGTTTTAGTCCATCTAGTTCAAGAATATCTTTATACAAATATGAGCTTATTATTTCTTTGAGATAACGTTCTCTTTCCCTGTTATCCTTTATTATAACTACTTCTGGATAAGAACCATAAATAAGGCGATTTTCCAAATTTGCTTTGGTTTCGTATGTTTCCTCAATCTCCATTATTTCCAATTGAGCCAAAGGAAACATTCTTAAGGTATATTTTCTGCCGGTTAACGGTTCTCCAACATTCCTTGCTAAATCAAAAGAGGAAGAACCCGTGGCAATAATCTCAATTCCTTCTATATGATCAACAATAAGCTTTAAATTTAATCCAATTCCCTTGATTTTTTGCGCCTCATCAACTATAAGCAACTTATTCTTGCCAACGAAGCTCTTAAGTTTCTCAATCGACTGACTTCCAAGGTATTCCTGCACAGTGATATCCTCGCCACTTACCAGCAGATACCTCTTCTTCACCCTCTCAATGAATTTTTCAATTAAAGTCGTCTTTCCACACCGACGGGGACCATAGATAATAATAACTTTATTTGCAGAAAGACTTTTCCTTAAGTTTTTCAATTGTCTCTGCGGAACATACATATTTATACCCCCTTTGTTGACTTAATACCGTCAATCAACTGACTGTATTTTACTTAATTCGGTCAGTTATGTCAAGGTGCAATAACTACCTTCCAAAAAAAGGCTCTTACACGAAATCAAGCCAGATGCTATAATATTAGCAAAATTAATGGAAGACAAGGACAAGTAAGGAGGCAAAGAATAATGGCAAAAGTATATTACGATAATGACGCAAATCTTGAAGTGTTAAAGGATAAAACAATCGCAATCGTCGGTTTTGGTAACCAAGGTGGAGCTCAAGCTCAAAACCTAAAAGATAGTGGTTTAAACGTAATTATTGCAGAAGTTGAAGGAACGCCAAATTGGGAAAGGGCCAAAGCAGCGGGATTCGAAGTGACGAGTGCCGAAGTGGCGGCGAAAAAAGGTGATATTGTTCAAATTTTAATCCCGGATGAACTTCAGGCCAAGATTTACAAAGAAGCCATTAAGAAGTCCATGAAAAAAGGCAAGACCTTAATGTTCTCACATGGTTTTAACATTCATTTTAAAGCAATCAAGCCGCCAAAAGACATTGATGTCATCATGGTTGCGCCAAAAGGCCCTGGTTTTATGGTAAGGGAAACCTACAAGGAAGGTGCTGGGGTTCCTGCTTTAATTGCGGTTTATCAAGATGCCAGCGGAAACGCCAAGGCAACTGCCCTGGCCTATGCTAAAGGCATTGGAGGAACACGCGCTGGTGTTTTTGAGACAACTTTTAAAGAAGAAGTTGAAACAGATCTCTTTGGTGAACAAACAGTGCTGTGCGGCGGCTGCACTTCATTAATTAAAGCGGGTTTTGAAACTTTAGTTGAGGCAGGTTATCAACCAGAGATGGCCTATTTTGAATGTGTGCACGAATTAAAGTTAATTGTAGATTTAATTTATAAACAAGGTATCGCTGGTATGAGAAAAGCCATTAGCAACACAGCTGAATATGGCGATTTAACTGTTGGCCCAAAGATCATTGATGAAAAAACAAAAAAGAGAATGAAAAAAGCTTTAGAGCGCATTCAAAAAGGCGCTTTTGCCCGCGAATGGATTAAAGAAAATAAAAACGGCGCGCCTAATTTTAAAGCCCTGCGCGAAAAAGATCAAAACCATCAAATTGAAAAAGTTGGCGCTGAACTTCGCGGCATGATGGGCTGGCTTCGAAAATAAATGTGGCTAGTAGAGCTTCTCAAGGCCCTGCCCAAAGAGCTAATTGTCTTTATTACCGCTGCTACGCCGGTTGTTGAAGTCAGAGGCGCGGTTCCAATCGCGCTTATTTATTTTAAGCTCCCAGTTGTAACAACTCTTATATTATGTATCGTGGGCAGCATTGTGCCGGTTTTTCCTATCCTCTGGTTTCTTAACACAGCAACGGAAAAACTAAAAAAGATCGCTTTCTTTGACAAGTTCTTTGAATGGCTGTTTCATCGCACACGATCGAAGAGTAAAATAATTGAAGATTTTGAATTAGTGGGATTAACGCTCTTTGTGGCAATTCCCTTTCCCGGCACCGGGGTTTGGACAGGCTGTGTAGCAGCTTATCTTCTGGGCCTTCCCTGGATTCCAACTTTTATTTGCGCGACTATTGGAACAACCATTGCTTCATTAATCCTTTGGGCTGCCAGCGCGGGAATAATTAATTTCTTTTTATAATCCTTCGAGCTTTGGAGCCTTTGAGGCAAAAAATTTTATTAGCCTCTAAGACTCAAAAACTCCAAGAAATCCAATGACAAATCAATATGAAATAAAAGACTTTGATGAAAGAGGAAGAGGATTAGGGCAAGGACTAGCTATACCCTTCACCTATCCTGGTGACATTGTTGAAGCTGAGCTAGTCAATCATCGTAAAAAGACCGGAAAACTGTTAAAGCTTCTCTCTTTATCTCCCCATCGGCAAAACCCTCCCTGTCCCCTTTTTGGCAAATGCGGCGGCTGCTCCTGGCATGGCTTGAAATATGAGGCTCAACTAAAATTTAAAGAAGAAAAAGTCAAAGCTTTATTTGGTGACTCCCTCCCAATCTCTCCATCCCTCCATCTCCCCATCCTCCCATCACCCCATCTTTATTATTACCGCAATCGCATGGACTACGCGTTCGGCCCAAATTATACTTTAGGCCTAAAAAGTGGTCGCGATGATATTATCAATGTTGAAAAATGCTGGTTAACCTCTGAAAAAAGCAACAAAATACTAAATCGTCTGCGCTATTTCACATCATGGAAAAAGTTAAAAAGCTACAAATACGCCCTGCCAAATAAAATCCGCGGCCCGATGCGGCATGTGGTCGTTCGTGAGGGCAAGAACATAGACAATATTATCTTAAACATTATTACGTCAGATAAAGAGGAATTTCCACTCGAAGCATTATGGGAAAAGATCCAGGATTTGGTTCAAGGCGTAACCTGGAGCATAAATCTTTCGCCAGCAGACAGATCATACGGTGAAACTCAAAAATCATTTGGCCAGGATTATCTAATGGAATCACTTGCGGGTATTAAATTTAAAATTCCTGTGCAATCATTTTTTCAAACCAACACTCATCAAGCGGAAAAATTACTGCAAATTGTAAAAGAGTTTGCTGCTCTCCAAGGAAATGAAACCCTCTTAGATCTTTATTCTGGAACTGGGAGCATCGGCCTATCTTTAGCCAACCAAGCTAAACAAGTTATTGGCGTTGAAGAAAACGAGCCTGCCGCCAAATTGTCAGAAGAGAATGCAAAATTAAATAATATAAATAATTATTCTGCCCTGGCCGGCAGGGTTGAAAATATCATTAAGTCTCTGGAGGGGAAATTTAATACAATCATCTTGGACCCTCCTCGCCCTGGTGTGAACAAAAAAGTGCTTAATAAAATTGGAGAAATTAAGCCTGGGAAGATTGTTTATGCATCCTGCAATCCTTTTACACAGAAGCATGATGTGGAAATCTTAAAAGAATTTGGTTATGAAATTAAGAAGTGCCAGCCCCTGGATATGTTCCCGCATACGCCGCATATTGAGAATATTATTCTGCTGCAACGGGAAGAGAAATAGTAAACATTGTGCCTTGATGCTTATCGCCCTCTATCTCGCACCTGCCCCCATGCACCTCAATATATTTCATCGCCAGGGCAAGCTTGAGATATTCAACATATAAATATGTAATGCCGTGCGACAAAGGAGGTTTCTTAAGGATATCAACTGATATGCTCTGATAACGATGTCCGTTATCAGAAATTTTTATGACCATCTCTTTTCCTTCGGTTTCAACCTCAACACAGACTTTGCCATCTTTCATCAAATTTTGTCTGACTCTCTCCTCATCACTTTTTTATTAAAATGACCTGAAATTATCACCCCAAATTATCGATATATATTATAGGAGGAATAAATTTGAGATTCGCTCTCAGAGATAAGATCTTTGCGGCTAAGCCAGCGCGGCTTTTAAGAACTATGACCGCTCAAAGAGATATTTTGAAGCTTTGCGGAAGAGCTGTTGGCGTTACCATTTACCAGGTTACGCGCAAAACCTTTGCACAGCTTGGGTTAAACCCGAATGCTTTTGTGCCAGGGGTCAAAGTCTATGTACTGGATAATAAGAATTTCGCTTCCTTTTCTGAATGGATGCGGGAGGCTCCCCCAAGCCCTTCAACAGCTTCAATCCCACCCTTAAACAGCAATTCTATAATCGAAATCCCAATTAAAGAAATCTCTCCCAGCAAAAATGCCGATTTCAAACCAGCTGGGGCTCTTTACCCCCTTTCAAAGCGCGGGGAACACGATGGGGTCAGAAACGAAAGACTCCCCTTCCTTCCGCCGCATTCACGCAATATTGTTCTCCAGGAAGGCTTTTCACGCATTGAACTGCTGCACGAGCTAATGCATGATCAATTTTTGAGTTGCGCCTTTTCCGCAGATATGAGAAAAACCCTTGTTTTGCTGGTTGCCCAACTTATTAAAAAGGCCTACAACAAAAAGGATGCTGGGTTACTAAAGTTTTTTGAAGAAGTAAATAACCGCTGTAAATTTCCCTGCTAGATTGAGGTTTTAAAAGATCTTGATCTCGCTCTGTTTAACAACAATGTTGAGGTTGGCCCCAATCTCTTTACCCTTGCCGGAGAATGCTTTGTCTATGCGTGGGAGATTCTTCTGGGATACAAAGACCCGAGACTTGGTGAGGTTCCTCAAGACCTGCAATATTTTCTACAAAAGTTTCCGGTTAATTAACTCTTGAGGCAAACGCGCTGGCTTAAAACCCTTCAAATTAATAGCGCAGGCGGTTATTAACGCTGAAACAAGCAGTTTTCCATTCCTTAATATCTCTTGCTTAAAAACAATCCTGGCCTTAGAAGTTTTATCAATCTCTGTTGTTACCATAATCTCATCATCATAGAGGGCAGGCGCCTCATAATCACACTCAACCCTGGTTATCGCAAAAACAATTCCCTCATCTTCCTTCATCTTTCTAAAAGATACTCCCACATCCTTTAATAACTCGGTCCTTCCCCGCTCAAACAGACCGAGATAATTAGCGTAGTAAACCACGCCTTCAGCATCTGTATCTTTATAAATTACGTGGTATTTAAATTGGTGTTTCATTGACTAATTTTCTTTACGGTGTCTGCAAATCCAGGGAAAGAGGTTTCAATACAAGCAGTATCATCAATAGTCGTTTCGCCGTCCGCAATTAGGCCGGCAATTGCCATGGACATGGCTATGCGATGATCGCCGTAACTTTTAATTGTTGCACCCTTAAGCTTAGTCGGACCTTCAATAATCATGCCATCATCCAATTCTTGAACCTTGGCGCCCATTTTCTTAAGTTCAGAGCAAACAGTCTTAATGCGGTCAGATTCTTTGACTCTTAATTCCCTGGCCCCACGAATTTCTGTAACTCCCTGCGCTTGCGTTGCCGCCACCGCAATAATGGGGATATCATCAATGATTTTCGGAATAATTTCCCCTGATATCTTAATACCTTTCAGACTGGCGACCGGCGACTGGAGACTGGAGACTCGGATATTCCCCCTCGGCTCCCCAGAAATAATTGTCTCGTCCATTACCTCTAACTTTGCCCCCATCCGGTGCAAAACCTCAATTATGCCAATCCTGGTCGGGTTTAAACCAACATTTCTAATTGTTAACTCAGAGTTCGGCACTATCAGCCCTGCGACTATAAAAAACGCAGCTGATGATATATCCCCAGGCACATCAATCTCTTTCCCTTCAAATTCTTTTAGACCGGTGACACGCGTTTTGTTAATACCCGCCCCAAAGTACTCTAACATTCTCTCCGTATGATCCCTGGCCTGATTTTTCTCAATTACAACCGTTTCTCCCCTGGCAAAAAGACCGGCTAAAAGAACAGCTGACTTAACCTGCGCCGAGGCAACTGGCAATTCATATTCAATTGGTGAAAGTTTGCCGCCGGAAATTTTTAAAGGGGCATAAATATTATCTTTTTCCATTCGGCCATCAATACTAGCCCCCATCTCTCGCAAAGGCTTAACAACTCTCATCATGGGCCGTTTTTGAATTGATTCATCCCCAGTGATTTTAGTTGTAAAATCCTGCCCAGCCAAAATTCCAGTCATCAAACGAATAGTTGTCCCAGAGTTGCCAACGTCCAAGACCTCTTTTGTCCCTTTTAAACCCTTTAATCCTTTACCTTTTATTACCAAACGCTCTCCATCTTTCAATCTCTCAATCTCAACTCCTAATTTCTTAAAACAATCAATCGTTGCCAAACAATCCGCACTCGGAAGAAATCCATTAACTACTGTCTCACCTTTGGCTAATGACCCAATCATAACAGCACGGTGGGAAATTGATTTGTCGCCTGGGACAGTAATTTCAGCTTTGATTTTCTTAAGAGGAGAAACAAAGAGGCTATCCATAAATAGAATCCCTAAAACCCTTAGCTTTTTCTAAAAGCTTTTCAATTCCATCAGCATCACTTTCTTTTATCAAGCCTTCTAATTGAGAAAGTGACTTTTTAAACGCAGAGATCATTTTAAGCACTGCTTTTTTGTTAGTAGTAAACATATCAACACCAAGCACTGGATCGCCCGAAGCAATTCTTGTTGTATCACGAAAGCCTGAAGCCGCACAACTCTTCATCTCTTCTTTAGCTTTATCAGCATCAGCAATGGCATTGACTAATGAGGCGGCAATTGCTAAAGGCATGTGACTAATGCCGGCTACTGCCAAATCATGGGTCTTTACATCCATTACAATTATCTCTCCATCTAACAATCTCACAATCTCTTTAATTGATTCCATCGCCTTCTGACTGGTCTTTGAGTTTTTAGTCAGTACCCATATTCTATCTTTAAAGAGTTCTGCTTCCGCCTGTTCCAGCTTCACTTTTTCCTTGCCTGCCATGGGATGGCCGCCAACAAAATAAGTTCCCTTAGGCATTAATTTCTCTGCTTCAGCCACAATTTTTTCCTTTGTGCTGCCGACATCCGTAACAATCGCTCCTTTTTTTAATAAGGGCGTAATTTGCTCAAGCGCGGGAATAATTAAATTTATCGGTGTGCAAATAAAAATAATGTCGGCCTCAGGAATTCCTTTTTTAAAATCAACCGTGCCTTCGTCAATTGCCCCACGCTTAATTGCCTCTTGAATAGTCTCTTCCCTGCGGGGAATGCCGATTATTTTTAAGGATGCCCCTTCAGCAGACTGCTTTAAACCCTGGCCAATTGACCCGCCAATCAGCCCAAGTCCAATAATAGCAACGGTTTTCATAGTATTCATATCTTAGGCCAAAAATGTTTTTTATTCAACAGAAACATTTTCAGTAAATCATGCCCTTGCTTAATTCTTAACCTCGACTTCCTTATCTCTTTCTCATTATATCCCCTGACAGGCGACTGGGGACCGGAGACAGGCGATGGATAGATCACAAACGGCACCGCATCCGCAGTATGAGTCATAAGTTTAATTGGTGTGGGGTGATCCGGTAGCACGAGGATCCGGATAGCCGGATAACCGGGTAACCGGATAGCCTTTAGAACAGTACCAACTACATATCGATCAAAGTCTTCTATAGCCTTTATCTTCTTCTTCACATCCCCCTCATGCCCTGCCTCATCCGGCGCCTCAACATGAACAAAAACCACATCATTTTTCTTTAGTGCCCTTAGCGCATATTTAGCTTTGCCTACATAGTTTGTATCTAAATAGCCAGTTGCGCCTGGAACATTAACAACTTCCATACCTAAAACCTTAGCCATGCCTTTTAATAGATGAACCGCGGTAATCATGGCAGCCCTCTTGCCAAATTTCTTTTTAAAAGATGGCATACTCGGGGTTTTCCCCGGACTCCAGGGCCAGATCATGGTAGCCTTGGTTTTCATGCTGTGAAGAATAACTTCGCTTTCGTTCATCAACTGAAGTAATTCGTCGGCACCCCTACCCTTGGGCAAATAACTTTGAATCTTTTTCCCAGTAATATCATGGGGAGGAGTTGTCTTAACTGCACTGCTGACTACTGCACTACTAGTCACTAACAAATGCCGATAACTCAACCCTGGATAGAATTTAAACTCTCGACAACCAATCTTCTTATCCAGCGCTTTCATAATCTTGCGCGCTTCAGCCGTGCTAATATGACCGGCAGTAAAATCCTTCATCCTGCCATCTTTGACTGTTACTAGATTACACCGAAAGGCAATCTCCTTTTTCTTAAGTTTGACCCCAAGACTAGCAGCTTCAAGCGGACCGCGGCCTGTGTAATATTTCTTTGGGTCATAGCCCATAATACTCATGGTCGCTACATCAGAGGCCGGCGGCATGCCCTTGGGGACATTATTGGCCCAGCCAACAGTTCCATTTTGGGCAAGAAAGTCCATATTAGGAGTTTTGGCTACTTCAAGCGGGGTCATGCCTTTAAGCTGGGCTAAGGGCAGGTCTGACATTCCATCGCCGATTAAAACAATGTACTTCATTCACCCAAAGCCTCAACTTTCGCTGGGATATCTTTTAAAAGCTTTTTGCTTTTGAGTAATTTTTTGATTTGTTTTTCCTGATCCCTGGCTACTTCTTTATATTCTTCAACTTTACCCATAAATTCATCAGGAGAAACCTCTTTCACTTCAACAGGTTTTCCCTCTAGTTTCTCGTCCGCTTTAATTTCTTTAAGCGGGGACTTATTTAGCCAACCACTGACGATTGGCACTGCTTTTTTGGCAAAGGGATAAAGCCAGTGATAGGCTGTAATTGAAAAACGAGACAGAGTTGACTCTGAAATCTGTTTTTTAGTTGCAGCAGAAACAGGCAAATATAAAATTAACTGTAATATAATCCCGCTTATAAGAAAACCTTTAAACGCCCCGACCAGAATACCGCCAATAATATCAGCCGGGCCCAAGATAATTATTCTAATAATTCTTCGAATCAAAACACCAAGTAAAAGATCAAGCAAGAGGTAAGAAACAATCCAGACTAAAAGAAAAACTATTATGGCGCCAATATATTTGGGGTCTTTAAACTGGGGAGCGCTTTGTGCCAGGTAATTAACCGCGCCGCTGGCCAGAAACAGTGCGCCAAAAAGTAGCAGCACGCTGAGTAAAGATTTGGCAATACCTTCTCGTGAGCCTAAGGCGGCAAAAATAAGGATAATTATCCCGATTAAAACATCAAGCATTATTAACCCTTAGATAAACGGGCTTTAAATTCTTCTAGCTTTGTTTTTAAGTCCGGATATTTTAAAGCAAGGATCTGGGCAGCCAAGACTGCGGCATTTTTAGCCCCGTCAATTGCCACAGTGGCAACAGGGACTCCTGATGGCATCTGCACAATGGCAAAGAGCGCGTCATGGCCAGAAAGGGATTGAGAATGAATGGGAATACCAATTACAGGCAAATTTGTTTGGGCGGCAACAACGCCAGGCAGGGCCGCGGCCATGCCGGCAGCAGCAATAATC
>SDBU01000255.1_pt1 | contig 75875 bp, 71 predicted proteins | sample 2277071 | NCBI WGS metagenome assembly SDBU01 (sample SAMN10397929, study PRJNA504765) | marine sediment metagenome | isolation source: marine sediment core GS08_GC12, 126 cmbsf | place: Arctic Ocean: Gakkel Ridge, Loki's castle | collected 2008 | reverse complement strand
CCCCCCCCTGCGGTTGGGGGCTCTTTCGTTGTATGATGGGAAGATGGAAAAGGCAATGGGGGAGCGGGGGACTACGCCCTCCATAATACGGGGGATCTTCCTCAGCTCGAAGCCATTAGGTGGCTCAACAACCGCGGTGTGAAACTGAAGCGCAGCATTTGGTGCTTGAAGTGGATTGAAGACTTGTCTTTCAGCCACGAGTAGTAGGATAATCTGAGAGACGAGGTAGTCTATTAATTGTTATCGTGTTGATTCCTTCCCAAATCAACTTATGAGCAGGAGGGTGAATCCGATGGAACAAACCGACTTCAAAGTTTATGGTTATCGATGGGTCGTGCTGCTTGCATTCATGTTTGTCGTCGCCATCAATCAGCTCTTGTGGATAACCTTTGCTCCAATCACGGGCAGTGCCGCCACCTATTATGGAGTCTCGGATCTTAGCATCGGGCTCTTGTCCATGAGTTTCATGATCGTCTATATCGTCATCTCGATACCTGCCTCCTGGGTGATAGACACACCTATGGCATTCGGGTCGCTGTTGGCATAGGTGCTGCAATAACGGGCATCTTCGGCTTGCTGCGGGGTATCCTGGCCCCTGATTACACATTCGTGCTTATTGCCCAAATTGGGATCGCCATCGGACAGCCATTCATCCTTAATGCCATTACTTCTGTATCTGCTCGTTGGTTTCCAATACAGGAGCGAGCTACCGCTGCGGGCCTTGGTTCGCTGGCAATGTACCTTGGCATCGTTGTGGCATTGGTGCTGACTCCAGTTCTTACGATCCAATCTCAGATAAGCGGCATGCTCCTAACCTACGGGATCGTTTCCGTGTTCGCCGCAGTTGTCTTTTTTGTTTTTATTAAAGAACGGCCTCCCACGCCTCCCTGCCCACCTGACCAGGAACAGCGGTCCCTTGTTTTTGACGGTCTCAAGGAATCCTTGCGAATGAAGGATTTTGTGCTCTTAATGGTTATATTCTTTGTGGGTTTGGGCGTGTTCAATGCGGTAACTACTTGGATCGAAGATATCGTCAGGCCGAGAGGCTTCTCGATCGTCCAGGCTGGTAGCATTGGAGGTCTGATGATCGTGGGTGGTATTATCGGTGCCGTAGTCATCCCCTTACTGTCTGACCATTACCGCAAAAGAACGCCTTATTTGTTAATGGCTGTGCTGGGCGCAACTTTGGGACTTGTCGGCATAACCTTTGCCTCAAGTTACTGGCTCTTGCTCCTCTCAGCTTTTGTCTTTGGGTTCTTCTTGCTAAGCGCTGGCCCGGTCGGGTTCCAGTATGGTGCCGAAATTACCCATCCAGCACCTGAAGGAACGTCAAACGGCCTGCTTCTGCTTATGGGCCAAATCTCGGGTATCGTTTTCATCTTAGGGATGGACAGTTTTAAATCCCCGGAAACGGGTTCAATGACCTTCCCCTTGATCGTGCTCATCGGTCTCATGGTTCTGAGCCTGCTCTTTGTTACAAGACTCAAGGAAGCGACAACCTTGATGATTGAAACTAAGAGCAGTTGAAACGCTGGCTTGTTGCCGATAATACCCTAACCCCGCGTGATTCTAACCGGGCTTTACCTGAGGGTAAGCGGCACGAATTGCTACCAGAGTTGTAGGATTGGGTTGCTGGGATTGCCGGCGATGGACCGAACCTCGGCGCCTTCCCCTCAAGGGCAGGGGGCTACGTCCCCCAAACCCCACTCCGCTTCGTCCCTACAGGATGCTGCGCGATCGCGAGGGCTTGGCGGAACGGGGGACTACGCACCTCAAAACCGTTAGCTTACTAAAAGATGTTGCAGTTTTACGAATGAGATACGAAGGAGCTAGCTGAAGATGAATAATTTAGAAGATATAGCCCCCTTGATTCGGCCATTTGTATCTGCGGATAGAGAAACGTTATATGCTCAAGTTAAAAAATATGATGATTTGTTGCGCGAACTACTAGATAGTGCGAGATCCGTCCATAGTGTTACCCAAAAAACAAATGGAATTCGTGCCCTTAATGGAGCTTCAGGAGCTGGGCAAAGTTATGTTCTAGAAAGAGTTGAGACGTTATTAAAGAAAAGATCGATAGTGCTTCCTCGAATATATTTGCTAGCGACCAGATCGCCTCGGCCTGGCGAAGGGCACAAAGATCCATATATCTTTGTTAAAGAAACTGATGCGGGATTCCGGGATATTTTTCATCCTGAAGTAATTTATCGCCAAGATGAAATCTACTATTATTATCAATCGCGACCCGGGGCAGCAAATGCCATTTTGATCGATGATGTTCGAGCGGCGATGAAAAAAACAATGTATTTGGAAACTGTGATACCAACTCTGTTGCATATAAAGACAACCCGGATTGGCGAAGTGCCTCCGTGGGGTGAAAACCTGAAAATTGTGTATTTAGCAACGCCAAGTGGTCAGGAATGGCTTGGTAGGTTGTTGAATCGAGAACCTTTAAAATTAGAGAACGAAAAATGGCGAGCGGCAATTATGGGCCGTGTAGAATCTTCTATCGGAGATATGGAACAAGCGGTAGAGTATAAAGTGCAGACGGTTCTCAACTGGCATGAAAAGGGTGAACAAGCTGCACAGGAAATATTATCCATATGGGGCTTCTATTAGACTTTGTGCCGAACTGATTTTTGACGATAAAAGCGGGCCAACCCCGCGTAGAGCAGACCCGTCATTGGCAGTGGGTAAGCGGCGCGATTGAAAAAAAGTTGTTTGATGGGGATGCTGGGATTGCCGACGATGGCCCTAGCCCCGGTGCCTTCCCCTCAAGGGCAGGGGACTACGCACCCCAGAAAACGTGGGGCTTCCCCCCTCAAAGTACGGGGGATCTTCGTCAGCTCGAAAACGGTAGGATGCAAAGGGCTTTATGATGAGATTAGTCGCCTTTACAAGCATGTTGATAGCTGAGGTGCTCATCGGAATTTCCTTCGCAATCACATGGATGTTTCCTGATTTCCGGATCTGGCCTCCACCTTCCAGGCAGTCCTGGCAATTCTATTACGCGTGGATATTGATTGATTTCTGCTACCTTGCTTATATCGCCGTAGGTATCTATGACTGGAATGGCTTCGTTCTTGGACATTGGCTTCGCTTTCCATTTGAAATCACGCTGATCATTGGCGGGGTTGGGTTGGTTATATGGGGGCTCAAGACGCTTAGCTATCAAACATCCTTGGGGTTGGGTGGCGAATTCGTCGAGGCGGGTCCCTACCGCATCTCTCGCAACCCGCAGTACGTTGGTTTCATGCTTCTGATCATTGGTTATGCAATCCTCACGAATTCCTGGATGACCTGGATTTGTGGTCTGATCGGTGCGGGGCTTTTCGGTCTGACCCCGCTGTTAGAGGAGCCGTGGCTTGAGGAAAGGTATGGAGATTCATACAAGGATTACAAACAAACAGTGCCACGTTTCATGGGTCGTAGGAAGAAACCTGCGGGCTAAGCACTTGCACACCGCAATGCCACTCTGCATCGCTTCGCCCTTCCAATATGCTCCCGAGATGCGCTTGGCGATGCGGGGGACTTCGCACCACGAGGTTGTTCTCGCAATGGATTGACGGAGGATGCCATGACCATGCGTAACTTGACCCCTTGTTTAGGACTGGCGGTGGCTGCCCTGGTCGCCGGGGTCCTTCTCTCATCCTGCAACATGCCCCGGCCGAACACGCCCGCTCCTCCACCTCAGCCCCAGCCCACACCGACGTCGACGCCGTGCATCCTGATCGCGCCTAGTATTCCGGCGCAGGACTCCCCGATCCACGAGACCCTACGGCCAACGCTGACCTGGTTCTACGAGGGCTCGTGTCCAGCGGATGGATTTAACATCCAGGTTGCCCCGGGAGGCGATTTCGATGCCCCCGAGACCGTGTCCGGGGATACGTTACTAGGGACGCTCAACTGGACACCTGACCAGGATCTGGCGCCAACAACCTTCTACGCTTGGCGTGTCGCCGCACATCTCGATGGTGTACCAGGACCATCATCCGTCACCACCTTCTTCTGGACAGGCCCTACGTGTGATGGAACGAACCTGCAAGCCCCTATCTTGTTGATCCCTGAAGGCGCTGCGTTCATCAGCGATCCCTCGCCGTCCTTCGAATGGGACTATCCACAGGTCAGCTGTCTACAAGCAAACTACGCGCTCGAGGTATCTACCAACCTCGACTTCACCACCGATGTGTTGCACGCGGGAGTGGACCCGGGGCGCAGCTTTGAGACTGAGGTGTCCTTCCTCGAGGACTGCACCCAGTACTACTGGCGGGTAAAGGCTGTATTTGGAGATGATATCTCCGGACCGTACTCTGAAATCGCGACTTTTTACGCCGACCTAGCCGGCAACTGCGGATCCCACTCTGGCCTTCCCCTGATCTCCGGCGTCGTGTGGCATGATGTCTGTCAGTCTTCCGGTCCCCCTGGTCCAGTGGCACCTCCCGGGTGTGTGTATCGCGAGGGAGGTTATGGGCCTGATGGCATCCGCCAAGATGACGAAACCCCGCTCACCGGGCTGGTGGTGCAATACACAAAAGGGGGCTGCCCACCGACAGAACCTATCTACGAAGTTGCTGTGCTCACCGATGAGGAGGGCACCTACTACCAATATGTCACGCCCGGAATCTACTGCGTGTGGATCGACACGGCCCAGGAGGCTAATACCGCAATCCTCGGTCAGGGGCGTTGGACCTACCCTTCGGGAGGGTACGATTCGCCTGTTTGGCATGTTCTCACACTAGAATGGGGGGACATGGAAACGGAAGTCGACTTCGGGTGGTATTTTCGCCGCCAGAATGGGCGCTGAGTTTGCAGACATTTTGCAACATTGGATAGAGATGAAGTCCTCATGACCAAGAAACTTCCCTTTCTCTCGCTTGTGAGTGAAACTGAAACCATAGATGATTCCCTTCGGGCTAGAACGGCGGGGGATTTCGTTCGCCTGGATGATGGGTATACCCATTATGAATTGAGCGGTCCCGTAGATGCTCAAGTCGTTGTTCTAGTGCATGGATTTTCAGCGCCCTATTTCATCTGGGAGCCAACTTTCAAATCGCTCACTCAGGCGGGGTTTCGCGTCATAAAGTATGACCTATATGGGCGGGGTTTTTCGGATCGACCGCGCCTACGTTACAACATAGAACTGTTCCGATGCCAACTACTCCAATTACTTGATGCGCTCAATCTCAGCCAGCCTCTAGCCCTGGTCGCTTTTTCAATGGGCGCACCGATTGCCTTATCTTTTATTGATAAGTACCCGAAGCGAGTGCACAAACTGGCTCTAATAGGGCCAGCGGGGGCGCGTTCCATTAACTTTATTCGGTTGCTTAAAACGCACATCTCATCAAGCGCCAACACTGCTAAGTACATCAAAGAATATATAGAGCCTTACCAGGTACAAATGAGATATCGTGGTTTCAAGCGCGCTCTTGTCTCCACGATTTACAACGGCATGCTAGGTGATTTCTCAGGGCTTTATCGTCTCGTAGGAGAGCAAAAACGACCTATTCAACTCATATGGGGTTGCCAAGACAGCACGATCACGATTGAAGAGATTCAGATCATCCTAAAAAGTATGCCTGATTTGGAATTCCATCCTTTTGCAGACGGTGGTCATCTCACACATTTTGAGAAGCCTGAGGCTGTAAATCCACTCCTGATAAACTTTCTCAAGAACGGCGCAGAATGACTTGGAAAAATAAAAAGGGATCGCGTTGTAGGGTAGGAAAAGTATGAGCTGCCCACGCTTTATTCCGGGAGTCAAAAGATCGGGTTTGCAATGTTGGTTTGAGCATAGAGCTGTTTGATCCGGGGGGTGTGCTCCACGCTGCGCTTCGCGTAGCACTCCGTAGGAGCCATGAGTTCTTCGCGAGGGGAGTGGCCCCTCGATAAGCTCGGGATGATAAGTCCCCCTTTGGGGGATTTAGGGGGAAAAAATTAGGAATGGTCCCTCGTTGAGTTCGGGATGATAAGTCCCCCAGCCGCCCTCCCTGCGGTGTGGGGTTCTTTCGTTGTATGATGGGAAGATGGAAAAGGTAATGGGGGAGCAGGGGGCTAGCACCCTCCAAACCCATCTCCGCTACGCGTCGCCCCCTACACAGATGCTTCGCGAAGCTCAAAACTGTAGGCGACAAAAACTCTAAGGAGACAAATGGATGACAGCTGCCGAGATCAAACAGATGCAACCTGCTGACATAGAAGAAGCAGCTGAAGTTCTCAGCCATGCGATGCTTCGAAATCCGATCCATGTGGTTGTTTATCAAGGACAAAGTGAAAATGAGCGTCAACAAATCGAACGTGCATTTTTAGCCTTACTCAGAGATCGTCCTGAAGAAGTGATCGTGGCAAAACAAGGAAGTCAGATCGTTGGGGTTTGTAGGTCTTATATCTGCCGTGGTGATCGGTTCATATCGCAAGAGGTCCAGGAACTACTTGACATTGGAAATCCAAAGTTATCTTCAATAAAAGATCGCCACCAATACTGGTTAGGGTGCTGGGCAAGACGCGATCCGTCAATATTACACCGTCATCTTGGCCCGATTGGTGTTCTACTGGAATATCAAAATCTCGGTGTTGGAACACTATTAATGGAGAGCTATTGCAGGTTGGTTGACGAGCACAAACTACCGGCATATCTAGAAACAGATACATTGACCAATGTATCTTTCTATAGAAAGTTCGGTTTCAATATTATTGATGAAATCAAAATACTTGAGGTTATGAATTATTTCATGTGGCGTGAAATTCAAGAGTAATGGACTATTTAGCCGCATCATTACATCTTCCATGTGAAAGCCCAGGCGTAGAGGGCGACGTACATGAATACGTAATCTTGACTTCAAATATCCGCCAAGTATAATTTCATTTCGGGCACGTGCTCTTGAATGGAGAAGGGGCGAGCCCTTTTTTGTGGAGGCGTGGATGACGGACGAGCTAAATAACCCTGGAGTCGATATCCCCCCAGAGCTTCAGGGACAGGTCACGGTTACAACGCTGGATAAGATTTACAACTGGGGACGGCGGAATTCCCTCTGGCCAATGTTTTTTGGGCTAGCGTGTTGTGCGATCGAGATGATCTGCGTCGCAGCCAGTCGATATGATTTTTCTCGCTTTGGCATGGAAGTGATGCGCGCTACCCCTCGCCAAGCGGACATGATTATCGTTTCCGGCACGGTGACGAAGAAAATGCTCCCGCAGATCGTACGGCTTTACAACCAGATACCAGAACCAAAATACGTCATTGCAATGGGGGCGTGTGCTTCTGGTGGTGGTCCTTTCAAAGAGGGTTACAGCGTTGTTTCTGGCATCGACAAATTCCTGCCCGTTGATATTTATATTCCCGGTTGCCCACCAACCCCTCAGGCCTTGCTCAACGGCTTGATTAAACTCCAGGAGAAGATTGACAAGCAGTCCATTCGTTCCGTCAGATGGTATCAGAAGGAAGCTGATGAACTGATTCCCATCCCCATCCTCGGGCCGGATCTTATCGACCCTCGCGATATCCCGAACTTCAAAGAACTTCAGGCTCAGGCACTTTCACAAGATGCGGAACCTACGCCTGATGTGGTGCCGCCAATTACGACATAGGTCACAGATACGATGACAGAGCAAGAAACAGTGCAAATTCAGGACACCTTAGAAGAGAAATTCCCAGGCGCCATTGCCCGTGATGAGCGTCAGGGATATGAGGGGTACATCGTAAAAACTGCAAAACTCGTTGAAATTGTGAAGAGTTTGCGAGACGACATGGGCTACGATTACCTTTCCTCGATCACCGGGGTCGATTATCTCCCGGACGATAAGATGGAAGTTGTTTATCATCTTTATAGAAGCGCCGGAGGTCCTGCGCTTACCCTTAAAATTCAGACGCCGAGAGACGACAGTGTTGTACCCTCGTTGATCTCGATCTACCCCGGCGCAGACTTCCAAGAACGTGAAGCATGGGATCTCCTGGGCATCCGCTTTGAGGGGCATCCGGATCTCAGACGCATTCTTTTATGGGACGGATTCCACGGTCATCCCTTACGCAAGGATTGGAAGGAACCGTTCTTCGAGGAAGAGGGAAAGCCATTCAAGAGCCGATGGCCTCAAGGGGAGGTGCATCGGGTCGAGGACATCAATCCATTCGGTAAGAATGTTCAATATCCATCAGAATTCACTCCGGAGGGTTGGGTTCCGGAGGGAGAATCTGCGCTCTATTCGAGTTTGGGGAAGATCGATCACGGCAATGGTGACAACGATCGCGGTTTAAAGACCGATCAGATCGTCGTTAACCTCGGTCCGCAACACCCATCAACACACGGTGTCTTCCGTATGGTTGTAACGCTTGATGGGGAAGAGATTGTTGGGCTGAAGCCTGTGATGGGGTATCTGCACAGAAACCATGAAAAGATCGGTGAACGCAATACTTACTTGATGAACATGCCGTTCACCGACCGTCTGGATTATCTTTGCTCAATGAGCAATAACTTCGGATACGCTCTGGCCGTTGAAAAGCTCATGGGTATCAAACCCCCGGAGCGAGCAGAATATATCCGCGTCATCATGGCTGAATTGACGCGTGTGGTTAACCACATCTGGGCGATCGGCTTCTTGCTCAACGATCTCGGTGCGTTTTTCACGCCAATGCTCTATGTCATCAATGAGCGGGAGTTAATCCTGGACATATTTGAAGCGGTCTCCGGCTCGCGGATGATGTGCAATTACTTCCGCTTCGGTGGTGTGGCGCGGGATCTGCCCGAGGATACCCTGGAGACGATCAAGATCCTCGTAAACGAGAGGCTGCCCCGCAAAGTCGATGAGCTTGATCTCTACCTTACCGGAAACGAGATTGTGCGCGCGCGGGCGATTGGGGTAGGCGTCTTGACGGCAGAGCAGGCATTGGCGAACTCGGCAGCTGGCCCCGTGTTACGGGCTTCTGGAGTACCGTATGATGTCCGCCGGGCCGATCCGTATTCAATCTACGACCGCTTTGATTTCGATGTTGCCGTCCGTTACAACGGCGATGTCTATGATCGCTACCTGATTCGGCTGGATGAGATTCGGCAGAGTCTGCGGATCTTACAGCAGGCCGTCAAATCCATCCCTACGGGCGAAATCCAAACCGGCAAACCGCAGTATCAGGTTCGAGTGCCTGCAGGGGAGGCGTATGGGCGGGTGGAGGCTCCGAAGGGTGAACTTGGATTTTATGTCGTCTCAGATGGAAAACCGAATCCATGGCGGTATCACGTGCGTGCGCCATCCTTCATCAACCTCACCCCTTTAGAAATGATGTGTAAGGGGCAAAAAATCGCCGATGTCGTAGCCATTCTTGGATCAATTGACATCGTTCTAGGTGAAACGGATAGATAGTTAAGAATTTATTGAGAATATTAATTCGTTGACACGGAGAGCCAATGTACGGTATCGGATTGATTAAGGGACTGGTGGTTACACTAAAACACTTCGTGGAGACGTATGTGGATGATCTCCGCTGGGTAGGGCGCGGCCGGTATTATAACGAAGATGCTCTAAAAATTCGCCAGGGAACGGAAGCGAGAGGGATTTTTACAGTCCAATATCCGGAGGAAAAATTATCTGTTCCGGAAGAATTCAGGTATATACCCTTCCTTGTGTATGATGAAAATCCCGATGGAACCCGGGAAGATCGGTGCACCTCTTGTGGAATCTGCGCCAAAGTCTGTCCGCCACAATGTATCTGGATCGTGCGTTCAAATGATCCGAAAACCGGGCGACCGAAACCAGCCCCAGCTGAGTTCTTCATCGACATTGATGTCTGCATGAACTGCGGACTATGTGCAGAATACTGTCCCTTCGATGCGATAATCATGGACCATGTTTATGAACTCGCTTCCTACGATCGTTCATCAGCTCATATTTTCAATAAAGAGCGCTTAAGCAAGCCGGCATTGTACTACGCTGAGATTCGCCCGAAAAATTACGCCCGGGAAGAGGCGGCTCGGGCAGAGAAAGAGGCCTTGAAGGCCGCAAGAAAAAGAAAAGATTGAAACACGGATAAATCAACTAAGGCTTTAAGATTATATGTATCATCGTGAAACTGAAATTCTATTTCCCATGAGAGTCGCTTCCGCGCTGGTGGAGATGCGCGGGGGCGTTTGGCGAGATCTTGTCGAACGAGCCTGCAAAGCGGATGCTGGCTCCCCAGACCGGCTCGCATTCAATTTGCTTATCATTCGTTTATGCAACTGTCTTTCCTGCCAGACGCATTCCTATCGGGCTTTGCACGGGTGTGAACAATGTGCAAAGCACTCGGTACGTCGATTCCGAGGAGAAGACGTCGAGCTTATTCAGTTGTTTGAGGATGCAGGCGCGGATATTAACCTTCATTTTAGCAATCAGGTCAACCAGCGATACCCTATTTTGGATAAAGGTTAAACTACTAATGACAGATCCATCAACTAACGAAAACGTTAAGGAGAATCAGATCGGCAACGCTATCGCTATCGCATCAGGTAAAGGTGGTGTAGGGAAATCTACCCTTGCTGTAAATGTAGCCGTGGCACTTGCGAAGAAGGGGTTGAAAGTTGGGTTGCTTGATGCTGACATCTATGGACCTAACGTGCCGACAATGATGGGGATATCGGCAATGCCGCCCCAGGAAGGTCCCAAACTGAAACCTGCAGAAGCCCATGGTGTCCAAGTGATGTCGATTGGCTTTTTGGTTCCCGCGGGACAGCCGCTGATCTGGCGCGGCCCAATGTTGCATAGTGCGATACAGCAATTTGTTAACGATGTTGATTGGGGGCAGCTCGATTATCTCGTGGTCGATTTGCCGCCAGGAACGGGAGATGTGCAGCTCAGCCTGGCACAAACACTCCCGCTTTCCGGTGGCGTGATCATAACGCTGCCGCAAAAAGTATCCATCGAAGATGCAAAGCGTGGCCTTGAAATGTTCCGCACAATGGAAATCCCATTGCTGGGTGTTGTCGAGAATATGAGCTTTCTTGAACTACCCGACGGTACACAACTCGATATTTTCGGGCAGGGGGGCGGAAAATTAATGGCGCAGGACGCAGGTGTACCTTTCTTAGGTACAATTCCAATAGACCCCGCAGTTCGGGAAGGGGGCGACCAGGGCATGCCCATTGTCATCTCGCATCCGGATTCAGCAGCTGCAGGAGCCTTTAACGGGATTACAGAAGCGATCTTCGCTCGATTTGACACTGGAGATCTGAAAGGTGTAGACGATATCGAGATCGAGATCACCGATTAGAACGGTCTCTGTGGAAAAAATAGATGAAATGAAAGCCGTATTAAGGGGCTGATTGAAAGTCGGCCCCTTTTGCCTGCCATGTGTGCGTAGTATGATTGGTTTCTAGCGCGGTTGTCTAACTGAGGTGTTTTCCATGTCAAATCTAGAAAGATCAGTCGCATCTATTCGCTTCCAGCCAGTTGGCAAGCTTTACCATTTTGATGCAACAAAGGTTGGTGAGCTCAAAGCTGGTGATTATGTCATCGTGTCGACTTCGCGCGGGCGTGAGCTGGGTAAAGTTGCTGGTTTGCTGAGCGGCAAGAATTTACCAAGAGGATCGCACAAGCCTGTTGAGCGCCGCGCCACTCCACGTGAACTGGTTATGGGGCGGATGTGGCAGAGTCGTGAATTGGAAGCGATGATTAATTGTCGTGAAAAAGCACATGAATTAGGACTTACCGGCATCAAGATTGTTAGGGCTGAATATTGTTATGACGGTTCACGCTTAACATTCATCACCAGTAGTGATGGGGATGAGAATATTGACCTCACGCCTCTCAAACGGGCGATGCGGCGTTCGATAAGAAAAACAAGTATTGAATTCCGGAAAGTGGGGCCAAGAGATGTGGCCAAGATTATCTGCGGCATGGGCGCCTGTGGGCTTGAAGAGCGCTGCTGTTCCCGTTTTCTATCGGAATTCAGTCCCATCTCGATCAAGATGGCAAAAGCGCAAGGGATCTCCCTGAACCCCCAGGAGATAACGGGTATGTGCGGTCGTCTTCGGTGCTGCCTTATTTACGAGTACGAACTATACGCAGAAGCTCGAAAGCACCTCCCGAAGAGGAAGAAAAAAGTGGTTACACCAAGAGGGGTTGGCAAAGTGATCGACGTACTTCCTCTTAAGAATACGGTGGTCGTTAAGCTGGAAGATGATCGCAGGGTGGAATTCCACAAGGATGAAATCCAACCCTATGACGAACTTAAAGCCTTGCAGCAGAAGGCCGAGAGCCCCTGCGAAATCCATGCAAACGGCGAGTGTGATTGTGGTAAAAAATCAACCTAGGGTTTCACGAGGGTAGATATCTTATGACGACATCCGATCGAGTTCTCGTAGTTCTTGCTCACCCGGATGACCCCGAATTCTTTTGCGGTGGCACGATTGCCCGTTGGGCAGCCTCCGGGAGGGAAATTACCTATTGTTTATTGACCCGAGGAGATAAAGGGGCCGATGACGATAGTTTATCCACTCAAGAATTGGCGGAGATCCGTGAAACTGAACAACGATCTGCTGCGAAAGTCCTGGGCGTGCATGAGGTGATGTTTCTGAAGGAGTTGGATGGCTTCGTTTTGCCTACACTTGATCTGCGACGGGATATCGTGCGCGTTATCCGCCAGGTTAAGCCGAAGGTCGTAATCACTTGCGATCCAACGAATTTCTTTCCGAGTAATTACTATATCAACCATGCTGATCACCGGGCGGCAGGTCAGGTGACTTTGGATGCGGTCTATCCAGCAGCCCGTTCCGCGCTCTACTTCCCTGCACTGAGTCAAGAGGAGGGGTTGCAGCCGTATAAAGTTCGAGAAGTCTATGTCGCTGGGGCACAGCACCCAAACATTACCGTAGACATCACCCAATATTTCAATCAAAAGGTAGCTGCTTTAAACGAGCATCGAAGCCAGATCAAAGATATCACCGCTCTCGAGGAGCGCATGCGGACACGCATGCTCGATCCCGAGAGCCCCCCGGATGATCCCCGTTACATAGAGAAATTTCGACGGATAGAATTGCGTTAATACTTAGAAATCAGATGATGAATACCTACCTTAACCAGGCGAAGTCGAATCGTAATCAGCTAATTGCCTGGCGGCGGGATTTCCATCAGCATCCTGAGCTGGCTTTCGCTGAGCATCGCAGCGCGCAAATTATCGCCGAATCTCTAAAGGATATGGGCTTACAGGTCCAGACTGCCGTCGCTGAAACAGGCGTAGTTGGCACGCTCAAAGGCGGGCAATCTGGACCGACCCTGCTCATTCGCTTCGATATGGATGCTTTGCCGATCCAGGAGGAAACTGGCGCCACTTATGCATCCAAGCAGGATGGAGTCATGCACGCATGTGGTCACGATGGCCATATGGCAATTGGTTTAGGCGTCGCCCAGATCCTTAGCTCACAATCTCAAAAACTTCCCGGCACGATCGTTTTCATTTTCCAGCCTGCTGAGGAAGGGCAGGGCGGGGCTGAGCGCATGATCGCTGAGGGGGTCCTCGAAAGCTTAGGCGCTTCCAAATCACTTGGGCTGCATATCTGGAATGAGAAACCACTTCACTGGCTCGGCATCACGCCAGGAGCGGTCATGGCTGGATCGGAGCGATTTGAGATCGTAATCCGCGGGAGCGGTGGACATTGCGCCTCGCCTCACCTGGCACGTGATCCTATATTGGCCGCTTCGCAGCTCATCACAGCCTGTCAGTCGATCGTATCGAGATCTATGGACCCATTGGAACCATGTGTGGTGAGTTTCACTGTTATTCAAGCAGGCGAAACCTGGAACGTGATCCCATCCTCAGTCCGACTGGAAGGTACGATACGCACTTTTTCTGAAGCTTCGCGGATGACGGTAATCAAACGTATGAAAGAGATATCCAACGGTGTCTGCTCTGCTGCAGGATGCCAGGTAGAGCTTGAGTTTGAACGAATTACACCGCCTCTTGTTAATGACGTCGAGACCGCGTTTCTAGCTGCGGAGGTCGCTCATCAACTTTTCCCTGAGTTCGAAATCGATCGCGAGCATCGCGTGATGGGCTCAGAGGATATGGCCTTTTTTATGCAGGAAGTACCTGGGTGTTATTTATTCATCGGCTCGAATAATCCGGCTCGCAACCTTGATGCACCGCATCACAATCCACTGTTCGATTTCGATGAGAATGTTCTCTCCATTGCTGCAGGGCTTCTTGCAGCTTGTGCGTGGCGTCTTCTGGAGCAGGATTCGTGACCGCGATTTCCCGCATCTTCGGGCGCCGCGGTTCTCGAGGCTGGGTGATCCTCGCCGGCGAATCGCCATTTGATCGCGGCTTGGAGACATCGGCATTGGGCTCAATAAAGAGATTAATGGGTACTGAAGGATCCATGACCGTTCTTGCTCCTGGAGGGAAGATTCCATCTTCTATCCAACCCTTCATCAACGATTTTGAGGTGCAGCTTGGTGGCAGCTTGAAAATAATTGATCCTCTGGATGCGGATCCCACGATCATTCAGACAACTTGCCAAAAGGCGCAGCTAGTGTTGGCAGTGGACGGCAATCGCGATGATTGGGCCGCAGCCTTTTCGGAAGAACGAATGCCTGCCGACCCGGACTTGATCGTCAACGAAAATTCTGTGTTTATTGCGACCGGCAGCTTGGTCTCGGTTCTAGGAGAATGGACCTATGATGCGGATCGCGACCAGATTTCCGAGGGAATCGGGTGGTTCCCGGACGCGATCATCCTGCTAGGTCCAGAAGCTCCGGCGACGAAAAAGGTAGTCAGGCAGAAAATTGAAGCACATATGAAGAGCTACGCGATCAGCATCGCGCCAGAAACAATCGTTGGCATCGGTCCACAAGGGCAGGTTGAGATCTGGAGTGAAGTGGCTCCTGAGATCCTGCTTGGGAAGGGTTGGGTATAAGATGAGCGATGGGAACGGGCACAACCCTCACTTGATATTTACGAATCCACCAAAACGTGTGGTAAGCCTGGTGCCCTCCATCAGCGAGAGCCTCATCGAGCTTGGGATAGGCGATCGTCTCGTTGGGATAACTGATTTCTGCCCTGACCCAATTGGGGAACCCGGCCACACCGCTGCAGTGGGTGGAACCCGATCCGCGGATACTGAAGCTATCATGGCACTTAAACCTGAGCTTGTGATTGCCAATCAGGAGGAAAACAGCCTTGAAACCATTGAAGAACTCGAGAGGCTGGGAGTCCCAGTCTGGGTAACTTTTCCGAAAAATGTTGATGATTCAATTCAAATCCTTTGGGCGATCGCCCGTATCTTCAAAATAGAAAAAGAGGCAGCACCGAGGCTTACTCACCTCGAACGAATGTTGGATTGGACCCGGCAAGCATCTTTGATGTCCTCTTCTTTGAAGGTGTTTTGCCCGATATGGCAGGATGAAGATGAGCAGGCGGGTCTGTGGTGGATGACGATCAGCCAGGAGACGTATGTTGACAGTGTGCTTTCCATTTCGGGCGGGGAGAATATCTTCAAGATGAGGGAACGCCGCTACCCGCTGGGAGCGGATTTGGGGTTGGCGAAACCGGAAAACCCTGGAGAGCGCGATATTCGCTATCCACGAGTTACTGTTGAAGAAGTCAAAACCCTTTCTCCGCAGGTGGTTCTCCTTCCGAGTGAACCCTTCCCCTTCGGAGAGGCAGAACGAGAACAAGTGATTACCGCTCTTGAAGGCACTCCTGCGGTGCAGGAAGGTAGGGTATTCCTGATGGACGGACGCTTACTGACTTGGCATGGCACACGCCTGGCACATGCGCTCACCGAAGTGCCGAATTACCTTAACTTCGATTAATCCATCTCTCCACCTCCATGATGGTCGCTGCCGGTTGAGTGGCGTTTAGTAGGCTAAGCTTGAGAAGAATTACAGAAACCGTCTGTTTTTCGCTGCAGTTTTCCTGATGCTACGCTTGATAATCGAAATGGGGATAGCGAAATATTTGCACAGGTGCGTGAGATTCCATAAAGTGAATGCTACGCTCACATTGCTTTCTACGACTGTGCTGGCGGGTTAGAATAGAATAACCAGCGTGGCTGGCAGCACTTCTTCTGACTATGACACGTTTGGATAGAGTGAGGATTGACAAGATATACATTTCAAGGTGTTATCAGCGTGCTGAAGCGGATACTAAGCGGAAGGGATAAACATGGACACGCAAAAACTTCTCTATCTCTCAAGAGCAGATGTTGCGAGCGTTGATTTGGATGTGAGCACAATTATCGACCTGCTTGAAAAAGCTTTCCGTGAGAAGGGCGAAGGCAAAGTCGAAATGCCTCCGAAGCCAGGGATACACACCCAGCCGGACGCCTTCATCCATGCTATGCCGGCGTACATCCCCGCGCTAAAGTCGGCCGGGATAAAATGGGTGAGCGGTTATCCGCAAAATCAAGCACGCGGGTTGCCCTACATTACGGGTCTCTTGATTTTGAACGATGTTGAGACGGGTCTCCCCTATGCCGTGATGGATTGTGTGTGGATAACGGCTTATCGCACGGGAGCGGCTACTGCACTCGCGGCGAAGTATCTGGCGCGGCCGGAGAGCGAAGTGGCTGGGATTCTAGCTTGCGGCGTTCAAGGGCGAACCAACCTCGAAGCTCTGGCTGCGATCTTTAAAATCAAGCTTGTATATGCCTATGACATCAACCGCGAGGTGCAGGATCGTTACGTAAAAGAGATGTCTGCCAAGCTTGGAATCGAAATTGTGGGTGTGAATAAGCCCGAAGAAGCCGTTGCAGAAGCAGATCTCGTCGTCACATCCGGGCCGATTCTCGAGCATCCAAGCCCGACAATTATGAAAAGTTGGTTGAAACCGGGTAGTTTCGGGAGCGCCGTGGATTTCGATAGTTATTGGTATCCTGAAGCGATGGCCGAGATGGACAAGATAAGCACAGACGACCATTCGCAGTTTGAGTATTATGTATCTGTCGGATACTTCAAGCAGACTCCCAAACCCTATGCTGACCTCGGTGAAATTGTCGTCGGGAAAAAAGTGGGGCGCGAAAACGAACGTGAGCGGGTCCTGGCGATCAACCTTGGGCTTGCGATCGATGATATGGCCGTAGCTCCGGAGATCTACCGCAGAGCGATCGATCGGGGAATTGGTACACAGCTCGATCTCTGAAATTGAATAAAAGATAGCCCATTTTCACATGATGACCGGATCAGACAAGATTCTAAATACAAGGAGAGAAGGATGATGCGAACATGTGGTCGATTTATAGCCGGGGTCTTCGCATTGCTCTTCATCGTCAGCGCAACGGTAACGCTGCTTCTATACAATCTGGATGCAACTTTACTGACTTCTGAACCCTACAAGATGGCGCTTATCGAAGAAGACATTTATGCGCGCCTGCCGGGGTTTGTTGGACAGCAGATCCAGTATGCAATGACGTACAACCCCTGTTTAGAGTCCCTCGACCCATGTGAGGACGGTCCAGAACAGGGAAATCTAGAGGGAGGACCGCCTGCGTACTTCCGCATACTGTCGGACGATGATTGGGAGCACTTGATTACAACTTTGCTAGAGCCTGAATGGTTACAAACGACAGTGGAGAGCGTCCTGGATCAGGTATTCGACAATCTTAATTCAGACGCTCCTCCAGAGCCGATCTCCATCTCTCTCGCCGAGCTAAAAAAGAAACTCACCGGAGAGGTCGGCTACGAAACATTGTTAGGCTTACTGGAAAAGCAGCCTGAATGTACGCCCGAACAAATCTTGCAACTATCAGAGGCCCAACTTTTGGGGGGCGAAATGGACGATTTTCTGCTTTGCAATCCCCCGGAAATTCTCATGGATGTCGTCGATCCTCTGCTGCGGGAAGCAATCCAATCCGCCGCATCCGGTATCCCTGAGGAGATGACCTTCGATCTCCCATTCTTGGACCTGTTAGATTCAACAGACGTTGAAGTATTTGGCGGATATCCGATCCAGTCAGTCTTTGCGGCCCGGCGTTTGCTGCGATTTACGCTTCTAATTCCGATCGCGTTTTTGCTTCTTGTGACGATCTTTGCGGTTCGTTCTATCCGCGACTGGCTACTGTGGTGGGGTTTCCCTTTGCTGTTTACAGGGCTGATAAGCTTGGTCTTCAGCACGCTATCGCTCCCGATACTCGGGTGGGTGGTTCCACGGCTTATTGGTGAAGCAGCGCCAGCGGGCGTGACGCCGGAACTTTTCTCCATCGGGGTGGACCTGGGCAACGCTGTTTTTAGCCAGGTGACACGAAAAATCATGGTTCATGCGGGGGTTATGGCGGCTATCGGATTTGGTTTTACGATTTCAGCTTTCTTTGTGAAGCCAGTTAATAAAAGATTCGGTGATCCACTGCCTGAAAACTCAATACACCAGGAATAAGTATTTTGAATGTGATCTTACGAGTGCTTACTATTTGCAAAAGTCGGACCCTTTCAGGAGCGAATGAGTGGATGAGAATGCAGGACGCCCTCGAAGCGTCTCAGGTCGTCAAATTAGATTGACGAGCCTATCTTCGTGCGCGGGTTGAGCGTCGAAATTAGGCGCTGAAGCGCTGGCGCAGGTTCTGCGCCCTCTACAGGATATATTTCAGCCAGATGATTTTCCAGATCTTCTGGTAGGTTTAAGTTCCCCTGATGATGCGGCTGTCTGGCGCTTGGACGATAAGCGTTCACTGGTGTTGACGATCGATTTCTTCACCCCTGTCGTCGATGATCCGTACGACTACGGTGCGATCGCTGCGGCAAACGCTCTATCCGATTTATACGCCATGGGTGCACGCCCGATCCTAACTTTGAATGTAGCTGCAATGCCTGGATCCCTACCGGCTGATATCGTGTCGGAAATCTTCCGTGGGGGGGCGGCGAAAGTGCGTGAAGCAGGTGCCGTGATTGCTGGAGGGCATACGATCCAGGACGATGAACCGAAATATGGTCTCGTTGCAGTCGGATTGATTGAGACAGACAAACTGCTCACTAAGGCGGGGGCTGTGGTGGGTGACGTATTGGTCCTAACGAAACCGTTAGGAATGGGCGTAACGACGACTGCGCTAAAGAACGGCACAGCTCAGGAGGAGGATATTTCCCAAGCTGTTGCGTGGATGAAGCGCCTGAGTGACGGAGCATTAACCCTGGCGCTTACAGCTGGCGTAAAATCGGCCACAGATGTCACCGGTTTCAGCCTGTTGGGTCATGCAATGGAAATGGCGGATGCTTCAGGTGTAGGACTGCGGTTATATCTACCCTCCATCCCTTTCTTGGGGGGTGCGAGAAAGTATGCTGAAGCTGGTAACTTCCCTGGCGGTAGCGTGGAAAACAGGATGTATCTCCGCGATCGAGTGCAGTTTGAGGAAACGATCGATGAATATAATCAATTGCTCTTATTCGATGCGCAAACATCTGGAGGATTGTTGATCGCAGTGCCGGAGAGGAACCTGGGCGCATTTCTCGAGCAGGCAGTCTCCGACGCGACCCCGGTATGGTTGATCGGAAGCGTCGAAGAGGGGCAAGGGATCCATGTGGAAAACCGTCCCTTCGAAGGCGAGACGCCCGAGTTCGAGGATCTGGGGAAGCTCTGGTTTTCATCATGATTTTAGCGTTAAAAGGTCACGGTTTACCCAACAAACTGCGTGTAGCCATATAGGTTACGCATAGATGCTGGGTGGTCCCTGTTTTCATTGCAAATGATGAAGAAAAAGCGGAGTGATGCAAATCACTCCGCTTTTTAATACGATTGATATTGGGGGAAAATTGGGTTTATGGAGTAGGGGTTGATCCAGGCGCGGCACCGGACCAGGTAAATACACGTTTCATACTGGACGCGCCTCCAGAAGTGAAGCTTGGTTCTCCAGCTGCAGTTACACCTATTTGTCGGGCGACTTCAACCCACCAACGCATGATGTGCGGTGTGGGTTCATTTGGCCGGAAAGACGTTGAAACGATGTACTTCGTGTCTTTGACGTAATCGATGATCATTCGTGTGCCCGTACCCTCGGTGATGTCCTCTACATTGATACGATAATATTCGTTATCCCGTAATTCACCGACAGATGCCCACTGTAAAGTGATCGTGTCTTGCGCTAATGAAAAGGGTGATCCATCCTGCGGTAAGAGCAGATTAGGTGCGGGATAAGGAGGTGGAGGCGTCGGTGTTGGCGTAGGTCCTGGGGTTGGATTTCGTTCGCAAAGTGGAATGATGAGTATCTGACCAAGGAAAACGGTCTCACTGGCCATATCGTTAAATTCCATGATCCCCCTGAGGTTAACATTGTAATTGGCGGCGATGGCACCGAGCGTGTCGTTGGCTTCCACGGTGTAGTAAATAGTTTCACAGGCAGCGATTGTCGCCGCTGCTGGCGGTAGGGTTGCTGTTGGCTCGGGTGATGGTGTCGGTGTCGGTTGGGGGATACTCAATCGCTGGCCAACCGTTAAGATGCTCTCGCTGTTCAAGCCGGGGTTGAGCTGAAGGATCGATTGAATCGAAACATCGTAGCGAACCGCAATCGCTAGTAACGAATCACCTACATCAACGATATGATCAATTGGTGGAAGCGGGGTAGGAGTGTAAACCTGCGTGCTGGTCGGTGTGGGCTCGGACGTTGCGGTCTCGGTTGGAGTTATGGTTGGCGTCGCCTCGTCAACTTCGGGAGTCCCCACCCCAAGGCCGCGCACCGCCAGGTAGGTTAATCCGACTGCGAGAATGGTGAAGATGAGCAGGATGCCTAATGCAGCCGGGAGAGATAGTGTGACCTGAGAAGCCTGTCTTCGGCGCCCTCGTGCGGGGGGGTTCTTCAAAGCGGTGCCGCAGATTTCACATCGGGAAACGCCTGCTGCGAGTTTAGATCCGCATACAGGGCAAACGCTAGGGGTAGTACCAGCCTTATTTTTGGGGTCGCTCATTTTAGAGTTTGTACCTTTCATTCAAGCCGAGCCATTATACCAGTATGGACGGCAGCGCCCAAGCAGCCTTCCTGGGGCAGCGTTTGGGGTTCCGGATTGATCTTGTAGCGGTGTTTTTTGCATTCCATCGCCAGAGGCAATCCGCGATTAGGCGGAGGAGCTTATATTTGTTTCGTTAGGCGGGGCTATCAAGCGCTGCATCATGGGGATTTCTCGCTTCGCTCGAAAGGACATTTGGAGGCGAACCGCTCTCAATCGTGTCATTTCGAGTGAGTCGCAGGGCGGCGGCCGAGAAATCCATGAGGCGATTCTATCCATAATTCAAGGATCTATGGCGGAGCTCAACCCAAATCACTCAATTGAAGTTTGGTATCCACTCAGGCCGATTTCCTCTGCGATCCGCCGCATGGAATGGAGGACGTGGTCGACATGACTCCAGAGTTCCACGCCTAGCTTTTCAGCGGCCTTCTCAATTTCATCACGGTCAACTGCTGCCGCGAATCGCTTATCTTTCCATTTTTTCTTGATCGATTTCACTTTTAAGTCAAGGATGGATTTCGAGGGACGAACTAGGGCTGCCGCGGTGATCAAACCGGTGATTTCGTCGCAGGCATACAAGGATTTTGCCATCAGGGTGTCGCGCGGGATGCCTGTGTAATCGACATGACTGAGGATGCACTGGATGATCTCCTCAGGAACGCCGCGCGCACGCAGGATTGGGGCACCGTTTAGAGCGTGTGCTTCAAGAGTAGGATGGATTTCCCAATCAAAATCATGCAGCAACCCCACTACACCCCACAAGTCAGGATCTTCGCCGAAATCGAGAGCGTAATCGCGCATCGCAGCCTCGACTGCATACATATGCCTTTTTAGATTTGCATTCTGGATGAATTCATCCAGAATGACCAGGGCTTCCTCTCGGCTGGTCATTTTATAGGTGATCCTTTTTTCAATATTTGGTCCCATACTTGAGCGGTCTTCAATCTCCCCGCTTCCCAGAGGGCACGGAAAGTGGCGCCGATCTCGCGCGCGGACCAGATTGCTTGGGAAGAATAAGGTCGGAGGTCGGCCGCGATACCCTCAGACTCGATTGAAAGCGCATCGCAGAGAATCAACGCTCTTGGCAGATGGTAGCGCTGTGTAACCAGAAGCGCGCGATCCACGCCATAGATATTCTTGGCGCGGGCGCAGGTGAGGTAGGTACGGTCACCTTCAGAGTCAATAAGGATGTCCTCCTGAGGGACTCCGAGCTGTTCGGCAAGTTCAAGCATCGCGGCAGCCTCATCATATCCAGATGCCTTTGATGAGCCGCTCATTAGCAGCGTTTTCACTTTGCCCTGCTCGTAGAGCGAAACCGCGGTTGAGACTCGATCTGCCAGAACCATCGTGGGCTGGCCGTCGCGGCGAAGACCTGCGCCGAAAACGATTGCAGTGGGCATGGTTCGAGCTTCTTCCGGAGAATGGATTCGATCAGCGTAGTGCGTACTGAGAATCCAGCGCGGAATAGCGAGGAGCGAGACTGCAATAAACCCCCAGAGTAAGATCTTAAATACGATTATCATGGTTCGCAATAGCACCGAAAGATTGTACCAAATGGATCCTAAGACTACGAATTAGTACAAACACATCTCCGGTGCGGTTTTGGGATAACTTTCCGTAAATTGTGCCAGGTCTTGGAAGAGAGTTTAGGAAACTGATCTGTGTGTGGAGAACGCTGGGGAAGGTGTCTGTGGTCGGTCAGAAAGCGGGGCGATGTTTTTTTTATTGACCGTGTCAAGACAGGGTGGTAAACTCCCATCTTGTCGAATAGATCGGATGAATGCGAGGAATTTGATCTTGTAGGCAGAGTCTCATGAAGCTCAACCATGGCTCGGAATTCCTGGAATACCTCACTGCCCATGCTCCCGAATCCGGGAAGCATCTTCCATCACTTGTAGAACTCAAAAAGGAACTCGATCTCAGTGTCCTAATACTGTGGGAGAAGTTTGAAACCCACGGGCTTGTTGAGATTCAGCCAGGGAAGGGCATACGAACGTTGTGATGCTGTGCCGGTGAGGGTTGGATACATTGACCAATTGTTTGGATCGATCGAGATGGATGTTCTCCAGCGCGACGGAGAATTGAGGAGAAAAACCAAATATGAATAAGAAAGCCGCCGAGAATAAGGCGCAAGATATAGACGCTACACAGGGGAAAATCGTCAATGATTTCTCCATGGTTGTTGCCACGGTCAATGGTTCCGGCAGCCAAACATCGAACCTGGCTTTAATCCGGGCGCTATTCCGGATGGGGATACCGGTTAGTGGAAAAAATATGTTCCCATCGAACATCCAGGGCTTACCGACACGGTTTACCGTTCGCGCCAGTGGAGATGGTTTTACCGCACGGCGTGAGAAGATGGAAATCCTAATTGGGATGAACCCCGAAACCTTCGATGCAGATCTGAACGACCTTGTAGAGGGGGGAGTGTGCTTCTACCCCGACCAATATAAAGTCCCCGAAAGCCGAGATGATGTTGTCTTCTATCCCATGCCGGTTCGGCAGATCATCAAAGAGCAGAATCCGCCGCGTGAACTCCAGGGTTACATGCGCAACATGGTCTATGTTGGCGTGGTTTCGGAGATGTTGGGAATTGAGATCGACGAGATTCGGGAAGCATTAGAAACCCACTTTAAAGGTCGGGAGAAGTCCATCGAGCTCAATATGAAAATTGTAGATGCTTCCGCCTTATGGGCGCGCGAGAATTTGGTTAAAGAGGATAAGTACGTCGTGGAGCGGGATAATAAAACCGAGGGCTTGATAATGCTCGATGGGAATACCGCCGGAGCACTGGGAGCGATTTTCGGCGGGATCACCTTCATCGCCTGGTATCCGATTACACCCGGTTCCAGCCTGGCTGAAGCGCTTCAATCCAACCTGCCCAGACTGCGGAAAGATGAGGAAACGGGTAAGCAAACCTACGCCATTGTTCAGGCCGAAGATGAACTTGCAGCGGCCGGTATGATCATAGGTGCTGGTTGGGCGGGTGCTCGAGCAATGACTTCAACCTCCGGTCCTGGCATCGCCCTTATGGCAGAATTTGCCGGCTTGGCGTATTACGCGGAGATCCCCATCGTGATCTGGGACGTACAGCGGATGGGGCCGAGCACAGGTTTGCCGACGCGCACATCACAAGGGGATATTCTTTTTACTCGCTTCTTGGGGCATGGAGATACACAGCAGATCATGCTGATTCCTGGAAATATCGAGGAGTGTTTTGAGTTCGGCTGGAGGTCATTTGATATCGCCGAACGGCTGCAGACCCCGATTTTTGTGCTCAGCGATTTGGATTTGGGAATGAATCTATGGATGTCGAAACCCTTTGATTACCCTGATCAGCCGATGGATCGCGGGAAGGTTCTTACGGCTGAAGATCTAGAGAAGATCGAGGAATATGCTCGCTATCGCGATGTCGATGGGGATGGCATCCCATATCGAACGCTGCCGGGGACGGATCATCCCAAGGCGGCTTATTTTCTAAGGGGATCGGGCCACGACGAGCATGCTCATTATAGTGAGCGACCGGAAGACTATGTTGCCAATATTGAGAGACTTGCCAGGAAGTATGAAACGGCAGTGGAGTTCATGCCGAAACCGGTGATTGAAGAGACTGAGGGTGCAATGATTGGTCTGATCGCCTACGGGTCGGTGGATCCGGCAGTTAATGAAGCGCTTTCCCGTTTAGCAACGCAGGGAACGAAGATCGACTATCTTCGTATACGGGCAGTCCCGTTCACAAACGAAATCCATGAATTTATCCGCAATCACGATCGTGTATACGTTGTTGAAATGAACACCAATGGACAGATGCACATGCTGCTCCGGCTAGAGGTTCCAGAACAGGCTACAAAATTGATCTCTCTTACGCATAACAATGGTTTGCCCATGAGCGCCCGCTGGGTTACGGAAGCGGTTCTGAAGCTCGAGGGAGGGTATGATGGACACTAAGGTAGCGGATAAGCGAGCGAAACCCAAGAAACCGAATGAAATCGGGTTGACCAAAGCGAACTATCGCGGAAAGCCCTCAACGCTCTGCCAGGGGTGTGGGCATAATTCAATCTCCAGTCAAATCATCGCTGCCTTTTATGAATTATCGATCCCGCCAGAGCGGATTATCAAGATGTCAGGGATTGGCTGCTCGAGTAAGAGTCCAGCGTATTTTCTCAGCAGGTCATTTGGTTTTAACTCGCTCCATGGTCGCATGCCGACGATTACGACCGGTGCGGTGATGGTCAACCATTCCTTGAAAGCGATCGGTGTCTCTGGGGATGGGGATACCGCCAGCATCGGTTTAAGCCATTTCAAGAATGTCGTCAGACGGAATGTGCCGATGATTTACATTATTGAAAATAATGGGGTGTATGGACTGACGAAAGGACAGTTTTCCGCGACTGCAGATAAAGGTTTGGAGTTAAAGAATGTCGGGGTTAATCCCTTCATGCCGATTGACATTTGTATGGAAGCATTGGTCGCGGGAGGAGGTTTTGTAGCCCGTTCTTTTGCCGGGGATCCCCGCCAGGTTAAAGAGTTATTGAAAGCCGCTTTTCATTTCCAGGGTACAGCGGTATTGGATATTGTCAGCCCATGCGTAACCTTCAACAATCGTGACGAGTCTTCGAAAAGTTATCGCTGGGGTCGGGCACGCAAAGAGCCGCTCCATGACATCACCTGGGTTCCAAAACGCGAGGAGATCCATGTCGATTTAGAACCCGGTAAGATTATTGGCGTAAACATGCACGATGGTTCCCAAGTTAGATTCAAGAAACTGGAGCTTGACTACGATCCAACAGATCGTATGTCAGCGTTGAAAATGCTTGAAGAGACGAGCCGTGGGGGTGTTCTGGTGACCGGTGTTATCTACATCAATGAGGATACACCGCCACTTGATGCGCTAGAAAACCTGGTTGATACACCGCTCACACAGCTTTCAGATGAAGCTCTCCGGCCGTCGAAAGAAACGCTGGATACTTTCATCGAGAGATATCGTTAGAGCGCAGCTCGATTGACAACAGCGATTTAATGGGGCCGACCTGTGTCGGCCTCCTCGCTTAAGAATCAAACGTGAGGGACGCGCCGTCGTGTGCGCCCGCGGACAATCATCCATTAGCAGGGGGCACTGAACATGATCGAAGGATGCAGATCAGCTCCCGCTACAATCTCTGCCTAGGTTCCTGGAAGATTGCTTCGTCGCTCCGCTCCTCGCATAAACGAGGATGGACGCTGCTGTCCAAATGTCATTTCGAGCGAAGCGAGGAATCCCTATGATGTTTCACGGCAGTGGACATCGCCAGTACCTCACGCCGGAGCACACCTTTTGGAGCAGTCATATCTCGCCATTCTGGCGTCAAACTCGCCAATTTGTATAATCTTGCTTGAGAGGGTATCCAATTGAGCGGTTTTGGCATTTTCGCAGGACTCGCAGCTGCGAGCATCTGGGGCGGGATGTACGTTGTCAGCAAAGTCGTGTTGGAAGTTATCCCGCCTTTTACATTGCTCAGTATGCGCCTTCTGCTTGGAATCGTGAGCTTAGCCGTCTTTCTTCCTCGTCAGGGAGGGCTTAAATGGCCTTTAAAACGGCTTCTAGCGGCATTTCTGGCAGGATTCATAGGTTATGGCATCTCACTGGGTCTCCAGTTTGTAGGGACGCATCTGTCAACTGCGGCTAATGCCGCACTCGTGACCTCAGCATCTCCGGTATTCATCCTGATCTTTGGTATCTGGCTTCTACGAGAAAAAGCTACGTGGAGCAGAGTCGTGGCATTGATTCTTTCATCCGCAGGGGTCGTCGTCGTTATCGACCCAAGAAGCGTGCTCCTTGGAGGAGATCTGGCACTTGGAAACATCGCCTTGCTGGGCGCAGCGCTGACGTGGGGCTTATATTCTGTGCTGGTGAAAAAAGTCGGCGCCCAGATGACGACCGTCGCCGTCAGCTTCATCGCCTTTCTGGGCGGTTTGCCGATGAGTTTATCGATCTCGGCATTTGAGATCAGGACTGCGGGCATTGGCCAGATAACCCCTGGAATCATATGGGGGGTGCTATATTTGGGTGTAATATCAACTGGGCTGGCTATGTACCTTTGGAATAAATCTCTCGATTTATTAGATGCCGGATTGGTCTCTCTTTTATTTTTTGCTCAACCGGTCGTAGGCGTGGGGCTTGGGGCGGCTCTGCTTGGTGAGGAATTCAATCTTGGTTTCTGGATCGGAGCCGTGCTCATTGGTGGCGGGTTGCTCGTTGCCACCCGTGCGGAGTCGAAAAGATCAACCTGGGAACGATTGGACGATCGACCTCTGAGGAGGGTTAAATGACGGGAAGTAATGGGTGTTTAAACAAAGGGTTGAAGGCGCTGGTGATCGCCATAGCGCTTGTGTTCATCCTTTTGATGCCGCTGACGCTACTGGGGCGCGATCTAGCAAAGGTGATATTTTCACCGGAGAATGTTTCTGGGATCCTCCGCAACCGGCTGCTCGAATCGGGTTTTGTGAACAATATCGCTGCCGAGAGTTTCTTGTCTGAGCGATGGTTCGACGAAATCGACATTGGCGGTGGAGATCTGAAGCCGATGTTCCAATATCTATCTCAGGCTGAGCGCGAGGAGATCCTGGCGACTCTCATGCCACCTGAGTGGGTAGATTCTCAGCTGGATAGTATTATCCGCTCTTTTTTTACCTGGATAGACAGCGAGCAGCCTGAACCACGCATCGCGATTGACCTCGTCCCTCTAAAGCAGGGGCTACTCAAGGGCGGTTTACGGCGCATAATCGACACCCTGATCGACTCATGGCCGAGCTGTACGACGGATGAGATCGAGATTATGAGCCAGGAATTGATGCGGACGGGCGAGATCCCGATCGAGATTTGCGAACCTCCCGAGCCGTACAGATCGCAAGCTCTTGATTATGCCGTCGCTGAATTAGGGAAATTGATCCGTGGACAACCCGACAAACTTCCAATCCTTGATACGCAGGATACTCCGAGATCAGAAATAATCGAGTTCAAGGAACAGCTCCAGTTCATGAGATCTGTGATGATGTGGAGTTGGTTCTTACCTGCTTCATTGCTGGGCGTGATCATGCTCCTGATCATCCGCTCAATGCGTGATATCGGCCGGTGGTGGGGGATTCCACTGCTCATCGGTGGCCTGTTGTCGCTCATGGTCATTGGGATTGTAAGTGCAGGGCGAGCCGACCTTGTCCGTGACACACTTGCCGATTTCGCTCCGGTGGGGACGCTGCTCTACCGGGCATTTGAAATTGTATTGCTGGGGATACTTGTTGCGGTTATTCGTCTAGCATTCTTCCATGCCTTTCTCATCACAGGCGCGGGTTTGGCATTGTGGTTGGTCACGCGCTACTTGAGCAAGCGGGCGGAGCCGCAAATAATGCTTGAGCCTGAGCCGGGTGATGATGCTCAGGAGGGACAGGTTTCCAGGTTACCTGCGCCGCCGCCTGTGCCTCCGCTCGGAAGTGGACCGGAAGATGAGGAGGGTCCTCCTTCGGGCATCTTCGGTTAGTTAAACTCAAGGGAATGATGATCGTGGAGGTGGAGTCTGTGTGGGATAGATCAAACCTTCCAGGCGATATCGAGCTGCAGACAAATCCATGGTTTTCGGGCAGACAGAGGCTTTGTTGGATCAAGCTAAGTCGATGCGCATAGCCATGTCGTAACAGAGAATGGACCCTGGGAATCACAGCAGATATACCTCTAAGGTACGCGGCACTCGATTAAGTACATATAAAACACATGGCAACGAAGAGTATTTACTATAGATGATTGAAAATTCTTACTCCGTGCGTCGAGCGATTACACCGCCATCTTTTGACGAATCTCGAATGCATCGTGAAGGGTTGGTCAGCAGCATTGTTGCCGCGCTTGACCATAAATTAATCGTCGTGGTGGCGCCTCCTGGGTATGGGAAGACAACCTTGATGGCAGATTTCATCACACATACCGATCTGCCGATCTGCTGGGTTGGCTTGTGCGAAGAAGATCAAGATCCCATGCGATTGGCTTTGGTCTTGAAAGCCTCACTTCAGCATCGTTTCCGCCGATTGCGCAATTCGTTAGATTTTCAAAATCTTGGCGGGTCTCCGCCTGAAGCCCTGGCACGCACGTTGATCACTGCGATTGAGGAGCATATTTCCGAACGTTTTATTCTCGTGCTGGATGATGTGCAGATCATCAATTCGTCCGCGGACTCGATCAAGCTGATCGACACGCTCATTTTGGAGAGCCCGGATCGACTGACCTTCCTGGCTGCCGGGCGCGCCCTTCCCGATGTATCGATATCGAAACTCGTCGTCAATTCTCAGATGTTCGGCATAGGAACCGAGGCGCTGGCGCTGTCCCGGGAGGAAGTGGTTGCACTGGTCGAGAAGAAACTTAACCTGAATCTCGAACGCGATCAAGTAGATTTACTGCTTGACCAAACGCAAGGCTGGATCCCGGGGGTCTTACTTTCTGCAAAAACGATAGAGGGTGGGGTCGATGATATCTTGAGCGGGAGACCTCTTCTCCACGAGTTTTTCGTATCTTCAGCTTTTGAGGCGGAACCGAGCGATCTGCGTGAGTTCATGCTTGAGGCTGCAGTCCTTCCCGTCATGACTTCAGTAGCCTGTGATGAAGTGCTTGAGCGGGGTGACAGCCGAAAGATGTTGGGAAGGCTTGCCCGCAAAGGTCTATTCATATCGACGACCGATCTCACTTTAAAGACGTACGAGTTCCACCCCTTGTATCGGAATTTCCTGGTCGATCAGCTTGTGAACGTCAGTGCGAAACGCTATACCAAGCTCTCCGTTCGTGCTGCGCAATATTACGGTTCGTCGGGTGATATCGAATTGGCGATCTCTGTATTCACGGCGGCTGGAAAAACGAGAGAAGCTGCTTCACTAGCAGAGAAACATTCACGGCAGATGTTTGAGGTGGGTCGGATTAATACGCTAAGCGGTTGGGCGCATGCCCTGAAAGACGCAGGTGACATGATCCCGACCGTCTATTTATGCCTGGCGACAGCGTATGCCGACCTCGGTGACTTGGAAGCGGCGGAAATCGAGCTGGAGCAGGCACAAAACGCGCTCGAGAGCGTGTCTGCGAGCAAACGCCGCAAGATGCTCGCGCGTGTAGCGACCGTTCGTGGCTGGATCGCCTATCGCAAAGGGGAGTATCGCCAGGTCTTCGAGGCTGCTGATCAAGCAGAGCAGCTCCTCCCGAAGAGCGGTGCTCATCTTCGCAGAGCCACATGCCATCGCTTGAGAGCCCTGGCAACCCGTGCAAGCGGAGGTGACCTGAGCCTGGCGGAGAATTATGCGCTTAAATCCGTAAAACTCCTGGAAAAGAAGAATGAAGAATTCACCCTGGCGAATGTGCTGCTCGATTTATCTAGGATTCGAAATTATTTGGGAGATCCTCGCGAAGGATTTGCGTTTGCTATGCGTGCCTACAAGATATTGAAACGCACCGGATCCCCTAGTTCATTGGCAAGTTGTCTCAATAATTTAGCGGTTTATGCGCATCTCAACGGGCGTTTTGGTGAAGCGCTCGAATTCTTCCGTGAAGGTCTGCAGAACGCACATCAAGCTGCAAATAGATCAACGCAGGCAATCCTTTTGTATGGTCAGGCGGACCTTTTCTGTGACCTTGGCCTTTACTACCAAGCCGGTGAGTTGTATGGTCGCGGTCTCACAATCGCCACGCAGCTCGGAGAAAGACCGCTCATTTTCTACGGTTTCTTGGGAACGAGCGTCCTTCACCGGCGTTGGGGCACGCTCGAATTATCGCTTGAGTGGCTGCGCAGAGCGGAGGGCGCTGCAGATGATGAAGGGAAATCCACTTTAACTGTCCTTCAACGTGCGGCCATCGAATTGGGAAAGGATCCAGGAAAGGGAGAAATGGAATTATCGGTGCTCCTCGAACGAGGGGATCGCTGGTTGAGCGCCTCAGATCAAACGCTGCTTCTATACCTGCTCGGCATGGCGTTAGTAGTGCAAGGGAAAACGACAGCGGGTGCAGATCGCTTCAAGCAAGCTCTGGACAGTGTGGGGGTGAATGGCATGGGACAGGTTCTCGCCGCCGAGGTGTTCGCCGACAAGAATGCGTTGAAACTCTTCTCCCAATTTCAAATCACCCACCCTGTGCTGACGGGGATCGTGCATCGGATCGAGGTGATGCGAGCATTTGCAGGAGAATTCCAACATGGGAGCGCTGAACAAGACGAGGACCATCAGTTGGATCTTCGTGCCTTGGGGGAGACGAAAATCAGCGCCGGTGGACGTCGGATCATTGATTTGGAGCCTCTCCCGCGCCAGGTACTTTTCTATCTCGCCGGAGAGGGCCCGGTTTCCCGGGACATCCTGTTGGAGGATATCTGGCCAGGAATGACGATAGGCAATGCACTATCCAGTCTGTATAACGCCACACACAGCCTGCGAACGGCGATCATGGAGGATCTGATATTTATCGAGGGGAATAGATACCAGGTCAATCCAGAGATCAGCGTTAAGTACGATATCTCCGAGTTTGAACAAGCGACTGAGATTGCGGAGGCGATGGCGGCTGGCGACCCGCGGAGACTCTTCGCTCTTGGCGAGGCCTTGAACGCTTATGGGGGTTCGTTTCTCCCGGAGTTCACCGCGGATTGGGTCCTCATGCGTCGGAGTGAACTCGAGCGAAGGTGTCTGTTTACATTAAACGAGCATGCCTCCGAAGCGTTGGCTCTTGGGAAAGATGAATACGCTCTCAAGAGTCTGCGCAAGGCGATCTCCCTTGATCCCTTGCGGGATGATTTAAACATGCGTTATCTGGAGCTCTTGAGTCAAATGGGGCGCAGGAGCGACGCTGTGTCTCATTATCAAGCCTATTGCCGTCTCCTGGCAGAAGAGCTTGGTTTAGACCCTCCACAAGAAGCACGCAATCTGTACGAACGTATCATAGATTAACAAACCCCCATTCAAAACTAAAACATCATGATGATCGCTTCCATCGCAGACATGGGTGGTTTTTCTGTCGGTTGTCCTTGTGTAGACCTGACATATCAAAATTCGCTATGTTTGAAGCCTGTTCCCGGAAGGTGAGGGTTTCATGAGGGGTATTGGATTAATCTGCTGTTGAGGGTTTACAAAAACAACAGGAGGTTGTTGATATGTCTTATCGAATGCCCATGACAGACGGAACGGGCGGGGGCTAATCCCCTCTTATTCCGACCTACCAATCAAGAGTAAGAATCTACATCGGCAGGCAGCAGGGGGCTGCCTGCTGGAAAATTTAACCACGGTGATGAACCAGGGAGGTTTACGGCGATGATGATGAGAGTGCTAGATAAATTTCTCGGTCGAGCGCTTATCGATCCAGCATTTTTAGCGGCACTGAAGAATGGTGGGGTCGAAAACCTGCTCGAGGAATACGAGTTCTGCGATGAGATCCGATCCGCATTGCGAGATATCAGCGCATATGATTTTTTGGTTTTTGCGAATCAGGCCTATTCGATCGTCTATCAACACGACTCCACCGATCCTGACATCCCCTTCTCATGGCCGACCGAAGGGCTGCTCAAGCAAGCGGAAGAGAGGGGACAATATAAAGCCGCATAACGCGCAAACCAATAGGATCATCTAATCGTTGAGTTCTAGCAATGTTGGCACCGTGAAGCTTTACTTCAATCGGCGGTTGAAAGGATAAAGAATGCCTGGAAAAGTGCTCTTCAACGCGAAAGACAACCTGATTGAGATCCATTCCTGGGGCGAGGTGACGAACAGTGAAATGCTTCGCTCGCAGGGTGAGCTTGAACGTCTTTATCAAGAGAAAAAAACGACGAAAGTTCTATTTGATACCGAAGCGGTAGAAACTTTACCTTCACCGTACATGCTTTACGAATTCGTTGTTTCACTCTTGGATACAAGAAATCCCGCTGCACTTCGCTTCGCTCTTCTGACCCGTGTTGGGTTGAAAAATGATATGCGTTTTGTAGAAACTGTTGCCGTGAATAGGGGCATATTGGCAAGGTATTTCATTGATCGCCCGCTAGCTCTGGCGTGGCTCAATCATTGATGCCGCACGATTTTGGAGTTGGATCTTACGCAGGGATCTCACCTTCTTCATGTGATCTATCTTAATAGTAGAAAACACTTGGGAGAAGGCAATGATCATTCGAGGGTCATCTTCGTATCATCGCTCACTTCATCCGCGATATACAGAGGCAGCAAATCTTCGACAACATCCCTTGTTATCTCTACATACTATATGCACGAGAATGGCGTATCGTTACATTTATCTTTGAAGGTATGAATGCTGAGCCTGCATTCGTGCATTTAACCGGTCGCCGGTGGCGACCGCGTATGCCCTTCCGGTGCGCTTCGCCATAACGTGCTTCGCATGGGTTCACGCATAGCGCATCGTACAGATATCCTGCGGGAGGATGAACTGAGCGACGCGAATTGCAAACAAGGTTGTCGAATAGAAATGCTGGGATTTCCGGTGATGGAATAAACCCCGGCGCCTTCCCCAAAAAAACGTGTGACTTCGTCCCACAACCCCTTTTCCGCTTCAGGGTGTAAAACGGAACCGGGGCTTTGCCCCCGATAAAACCGGGGACTTTGCAGTTCAAATCCGTTATAATCGTACGTTAGCGGCCATGCAAGATGGACTAAGTTTAATTAATATCAAGATGAGAGCGATACAGGCAGCGGAAATTAAAGAACGCTCGTTTATAGCAGGAGATACGATGATTCGAAAGTCGGCATTAAAAATTGTTATCCTAACGCTTCTCCTGAGTGTTTTCATTTCAGCCTGTAGTCCAGGTTCAGCGACCACACTTGACGGGCCAGCGCTTCTCGAGCAGCGCTGTACAGAATGCCATACGCTCGATCGAGTTGAGCGTGCCTCGAAAAGCCCGGCACAATGGGGAACGACTGTCCGGCGTATGGTGAACAAAGGCGCTGAGCTCAATACACTCGAACAAGAAGTGTTAATCGAATACCTTTCGAGCGCATATCCTTAAATCGAAATCCATTGCGTTCCAACCAGGAGAAACGATTATTCGGTTGCTTGTCCTCTTTACGGAGCGGACACTTAAAGCAGCCGGAAGTCGATGCGTCTATGAGAGATTCTAAGTTTAACTCGTTGGAAAATTGTTTATTATGGCTCAGATTGACAATCGCTAGACGTAGGAATTTAGTGCCTGGGTGTGCAGAAGGGGTTTAATGGGTTGGTGCGCGCGCGTGCGAACCTCGAGAAAAGTGGAATACGCCTATCGACTCGCTTGAAAAGCAACCGATTGCACCGTAGAATTAAACGATGATGTGTTCCGGTAACAAGATGGGTGCCCGGTGACTTCACCTCTCATGGACGAATAAAAATATAGTCTGCATTTGATAAGGAAGTGTTTGAATCTTTAGGATGACTATTCAACCTGTCCGACTCACAGGCTCTATTGTGCGCTTGGAACCACTCTCTGAAGCTCATGTGCCCGATCTGGCGGTCGTCTGTCAGGATGAGGCGATCTGGAAGTTCTTGCCCTACGGAAATATCAATACAGAAGCAAAAATGTACGAGCTTGTAAAAATGTTGCTCGCCCGAGCAGCGCAAGGGACAGACCTGCCATTTGCAGTGATTCTCCTTGAATCAAATCAACCTATTGGCTGTTCTCGCTACCTGGAGATACGAGAAGATCACCGGGCTTTGGAAATTGGTGGGACCTGGTTTGGCAGGGAATATCAACGATCTGGGGTGAATACCGAGTGCAAGTATTTACTTATAAAACACGCTTTCGAGACGCTGGACTGCATCCGCGTACAATTCAAGACCGACGCACGCAACCAGCGATCACAAAAATCCCTTGAACGGATAGGAGCGGTCAAAGAGGGTATCCTGCGCAAGCAAATGATTGTGAGCGATGGTTATATCCGCGACTCTATCTACTACAGCATAATTGACAGCGAGTGGCCATCCGTAAAGGCTAACTTGGAAGAGAAGCTGAAACGAACATACGAATAGGGATAATGCGCAGTCTGTCCCTGTGGACCCTTGAAAGGGATAGCCCTTGTGCGAAGCGTTCGCCAATTCTGCTCTACAAATTGCGACACCAAGTAACCAATAATGTCTTACAATTCATTCCGGCAAATCATAGCCTTCTGCTTGCTGCTGAAGTGCTCAGACCCTGGGTGCAAGACAAATTACAACAGATGATTCCTGAGGAGGAAAACATGACAGAAGAAATGGAACCGAAAACAACAGATGTTCAGGAAGATGACGATCGATATATCAATAGAAGAAACTTAATGTCGACATCATCTCAGGCGATGCTGCTATCCTGGTTATTTCTCGTAGTAATTGTGCTTTTCTTGATCAATCTGATTGTTTTCATACTATCGGTCGCCGGCGTGCAATTCCAAGGTGCTATTGTTACCCTCAACCAGATGATCGGTAATCTATCCACACCACTGCTCCTTATCGCTGTAGCGGGATTCTTTTTTGTTTTCCTACGAGCGATTTCCGAGGGGCTATACCTGCTCATGGATTTGGGGGATGAAGTTTCAAAGATCGGCAAAGAGCTAAAAAAATAAGTTCAACGGAAACTCGATCACTAATACTGCGCTGATTGTCTGCCCTGGCTGCTATCTGGTATGCTGGGGCAGACGTATTGCTCAACCTGCAGGGCCTTGCGTCCCTGCGGTTAGGTGCGCTATTGACGGCTCCGAAGAGTTCGACATCAGCACACAACTTCCCTTTAGAATCTACTTGCTAGAACGCAGGTTTGTTATGGGCAAAGGCGACGATCCAAAAACACTGATCGCAGATCTTCAGGGGCGCAGGAAAATTCTGGTCCTTCTAGTATCGGAATATGAGGATCGGTTAGAGTTTGACGACTTAAGAGATGGTGAACTCGATCACTCCATCGAGGAATTGCGGGTGCTGAGGACACAGATACAATCCATCGATACCGCCCTGTCGGAGATTGGAGACAAACCTGATGGCATAAAACCCGGCGCTCATTAGTATGGGTCACTGCTTGAAAGAGGTATTGCGTATGAAGGCCTTCCGCTTACTACTAATCCCGTTCTTTTCGATACTCGTCGTGTCCTGCGCTGCAGCTGCTGAAATTCCTTCTCCCACAATCGCGCCGGCAACACCCACTGTTACCCCAGTCTCGACAGAGGAGATGATCCGTCATAAAGCTGATAGGGTTATCAAAGCACTGCACGATCGAGATCTGGATCTGCTTGCGAGTCTAGTCCATCCAACGCAAGGCATACGTTTTTCTCCCTATGCGTTTGTGCGCGATGCGGACATTACGGTCCCAGCCGAGGATGTTCCGAATCTTTTCTCTGAGGATGTGGTGCTCCTTTGGGGGGTATACGATGGCTCTGGGGCACCGATCGAACTCACTTTCGAGCAGTATTACGACCAGTTCATTTATGACCAGGATTTCGACAGCGCAGAGGAGATTGGATATAACCGGCGGATAGGGGGCGAGGGAGGGACGATCAATAATATTTCGGATTTCTATCCCGGGGGAGAGATGGTTGAATTTCATTTCACAGGTTTTAACCCTGACTATGATGGACTCGATTGGCGAAGCTTAAGGTTGGTTTTTATACAAGAAGGGGATGAATGGTTTCTTGTTGGGATTGTGCACGATGAATGGACGATCTAGCTGTACATGGACGATGGGACGGGGCCATTTAATATGATCATATGTCTGCGAATAGAGGCCGGCAGCCTGATTCTTGTGAGGTGTTCATGATGGATGAAAAATTCGTAATGATTGAGCATCAAAACCAGGTCGCAATCTTAAAGTTAAATCGGGGGGTTACAAACGCAATCGATGGCAACCTTATCCATGCACTTGATGTAGCGCTTAAGAGCCAAGCTGCAGATCCAGATGTGCTCGGGATGGTGCTTACAAGCTTCAATAATAAATTCTTCTCCATCGGCTTAGATATCCCGAGTTTATTCGCTCTCGGCGAGAAGGATTTCCGATCTTTTTACCAGTCCTTCAATCAGATGTGTCTTGGCCTGTTGACTACAGCAAAACCACTCGTCGCCGGGATTACAGGTCATGCGATTGCCGGCGGCTGTATTTTAAGCCTATGTTGTGATTACCGATTTATCTCAGAAGGGCGCAAGTTGATAGGGTTGAATGAGATTAAGTTAGGGGTTCCCGTTCCCTATGTGGCGGATTGCATTCTCAGGAAATTAATTGGGTATCGGAATGCGCGCGATGTCATGGATTCAGGCGGGTTCCTCGAACCAGAAGAAGCACAACGATTAGGTGTCATAGATCGGATTTTGCCCATAGAAGAAGTGGTATCTCAATCGATTGAGAAAGTGAGAGAGCTGTCCTCTAACTCTCTGGAAGCATTCGCTTTGATCAAGAGCAGTCGAGTATATGCCCTTGAGAGAGAGATCACGGCGCAGTTATCGAAACGGGAAGATGCATTTATTAAGTGCTGGTTTTCAGATGATGCCCGCGTGCAGCTTAAGGACGCCATCTCTAAATACTAGCGATTGTGCGTTAGTATCCGCTATGAAGTCGGGATGGAACCGTTGACGATAGGGAGCGTGATGACACCTGAGGCGATTCGTAAGATTTACGATTATACCTACTGGGCTTTTGAACGTGTTTGGAATTGCATATGCCAACTGACGGATGAACAATTCACACAGGAGCTTGACTATTCATCGGGTTCAATTCGCAATCATGTCATTCACATGATCAGCAGCCATCACCGCTGGGTTAACCGACTGAAGGGAGAAGAGATTCTTCCACATCTTAATTTTAAGGATTATTCATCGCTACCGGCTGTGAAAACTAAATGGGATGAGGCAAAAGCTGAATTCCTCGACTATGTCTATTCGCTCGACCAAGCACAATTGGAGGAGGTAGTTCGTTATGAGATTGCCAGTCGTGGTGTAGTTTCAAATTTGCACCGGTGGGAAGTGCTCCTGCACTTGGCCAATCACGCCACGGATCACCGCTCTCAGATTCTGGCACTGCTGCATCAACAATTCGGCATACAAACGGTTGAGCAAGATATGATCTTCTTCCTGTGGGGAGAGGATGTCAACCAAGGATAATCAATCGCCACAAACTTCTGCTGTGTAATAGTGGTTTTGATGGGTAATGATTCCGAACTGGCTTATGGAGGACAACAACGTGAACAACTTGAAAGACCTTACGGGACCAATGCGTCTCCCCTTCGTTATCTTAACTCCTGCCTGTGTTTTAGTAGGACTCGGGACCGCAATTTGGTCAACTGGAGAAGTTAATACTATTTATTTCACCCTGGCGCTTATCGGGGCAATTGCTGCTCACATCAGCGTCAATGCCTTCAATGAATACTTTGATTTCAAGAGCGGATTAGACCATAGAACCCATCGGACCCCCTTTAGCGGAGGCAGCGGTACCTTGCCTGAGAGACCTGAACTCGCGCGACAAGCCTTGAGCGTCGCCATCGCAGCGATAATTATTACGGCCCTAATTGGCTTTTACTTCCTTCGGGCAAGAGGGCCTTCCCTCTTACCACTGGGTGCTGTCGGGCTTCTTATTATCATCGCCTACACTCCCTGGTTTACACACAATCCAATTTTATGTCTGATTACTCCCGGATTGGCTTTTGGACCTTTGATGGTCATGGGTACCAATTTTGTCCTCACGGGCGGGTACTCGTGGACGTCATTTATTGCTTCACTTGTACCTTTTTTCTTGGTGAATGATTTGCTGCTCTTGAATCAGTTCCCGGACATCGAGGCTGATCAAAGTGTGGGCAGAAGACACCTTCCGATAATCCTGGGTAGACGGGTGAGCAGCCTGATTTACGGCACAATCTTGCTTTTAGCTTACCTGTCCATCGTCCTCGGGGTCACGCTTGGCTATCTGCCTCCTACAACTCTCATAGGGCTGTTAACACTGCTTATCGCTATTCCCGTCATCATCGGCGTCTATAGGTCTGCCGAGAGTGCGGAGAAAATAGTGCCCTTCTTGGGATTGAATGTGATGGTCAATATCGCCACTCCTACGCTGGTCGCCATTGGGTTGTTTCTAGGATAGGCGGCGGGGGGCGATCCCTAGATGTCCAGAGCGACAAGAACTTCATGATCACAGGAGTTTCTGCAACGGTGTGATAATTGTAATGAGATTCCGACACTAGGATTTTCTTTCCATGTCAGACTTAAGTCCACTGAGTATTTCATTAGCGGTCCAGGATTTCCGTCGCGCGCGCCGCAAGGCAGCGCTGCAGGAAGTCTTCGCCCGTTTTACCAGCAAGTCCTCTGATCTTCTCTCCTACGAGGAAGTGTCCAATTCGCTTAAAGGCAGGAAAAGTGCGAAGCAGGAATTGAGGGAAATACCGCTGGATGCGATTGTGGGAAGTGTGGGCCGCTATAAGGACTTCACCCGTAAATTCCTCCCTTTGCAAGATAGTGACGAAAGTCGGTGGGCAAGGGTTAAAGCGGCGGTTGTGGAATTGACGGGATTACCACCTATCGAGGTTTACCAGATTGGAGATGTCTATTTTGTGCTTGAGGGAAATCATCGTGTATCGGTTGCCCGGCAGCTCGGCGCAACTCATATTCAGGCCTACGTAACTGAGGTCTTTACGAAAGTAGCGATCTCCCCAGACATCCAACCCGATGATCTGATTGTTAAAGCAGACTATGTTGATTTTCTGGAGTTTTCCCGCCTGGATATGCTGCGTCCAGAGGCTGATTTGAGTGTTACCGCTCCCGGCCAATATCAAAAACTTGAACAGCAGATTTCAAACGTTCGTGACTTCCTAGGTAAAGACGGCGAGAAGGATATCTCTAATGATGAGGCTGTCGCGCATTGGTTCGATGAGTTCTACCTGCCTGTGGCGAGCGCAATCCGAGACCGCGGCCTCCTGAGGGATTTTCCGGGCCGCACGGTGACAGATCTCTACTTGTGGGTATATGAGCACAAAAACACACTGGAGAAAGCGTTAGGGTGGGATATCGAACCTGAAGAAGCAGCAAGTGATCTCGCCGAACGGTTCAGCCCTGGGTTTCTTAGAAAAGTATCACGGATACGGGAAAAAATATTAGACAAAATAACGCCTGATGAGCTTGAAGCCGGCCCTGCTCCGGGAGAATGGAGAAAAAAGCGAGTGGCGGTGCGCAGAGCAAATCGTCTATTCACGGAAATTCTAATCCCTATCAGTGGTACGGCACGTAGTTGGCAGGCATTCGAGCAGGCGTTGCTGCTGGCGAGGCGCGAAGACGGAAAATTGCGTGGTCTCCACGTGATTCCCACAGATTCTAAAAGGGAAAGGGAGCAGGCGCGAGCAGTGCACAAAGAGTTTCTCGACCGCTGCCAGGCTGTAGGAATCCATGGGCAGATGGCTATCGAGGTTGGTGGTATATCCAGGAAGATCTGCGACCGTGCTCGCTGGGTAGATCTTGCGGTTGTGAGCCTTGCGCATCCTCCTGAGCGTTACCCAATTGCCAGGTTGAGTTCGGGTTTCCGAACGATGATCCAACGTTGCCCCCGGCCGGTCGTCGCAGTGCCGGGAACATCATCACCGATGAACCGAGCCTTGCTCGCTTTCGACGGCAGCCTAAAAGCTATGGAAGCACTTTTCATTGGAACCTATCTGAATGTCCAGTGGAACATAAGCCTGGTGCTCTTGACCATAACCGAAGGACGTAGAGTTACGTCGAAGACGTTGGATCATGCACAGCAATACCTTGAATCTCATGGCGCGCAGGCTATCGCCTTAAACAGGGGTGGTCCAGCTGCGGAAACCATTTTGGCATCAGCCGAAGAATACGAATGTGACATGTTTATTATGGGTGGATATGGGATGCAGCCGGTGAAAGAGGTTGTGCTTGGAAGCACAGTGGATCAAGTGCTGCGAGAAGCAAGGGTGCCAGTGATGGTTTGCCGGTAGCGATCGATCCAATTTGAAAGTTGACCTGACAATTTGGTTCCATACCCTTGCGAGCGTAGCTCTAAGCAGGTTGTACTCTTGTCGGATTGTCTCCGAACATGAATTGCGGATTATCTCTAAACCTCAATTAAACGGACCGGGAATACGTCAACAATTGTTGTATCGCCGCAGGTTGTTCGCGTCTGGGCGTTGTAACGTCTATGATGCATATGCCCGTGCAATAAGTACCGCGGTTTAAACCAGGCTATTAGCGTGCGGAACGCTTTAAAACCGATATGAGCTCGATCTGTATCATCGTGAATCGCATAAGGCGGTGAGTGTGTGATGACCACATCGACAAATCGACCGTATCGCAGCTTATTCACGAGCAAGCGGGGTATTAATCTAGCGACGCGAGCGCGCATTTGTACCTCAGTGTATTGAAAAGGGGGTCCCGGTCTATATCGTATGGACCCGCCCAGCCCCATAAATATTAAACCTTTGACATTGACAACCCGTCCGTCGATGAGATCGCAGCCTTCCGCCGTATTAACGCGGCGGCCAGTCGCAGTATGTTGAATCTCCACATCGTGGTTTCCGTGGACATAAAGAACCGGCTGATTTGTCATCGAGACAACGTATTCAAGATAATCGTAGGGCAGGTCACCACAACCTACAAAGAGATCAACATCTCCGTAATTATGTAGGATATGCTCCGAATAGACTCGCTCATCTACGCGGTCACTGATAGCCAGGATCTTCATGCTGTGTGCAACGTTCTTCTTGAGCATCCACGCTCTTGTATATCGGAGTTTCTCGATTTTACCATCAGGTCCTCATCCGAATTGATGCCAGGTTCTCCCTTAATGCAGGATAAGTTCTCTGCAATTATTTCGATTACAATAAAACCTAGGAAGTAATAAGGATTCTTTGCATTGTAAAAATTAGGAGCGGAGCGACGAAGATTCTCACCCAACCGCAGTGACCTTATACCATAACCGAGAATCTTCGCTCCCCGCGCCCGCTCAGGATAACATGCCTGAGTAATAATTAAATTCACCAAGAGTGAGCCGCGAAAACCTGCCATCCAAGGATTGATAAAATGCGAGTGTTTACAGTTTCCGCCCGAACCCTGAATATCTTAGCGGCCTCCGTCTGGTATATCGGCGGCATTCGCTTGCTGCAAAAGGGTATTGACCTGTTGATTGAAGCAGAGGCAATGAATCCCGGACTAGTATGGCCCTGGATAGCTGGATTCGTGGGAGTGTTCCTCGGTGGATTGAAAGCAAAATATCTTTTCACCAACAGCATTAAAAAGAATCTGATCAGGATTGATGGTTTATCTAAGCTAAAAATCTGGCAATTTTTCAGTCCGGGCTTCTTTGCTGCGTTGACGATCATGATCCTGGCCGGTGTAACCTTATCCAGGATGGCCCACGACAATTACCCATTCTTGATCGCTGTAGCAATATTGGATATCGGGATCGCCATCGCTTTGCTGGGAAGTAGTTATGTATATTGGACGCAAAAGGCATTTGTGAAATAGTGTCTGAGATATTTTGTTTTGACGAAATATACGTTCTCAAATAAACATACCCTAATCGAAGAACGCGATGTTTTGCTTCGGGGGCACAGAGCGAAACCGGGGACTTCGCCCCACAAACTGCGTGGGACTTTGCAGGATAAACTCCCAGTTTGTCAGGTTTTCTCTGAGACGAGCAGATTCATATAAGGCTCGAGGGTGGATACGCTCTCGAAGCTCATTGTCTGCTCGATGATGTCCGTAATTCTTCCCTCACTCATCGTCTTGTGGGCATTCGCTCGGAATTTAGCAAACAGGTCCTCATCGCTCATCGGATCTTCCGGTGAGCCTTTCGCATAGTCAGTTTGCGCGCTATGTTTGCTGCCATCTTGCAGGGTGATCGTTACGGAGGCACGCTTTACGTTAGGAAACAAAGCATCGATCTCGGGGTCAGCGATAACCTTGATCTTCTGAAGAGTCGCTCTTATATCTGGATCCCTCAATTTATGCTCTTCAAACGACTCGGGTAATACATTCCCGTCAACGACGGCGGCGGCGATTACATAGGGTAGGCTGTGATCGGCGGTTTCCTTCGTGTCGGGTTTGTATTTACTTGGGTCCGAGAGGATATCCGCGCCGCGAGTGGTCGTTTTAACCAGTATCTCTTGAATCTGATCGTGCCTGATCTCATGCTCGCGGATTACTTTGAGCGCAGCGCTTATGGGCTGGTGTGTTAGCGCCTCCGTAGGGAAGGCCTTATAACTGCACTTTGTGATGAGGAAAGCTTCGCCAAGTTCATCGAGCAGGGCATCCGTGTCCCAGGTTACGTTGTTCAGAACTTCGATTAACCCTTCTTTTCCCTCGATTACATGGACAGGACCCTCGTAACCCTCCCGAGCCATCAGCGCGGCGTACACTCCGGCTTGTGCGGCGAGAGGGTCGGCGGTGTTTTTCATATTCGTGAGATACCCAGCAACCACGCCACCGAGTGTGAAGTGGCTGCTGCCGCTTATGCCCATGGCGGCGATGAGCTGATCAATTCCCAATCCATACAACTTACCGGCGACGAGCGGGCTGACGAATTGCGTTAGCGACGCGTGATGCCACCCGACTTCCCGGATCCCCGGCGTGGCTGCATGGCACCAGCGCATTTCAAGTTCATAGGCGATGACGGTTGCGACGAGGAGGTCTGCACCGTTTCGCCCATTGGTTTCAGCAGAAGCGAGAGCAGCTCCAAGGAGGTCCGAGGGGTGGCTTGGGTCTTGAACCCAGTAGATATCGTTGTAATCCAGGGCGCGGATGAGCAGGCCATTCATGAGCGCTGCATTCGGAGCGTTGGTTTTAGAGCCCGTCCCGATTACAGTCGCTTCCGGTGTGCCGCCGAGTTTCTCTGTGAAGCGATACATGGCCTGCATGTCCTCGTTCTGCGTTGCGGCCAACGCGCAGCCGACGCTGTCCAGCAGGAAGCGCTTCGCTTCGTAGATTGCATCCTGAGGGATGTCGTCAAAGTGCAATCCGTCTGTAAATTCAGCCATTTTCCGGCTGATTGAGGTCATCGCATCCTCCACGTTCAAAACGTATTTGTGAGCGTCTAGAGTTTACCGGCAATGGCATGTGCCATTTCGAGCGTCGTGCTTTCGCCGCCCATATCGTATGTGCGGACATCTCCTTCGGCGATCACTTTCGCGATTGCGCCTTCGAGCGATTGAGCCATATCGATCTCTCCCAGCCAGTCGAGCATGAGCTTCACAGCAAGGAGCATGGCGATGGGGTTAACTTTGTATTGACCTGCATACTTTGGCGCTGACCCGTGTGTGGGTTCGAAGACCGCGAACTTATCACCGATATTTCCACTGGAGGCAAAACCAAGGCCGCCGACTAACTGGGCAGAAAGATCGGATAGGATATCCCCAAACATGTTGCTCGTTACGAGCACGCCGTAATTGTCGGGGTTTTTAAGGAGCCACATCATCTGTGCATCGATGTTGGTTTCCCAAAGTTCAATATCCGCGTAATCGCTCGCGACTTTACGGGCTTCTCGGATCATCAGCCCGCTTGTCTCACGCAGGACATTCGGTTTCTCAACCAGCGTAACCGTCGGATAACCAAATCTCTTGGCATATTCAAACGCCTGACGGATTATCCTGTGTGCTCCGCGATTAGTGATCACTCGCAGGCTGATAGCAAGCTCATCTCCCGGAATCGCATCGAAACGCCCTATTGCCGGGGAGTATTTTCTCATCGTTTCCCGCACTTCCTCAGGGAGTGGATGAAATTCGACCCCGCTGTAAAGGCCCTCAGTATTCTCCCGAAAGACGACTAGGTCGATGTCATCGCGATAATTCAGCGGGCTGCCCGGGTACGCCTTGCAAGGTCGAAGGTTTGTATATAGGTCGAAATGCTGCCGGAGACGGACGATTGGGCTGCGGTACGAGAATCCTTTGCCTTTGAATTCCGGAGCCAGCTCAAGTTCTGCTTCATCCGTGGGTTTTGAGGTGATGGCGCCGAACAATCCGCAGGTGCAATCTTCCAACAAGGCGATCGTTCTTTCTGGGAGCGGATCACCCTCTTCGCACCAGAATTCCCAACCTATGTCCGCAGGGATATATTCGGCGTCGAGTTTTATTTTGTCGAGGACAATCCGCGCAGCGTCCATGACATCCACGCCTACACCATCACCTGGCATCCATGCGATTCTATATTTTGTCATTGATTAAAGCTCCTCTTAGTTTGTTCTCGTTTATCGTTCCGCCTCTTTGTTTTAGAGAGACAGTGTGGTGTCCTACATCTGGGAATCTCAGATTTTACGAACTCGCTTTGAGAGCTATGGGGCGTTTGGATTCACGCAGGAAGATGAGCACCATGAAGCTTCCAAGTGCAAGTATGACAGCGTTGATGTAAAAAGGCACAGCCGGGCCTGCACGATCGTAAAACCATCCTCCCGCAATTGGACCGATGAGCGCCCCCAAGAAATACGCGAAAGTGTAGAGGCCATAACTCGTTCCTCGGAAATCCACTCCGGCGATGTCGGCCACAAAAGCACGTTCAGCGGGTATGGCTGCAGTGTAACCGATTGTCTCTACCGCCCAGAGCATGGATAAGGCTCCGAGCGAACGCAGATTCGGAATGAGCAGAGATGCCAGGGCGCCCAAGATCAAGCCGCCAGCCATTGGACGCTTGCGACCGAATCTGTCGGCAAGTTTTCCCATCCGTGATGGAAGGAATGCGCTGATAAGCGCGGCCGGTAGATAGGCTATCGCCAACCCCCACACATCCGCACCGAGCGTGTCTTGCAGGAAGATCATGAGCAATGGCCAGATCATCGTGGATGAAGCGCCGGTAAAAAACACGATGACCATCAGGGTAATGAGCTGCCTTGAGAGAGGCTGGCTCTGGATTATTTCTCCGCTTCTCTGTGGGCGGGTTTCCGGCACGCCACGCCAGCCAATGCCGAGGGCAATCAGGGCCGGAATGGTGTAGCCGGCGAATAGGATGAGCCAAACCTGGCTCCCCGTTGAAACCATTTGATCAAGGCTGAAGAGTGCAAAGAAACCCGCAGTCGTGCCAATTAAAGCACCGCGGTTAATCGCTTCATCGATCAGACCGAAATCGTAGCCGCGGCCGGTTTCCTGGGCGACATCGGCAACAATTGTGAAGGCGGCTAGCCAGAGGAAGGCTTGGCCCAGTCCCTGGATGAAGCGAGCGATAGTGAGCTGGAGAATGCTGTTGGAGAAACTGAAGACGACCATCGCAATGGCATAGCCGAATAAACCCATAAGCAGGAAAGGACGCCGGCCCCAGCGGTCCATGATCCGCCCCAGGAAGGGGCGAACGATAACTGGCACAACCGAGACGGCAGAGAAGAACCCGCCGATCTCGAGCGCGGACGCACCCAGCTGGCGACCATAGATTGGCAGCACAAAGGACAGGATTCCAAATGGGAAGGAAACCCAAAAAATCGCCTTCCATAGATTTCGGAGAGTTGGATCCTTCATCTGTGTGCGCTCAAAATCTCATCCTACTCAACATGACTGAGTACTCGAGGACACCGTTAACCTGAAGTGGATGGTTATCCATAGGTATGCAGCCCGCATGCGATAGGATGGATGGTGTGCTAATCCTTAGCTTCGAGTCGTTCCTTTGTGTGAGCGACAAGTCCACCGGCATCGAAAATCTCCTTGACAATCTCGGGGAGAGGGCTAAATGTGTAAATGCCCTTGCTTGTGCGGATCTCGCCATTGTCCAGGTCGATCTCAACCTGTTCACCATCCTGGATGACGAGGACGGCTTCGGGACAAAGGAGCGCTGGAAGCGCGGCGTTCAGACAGTTGCGGTAATAGATGCGAGCGAAAGACTCAGCGATGATTGCTCCCAGACCGCCCTCCTTCAAGCAGGTCACTGCTTGCTCACGCGATGAGCCGCAGCCCCAATTCTTCCCGGCTACGATAATGTCACCGGGTTTGACACTACCAACGAAGTCGGGGTCCAAATCCTCGAGGGCATGCGCCGGCATTTCTGCTGGTTCGCTGATGGTGTAAGTGTATTTCCCGGGGAAAATGACATCGGTGTTGATGTTATCGCCGTACTTCCATACTCGACCACGGATGATTTCCATCGCTTACCTCAATCCAGGGTATTCGGGTGCGTGATCTTCCCGGCGACAGCGGAGGCGGCGGTGACTGCAGGGCTGGCGAGATAAATCTCGCTTTCCTTCGTTCCCATCCGGCCTTGAAAATTGCGATTGGCAGTGCTGATCGTCACTTCGCCGGGAGCAGGGACACCCAGGTGGTTGCCCATGCAAGGTCCACAGCCAGGACTTTCTACGAGCGCACCAGCGTTGAGGAAATCCTCGACATACCCTTTGCGCAGTGCTTCCCGCAAGACTTCGGAGGAAGCCGGGATGACGATCATCCTGGTCCCGGGAGAAAGCTTCCGCCCGCGCAGGATTGCTGCTACAGAAGCGAGGTCTTCCAGGCGGCCATTCGTGCAGGTTCCAAGGAAAGCCTGGTCCACTTTAGTGCCCGCGACTTCCGACAAGGGTCTAACGTTATCAACGGTGTGCGGGCAGGCGATCATCGGCTCTAGACTGCCGGCATCGATTTCAAGAACTTGCAGATAGGCCGCGCCTGGATCCGGAAGCACCGGCTCAAAATCATGTCTAGCCCGGTTAGAGAGATAGGCAAGGGTTTTGTCATCCGGCGGGATGTAGCTGTTCTTCGCGCCCATCTCAGCCGCCATATTGGTGAGGGTCGCACGTTCGCTCAGGCTCATGTCCGCGATCACGTTTCCGTGCCACTCGACGGACAGGTACAATGCGCCGTCCGCTCCGAGATCGCCGATTATTTTCAGGGCGAGATCCTTTGGGGTAACCCAGGCTGGCATCTTCCCGGTCACGATGATCTTCAAGCTCTCGGGGACTCGAAGCCAGAGCGTACCGACCGCCCAGATGGAGGCCATCTCGCTGCGGCCGATTCCGGCGCTGAAAGCGCCCATGACCCCTGCGTGAGGTGTATGTGAATCTGAACCGAGTACAATCTCGCCTGGAAGCGCCAGTCCCTCCTCAACAAGAACCTGGTGGCAAATACCTCGTCCGACATCGAAGAAGTGGGGGATCCCTTGCTCACGCACAAAATCGCGTATGATGCGGTGGTTTTCGGCGTGTTTAGTTGTTGGTGCAGGGGCAGCATGATCGAGGAAGATCGCATGCATCTGCGGATTAAAAACACTCTTACCGCCCATCCGTTGGAAGATGCCCACGATGGCGGCGGTATTATCGTGCGATAACGCGACTTGTGGTGTAACCTCGACGATATCGCCAGGTTTCACCTGTAGTTTGCCGGAACGGTGTGCAAGAACCTTTTCAGCGAATGTTTGTCCCATGCGATCCTCTTTATCCCGAAGTATCCATCATCATGGGTGTTTTGATGCATATTTTGTCAGATCGAAGTCGGTGAAATCGGCGTGGTGAAAGACAATCGACTCCGGTCGTCGCGTGAATTTGTCGCCCTCCCAAGAGTGGGTCGCCACGATATGCATGACAGTTTCTGGGATCTGATGCTTATAGCACAGGGCGACTCCGGTGAAGGGGTGGCGCAGGTATTTATAGGTGCTGGCCCAAACGAACTTATCCCCTTCGAGGCTGAACTCAAGCAGCTTGCCAACGTCCGCCAAAAGCGCGCCGGCGATCAGCACATCCTTGTCGATCGAATACCGTTCTCCATAGGCGTCGGCGAGGACTTCCTCCATGGCGATGCACAATCTGCAGACAACGCTCACGTGTTCAGGGAAGGTGGTCTCAACTTTATCTACCAGAAGTGTGTAGGGCATCGTCTCGAGGTCGTCAAGCTGCCAACCTCCTTCCACGAGGGCATCCTCCCAAACCGCGATGACCTTTCCTCGTAAATCATCGTCCTGGATCTGGTTGATTTCTGGGATGAGATCGGCTATCGAGTTTGGCATCATAGACCTCCAAGCGTGAATGACTTGCCTATCCATCTAAAGATCGCGGCGCGGGGCCGTCGTATGAGATTTCTGTAGGATGAATGCGGCGCATTGGCCGCTCGCGAGTCTGCTCTTCATGAGCCTGAAGGATGAGGCCCGGAACTCTGGCTATGAAGAACATCGCATTCGCGAGTTCAGACGGGATATTGAGATCCACGAGCACGGCCGCGATGGCACCATCGACGTTGATCGGGAGAACTTTTCCCGCATCTTTCAATGAGGATTGGATGGCATTGATCATTTGTATGCCATCTCCGGCGATCCCCAACTCCTGAGCGAGCTGAAAGAGTTTCGCCGTGCGGGGGTCGTCGGTATGGATGCGATGACCCAGCCCCGCGATTCGTTTCCCGGAAGCCTTGTGTTCGGAAACGAGATCGGTTGCGATTTTGTCAACGGCATCACTAGATTGATTGATGCGATCGATCCCACTTTGCAGGACCTTCATGCAATCTGCTATTGCGCCGCCATGATGGCGATTGATGGAAAGGATCCCGGCAGCCACCGCGGCGTTGAGGGGTGCACCGGTGGACGCTACTGTGCGGGCAGCAAGCGCAGAAGGAGGTGAAGCTCCGTGATCGATCGATGAGACCAGTATGGCATTCATCATCCTGGCTACCTCCGCTGAAGGTAGTTCACTTTTAAGGGCGAGGTATACAACCTCTGCGAAGGATATGGATCCCATCAGTTCATCGATTCGATAACCACGCAGCCGAATCTCGTTTGGTTTGATTTCAGTGATCGATGTTTTCCAACTTAGATCGGTCATAGTTTTATCCCATGCTTCTCAAGAACGGATTTGGTGGCACGAGGCAGGTCTCCGAAGGCGTCTACGACTGTGGCTCCAACTTCCTGCAGGCGTTTTACCTTTCCTTCGTAGGTGCCTCGATTGCCTTCCACAATTGCACCTGCATGACTGAAGCGTGTGCCGCTCTTGGCGGCTTTTCCGCCGATGAAGGCGATAATTGGTTTTGTCACCTCACCCGATTCGACGAGATCCGCGACTCGCTCCTCTTGGCTGCCGCCAATCTCGCCGAACATCACGATCGCTTTCGTCTCTGGGTCCTTTTGGAAAAGTTTAATAACTTCGGGGTGGGGCAGGCCGACGACAACATCTCCACCTACGTGAACAAGCGTTGTCGCGCCGATACCCTCCTGAGCGAGGTAATAGGCCATAGATGAGGTAATGCCGCCAGAGCGCGAAGTGATCCCTACCGGTCCGGGGAAGAACCAGGATCGAGCGGATGCCGCACGACCGCCGATCATCCCCAGCACGCCTTTGCCGGGGGAGAGGACCCCCAGCGTGTTTGGCCCCACGAACTGCGCCTTGTGTTTTTTCGCGCTGTGGGCAATCTCAAGCACGTCGTAAATCGGGACTCGGTCCGGAACAATAACCAGCAGTTTTAAGCCAGAATCGATCGCCTCCAGGGCTGCACTCCGGACCAGTGGAGCGGGTATGAAGAGCACGCTGATGTCGAACTTCCCACACGCCTCACTGGCTTCGAGAACCGTGTCGTATACGGGCACACCGATGATCTCCTGGCCGCCCTTACCGGGCGTGACACCGGCGACGATGTTGGTGCCATACTCCTTCATCAAGGAGGCCCTCGTTCGACCTTCACGCCCTGTGATACCTTGGACAAGGACGCTTTTCTTTTCATCGATCAGGATCGACATGTCCGCTCCTGTGATCGTTCTCTGTTGGATAAAGTTGGTAAATCTTACTCCAGGCCTGGTATCGGAAGGTCGACATAACCGCCCCGGTTGCCTCCAAAGTAGCATTCAATCTGGCAGGCGAGGCACTCGATGCAGCCGCTCTTTCGGGCTTCCTCTGCGCTGATATTTAGCACGGGGAGGCCATCCTTGAGGACAAGGATTTCTGGCACACAGGTATCAATGCAGATATGTGTATCACACTGGCGACAGGCAGCGTGGTCAAAAAGGACAGTGCCACCGGATACAGTTTCAAATTGGTAGGGTTCTTCAGGTTGGGGTTTCACAACGGGCGGCGTAGTGTCTCCGATAGGATGAAAATCCTTGATTAGAACATCCAGGCGATCTGAACAGAAATCAGGTGAGTCGTCTTTCCCATAGGCCTCGATGGGCACAGGTAGAGCGTCGTTTACCCGTTCCATGAGCGCAATCGCTCGATCTTCCGCGTTGCCTCCTAAGCGGATCACCGCAGGGACGTTCAATGGGACTTCAAGAAATGCCTTTGCGAGCCCGCGGGCGCTGTGGAACTGCTCCTGCGAGGCGACACCTGAGCCGGAGGCAAAATAACCATCGATGGGTCCCTGGGCCAGGATGATCCTGGCGGCGCGATAAACCTTCGATGCCGGTGGATTCCCGCTTGTGTCAACGAAGTTGGCAATCTTGTAGCCTTTGTTCAGTATGGCGTCCATGCTCATCATCGATCCCCCGCCGCCGGCGCCGTGAAAACCGATGACTTTATCCCCGCGCTTGAAATCCTGCTCCATCTGGATGAAGTAGAAGGTGCCGCGATAATCACCTTTCTCAACATCCCAGGCGATGCGCTCGAGCTCCGTGGGTGGCCGGTCGAACTCGCGGGCAACCTCTATCTCCAGCCCCGGATGCCGGAACACGGCATAATCATCAACGGTGATGCGGCAGTCCGCAGCGATGAGTTTTCCATCTTCCGTGAGCACGATGGGGTTGATTTCGGCTGCGCGCGCATCCGAATCGCGAGCGACGAGGTAAAGTCGGGACAGCAAAAGCCCCAATGCCAGTTGGAGCTTTCCGCGAATGCCGACCTGGCGAACAAGATCGCGCCCGTAGTAGTCAGGAAATCCGGTCTGGATATCGACGAGCGTCTGGGCAAGCGCATCAGGATGTTCGCTTGCGATCTGCTCAACGCCAGATCCGCCTTCCGTGCTGAAGATAATTCTGGGTGCTTGGGCGATGTCATCGATGATGACGCCGGCATAGAATTCCCGCTTCACGTTTAGTTTCTCTTCAACCAGCACCGTGTCGATTTCAAATCCGCCGACTTCCATACCTAAAATCGCACTCGCCGCAGCTGCTGCGGTTTCGGGGGAGTCAGCAAACTTTATCAACCCGCGTGATGCACGCCCGGTCACCCATGCCTGTCCTTTGATAACAACTTCGCAGCCCAGTTCTTGGGCAATCCTTTTCGTTTCTGATGGCGTGCCCGCGGTTTCGCCTCTGGGAATGCCAATCTTTCTGTCTGCGAGTAGACTTTTTCCTTGATGTTCGTGCAGTCTTGCCATTGTTATCCTCGCCCGTTCGTCATCGTACTACGGCGTTATCATGCAAAATAGACATAGATCTAAAATGGGGCAGGGGTTCCATGAGACTCATTAGGAGCTTGGAAGATTTGCAGTAATAGTTGTCTCCCAGACTTCAATCAGTTGCGGCTAGGATTGGATTATACAATCAGCATATGCGGGGGTAAACTCGATCCCGGCTTATGAACCTCCAAGTAAACAATATATTAGATGCATAATGACCGTAATTCATTGACGTTACGCTTGATTTTCTCTGACACTTAGTACTTGTGAATATGTGTGCGAAAGCCTAATCTCCGGTTATGTTCGCGGGCGCTACATGGTTATCCCGTATGTATTTACAGAACGCGAGGGCAATATGAGGGTCTTCGCACGTACACCTGTGAACCTGGCTGAGTTTAAGATTCCGAGAGGTCGCGTTTACCTCATCCTCGAGCGTTGCAAGGGTTGCAACCTGTGTATTGAGTTTTGCCCCCAGCAAGTTCTTCAAGTTTCAGAAAAGACCAATGAAAAAGGCTATTATTATCCCGAGATCTGCTCAGATCGTCAGGATGCGTGTGTGCATTGTGAATTCTGCACCATGGTGTGCCCCGAATTCGCGATCTATACACTTGAGGTGGAAGAATGACTTCCAGCCATATCCTGACGGGTAGCCACTTCATGAACGGTGATCATGCCTGCGCAGAGGGAGCAATCGCTGCAGGCTGCCGTTTCTTTGGTGGTTACCCAATCACGCCATCTACGGAAATTGCAGAACGTCTTTCTCGTCGGATGCCTCATATTGGGGGTGTTTACATTCAAATGGAAGACGAGATGGGAAGCATGGCAACCGTGCTTGGCGCTTCTGCAGCTGGTGCTAGGGCAATGACGGCGACATCGGGTCCAGGCTTCAGCCTCATGATGGAAAACATCGGGCTGGCGGCGATGATGGAGCTTCCATGCCTCGTCGTAAATGTTCAGCGAGGGTCTCCTTCAACTGGTCTTCCAACGCTGCCGGGTCAGGCTGATGTCATGCAAGCCAGGTGGGGATCGCACGGCGATTACGGCGTTGTTGCGTATGCTCCATGGTCGCCTCAGGAGTTCTTTGATCTAACCGTACACAGTTTCAACGTCGCCGATCGATATCGTATTCCAGTTTTGCTCTTGGCGGATGAAGTGGTTGGGCATATGGTGGAACGGGTCGAAATCCCAGAAGCTGATCAGATCCCATACTGGGGAAGAAAGCGCCCAAATGAATCTAAAAAGGAATTCAAACCGTTTGAAGCGCTTGATGATGACCTTGTGCCGCCTTTGGCTCATGCCGGGGAGGGATATCGGGTACATTTCACGGGTTTGACACATGACGAACGCGGCTATCCAGAAATGTCTGCCGATACACATCATGCTTTGGTTACCAGGCTGGTTGAGAAGATCAACCGAAATTCAAAGGATTTAATTCGTACAGAAGCGTTCCATCTAGAAGGCGCGCGAGTCGTGGTTATCTCTTTTGGAAGCACTGCACGTTCAGCAAGAAGAGCTGTACGTGTCGCTCGCGCGCGTGGACTGCCGGTGGGGTTGCTGCGGCTTATCTCTGTTTGGCCGTTTGCAGAGCAGCTCATTCGCGATCTGGCGCAGGATGCGGATGCGTTTATTATGGCAGAAATGAATCTGGGTCAAATGATCCGTGAGGTTGAACGACACGTCGAACAGCCGGTACTTGGCGTAAACCATGCTGGGGGCGCGATGATCGCGCCTGAGCCGATCCTTGAAGCGATTGAAGAGGCAATCAAGAATGGTTCAACCCCTTCTCGTTGAAAAGCATCCTCTTGATGGTCTGATCCGCGCGGATCGGATGCCGCATATCTGGTGTCCGGGCTGCGGTATTGGGATTGTGATGCGCTGCTATGCGCAGGCGATCATCAAGTCAGGAATTGACCTTGAGAATCATATTGTTGTTTCGGGGATTGGCTGCTCTGGTCGTGTGGCTGGGTACATGAACATTGACTCCTACCATACGACACATGGTCGGGGAATTCCTTTCGCTGCGGGTTTGAAATTAGCCAACCCAGAGTTATGTGTAACTGTATTTAGCGGCGATGGCGATCTGGCGGCGATTGGCGGAAATCATCTCATTCACGCCGCACGGCGTAATGTCGATATCACAGTTATCTGCGCGAATAACTTCAATTATGGAATGACCGGGGGACAGATGGGACCGACGACTCCATACGGCGCAATAAGTACAACCTCAGTATACGGATGTCCGGAGCATCCCTTTAACCTTGCATACCTTCTCGCTGCAGCAGGAGCGAACTTCGTCTCGCGTTGGACCACGATACATGTACGGCAGGTCATCGATGACGTGCTTTACGCATTCAATAAACCGGGTTTCTCTTTCATAGAAGTTCTTGCTCCATGCCCCATCGGATTCGGTAAGTCTAATGATCTTGAGCAAGGGGTCGATGAAATGATTCTGTATCGGGAGCGCTGTGTACACAAACCGGACACCCCTCTGGATCAGCTCGGGATCGATTTAAGGGAGGACCAACCGATTTATGTCGGTCGATTTATCGACAGAGATGCGCCTGCATATCAACCAATACACATGGAGGATGAGGCGTGAGGCAGGAGATACGCATCTCAGGTTTCGGAGGGCAGGGTGTCATCCTGGCGGGATTTCTGCTGGGGAAAGCGTTCGCTCTCTATCAAGATCTTGAAGCCGTGATGACCCAATCGTATGGCCCTGAAGCGCGTGGTGGTGCATCTTCTTCCAGTATCGTTGTCGCGGATCAGCCGATTGCCTACCCCTTTGTGCAGAAAGCAGATGTTCTGATTGCACTCTCGCAGGAGGGATATAAACGTTACCGAGGTGAGACGAAACCAGAAGCTGTAATCATTATCGATGAAAGTTTGGTAACTCCGAAACCAGGGGATGAGCCGTTGCGGATTCCTGCAACGAAGTTAGCAGAAGATTTGAACCGACGAATCGTGGCAAACGTGATTATTTTGGGGTACTTCTGTGCGATCTCAGATGTCGTCACCCGTAAGGCGCTGGAGGAGGCAATTCGAACGTCGGTAAAACCGAAGACCCTTGCGCTTAACCTGGAAGCCTTCGAGTTGGGTTTCGCTTACGCAAAAGTTGAGGAACGCGGCTCATGAGCGATACTATCTTAGTTCTGGGTGGTGGTATTGCTGGTATTCAAGCTTCGCTTGACCTTGCTGAATCTGGCGCACATGTAATGCTCATCGAGCGTGAGGCAACCATCGGTGGGGTCATGGCAGTTCTTGATAAGAACTTCCCAACCCTCGACTGCTCAATCTGCATCGAAGCTCCAAAAATGTCGGAGGTTGATCTTCATCAGAATATCGAAATCATCTCGATGGCTGAGTTGGTAGAGATTGAAGGTGAGCCTGGGCGTTTTCGTGTAGCCATCCGGCAACGTGCGCGTTACGTGACGGATGCATGCACACGCTGTGGTGAATGCACCCAGGTTTGCCCGGTTGTTCTGCCTAATGAGTACGATTCAGGAATGGCATCCCGACGAGCAATCTACACCCCAATACCTCAGGCGGTACCGGGACCCTACGTCATCGATATGGATTCCTGCCTGAATACACCACCAAATTACATCCCCTGTAACCGGTGTAAAGAGGCGTGCTTGCCTGGTGCGATCGATTTTCTCGTACCACAGGAGCGGATCATCAGAGCTGAAGTGGCTGCGGTTGTTGTCGCTGTAGGATATGACAGTTTCGACCCGCGCAAGATGCGTGAATTTGGATATGGGACACACCCAGATATCCTCACCGCGCTTGAGTTTGAGCGTTTGGTAAACTCCGCCGGTCCGACAGATGGTGAGATATTACGTCTTTCTAATGGTGAGCATCCACATAAAATCCTCTTTGTGCTTTGTGTTGGCTCCAGAGACCAGAGACACCACCCCTATTGTTCCCGCTTCTGCTGCATGTACTCAATCAAGCATGCTTATCAGGCTGTGGATCATGGTATTGAACATGTAGATGTCATGTACATGGATCTGCGGGCATATGGTAAGGGTTTCGATGGTTTTCTAGAGCGCACGAGAGATGAGGGGGCGAACTTCATCCGTACGCGGCCCTCAAGGATTTCCAACAATGGTGATGGCAAGATTCGCGTTCGCTATGAGGATACAAAGCGCTCAGAGATAGCTGAGTATGATTACGATATGGTCGTCCTGGCGAATGCGGTCTCGCCCCCAACGGGTCTCCCTCAATTAGCGGAGACGCTCGGTATAGAGCTAGATGGGGACGGTTTTATATGCTCGCTCGAAGAGCAGGGTGGTTTGATCGTGACTACGCGACCGGGTATATATGCGGCTGGGTGTGCTAGCGGACCTAAAGATATCCCTGATAGCGTGGCGGAAGGGAGCGGCGCGGCATCTCTAGCACTGCGGTTCGTAACCGATCGTTCATGGCCAGAAGCGCCCGAAATCGAGCCAATGGAGGACATTGATATTCCGCAAGTGGGTGTTTTTGTGTGCCACTGCGGCAGCAACATCGCCGGGGTTGTAAACATAGAGCGTGTCATTGAAGCATCAAAGGATATGCCAGATGTCGTTTTCACTTCAGCCCAGATGTTCTCCTGCGCGGGTAATACTCAGAAGGAAATCGAGGACGCGATCCGTGAGCATGGGATCAATCGTGTAGTGATTGCAGCATGTTCACCCAAGACACATGAATCGATATTTCGTGGTGTGCTCATTCGAGCGGGTCTGAATCCGTTCCTATTGGAAATGTCCAATATCCGCAATATGGATTCTTGGGTGCATAAGTTCGACAAGGAAGCTGCAACAGTAAAAGCCATCGATATGGTATCGATGGCAGTTGAGAAAGCGCGCAAACTCGAACCACTTGAGATCAGTCATTTGCCGTTAACCCAGCGCGTTCTTGTAGTCGGCGGGGGTATTGCAGGAATGAGTGCTGCAGCCGCGCTCGCCCATCAGGGCTTCGAAACACACCTTATTGAGAAAACAGATCGCCTGGGCGGTACCCTTAATCAATTGCATCGAATCGCGCCGGCTGATATCCCTGCAGAGGACCTCCTCCAGGCGAAAATTAAAGATCTAGAAGCGAGCGGTGCTTATGTTCACCTTGGCACAACGATCGAGACGATCGGTGGGTACGTGGGCAGTTTCACCGCATTACTGGATGATGAACAGACTCTTGATGTCGGTGCGGTTGTCATCGCGACCGGATCTGTACCCTATGTCCCGCAGGAATTTTCATACGGTTCGAATTCCAAAGTGATCACAAATTTGGATCTGGAATCCATTCTTGAGCGAGAGACGTTGGAAGCGGAAAAGATCACATTCATTTCCTGCGTCGGTTCAAGGCAGGAAGGAAAAGGGTGCTCTCGATATTGCTGCACCTCGATGATCGCGCAAGCACTGCAGCTGCGAGAGATGGGGAAGAAGGTCCGCATCGTAGCGAAGGATATCCGCACCTACAGCCGTCAGGCGGAGGAGTTGTACGAACATGCGATGTCCGCGGGTGTACAGTTTTTCCGGTACGATGCGGATCGTCCACCTCAGGATGCGATCACTTTTCAAGATGAGTATGTCGAATTAGATGATGAATTTCTTGGAGTGAAGGTGCGAATTCCCACCGAATTGCTGGTCCTGGTTGTGGGACTACGACCTCAGGAGGATGCGCTCTCCGATCAGCTCAAGCTCTCCCACAGCGAGGATGGATTCCTTATGGAACTGCATCCAAAATTGGGACCTGCCGAAACCGCGAACCAGGGTATTTACTTAGCTGGTGCTGCCCAAGGGGCGAAGGATGTACGCGAATCGGTGGCACAGGCACTCGCTGCGTCAGGGAAGGCTGGGGCGCTTTTATCCCGCGGAGTCATTGAGAAAGAGCCGCTAACTGCTGTTGTCAACGAAGAACTATGCATCGGTTGTATGCGTTGCGTGAAGGTGTGCCCATACAACGCCATCGAGGCGACAGGTCCTGTGGGAGAGGGGAAAGTAATAATCCTTGAGGCAGCCTGCATGGGGTGCGGAACGTGTGCAGCCGAATGCAATTTCGATGCTATTGATATGCCTTACTTCACAAAATCACAGATTATGGCACAGGTTGATGCCGCTCTGGCTGAGAAGGCAGAGGAAAAGTGTCTTGTCTTTACCTGTAACTGGTGCTCTTATGCAGGAGCAGACCTGGCAGGGATCGAGAAAAGGCAATACCCCACTTCAGCTCGGATTATCCGAACCATGTGCTCAGCGCGTTTTGAGGAAGATTTCGTTGCGCGGGCATTTGAGCAGGGAGCGGGGGCAGTCCTCATAACTGGTTGCCGCCTGACCGATACCGGATCTGATTGTCACTATAACTTCGCCAACCGATTGACATGGAAACGTTTCAAACACTGGCAGAGGAAATACGAAAGGAAAGGGATTGAGCCCGACCGGCTGCAGTTGCAATGGATCTCCGCTGCAGAAGGGAAAGAGTTCGCGGAGAAGATAGCGGAAATGGATGAGGTCATCCAAAAAATTTCAGAGACTCTTACAACTGAAGGTGCAGATTGAACGAGAGATCGAGAATGCGATCCTCTCGTAAGGAACGATTTATTCTATGACGGTTGACAAGGGACCAATCGAAATCGACGATGCTCTGTGGGAAGAGCTGATCGAGATCACGGATGGCAAAGCCGCGCCATGTTATCAATGTGGCGTTTGCACGGCGGCCTGTCCTTGGGGATTAGTACGGGACGATCCCTTATCAGTGCGATCCATTATGCGCGGCGCGCAGTTGGGGTTATTGGAGGCCGAGGAAGCGATCTGGCTCTGCACCGCCTGCGGGCAGTGTGAAATCTACTGCCCGAGGGGCGTGCCGATCGTGGAGGTCTTTCAGAGTCTTCGACAACTGCTCTGGGAGGGGCGTAAGACCCCTGCCGGATTAACGCCAGTTCTTTGGTCGGTTTATTGGAATAACAATCCACTGTCACAACCACCCTCACAACGGATGGATTGGGCAGAGGGTCTCGAACTCCAGACATATGACTCTTCCAAACATGAGATCTTACTGTATTTCGGTTGTACGGCTTCCTATGATAGCAGGGCGCAATCTGTTGCACGAGCGATTGTGCAGCTGCTGAGAGCTGCAGATGTAAGTTTCGGCATTTTGGGAGAGGAAGAACCATGCTGTGGGGAAGCCGTTCTACGGCTCGGACACTCCCCGTATTTCCAAGATGTGGCACAACATGCCATAGATATCTTCGAAATAAATGGTGTGGGTAAATTGGTCATGCTATCTCCACATTGCTACGATGTGTTCAAGAATCACTATCCGCGTGTAAACGAATCTTTTGAGCCGGTCCACTACACCGAATACATCGCTGACCTGATCGAAGCAGATCGCCTAGCATTAGTCGGGAGTCTTCCCTCGAAAATTTCTTTTCACGATCCGTGCCTGCTTGGACGGGTGAATGAGATTACCCATTCCCCAAGGGTAGTTTTGGAATCCATCCCAGGTACACATGTTATAGAGATGCCACACTCTGGACCCGATACACTCTGCTGCGGTGGGGGTGGGGGGCGAATGTGGATGGAGACTCCACCGGGTGAGCGCTTCTCCGATTTACGTGTCCAGGAGGCGCTTGACGTTGGTGCCGATATCATAGCGACAGCATGTCCTCTGTGCATCTCCTGCTTGGAGGATTCAATCGGGAGCATGGGGGTTGCGAAGATTAAGGTGCGTGATATTGCGGAGATAGCGCAAATGGCTTTGGGTCAAGAGTCGAAGAATGATGTGGTGGAGGAGTAGTATCTAGTGGTCGCCTCGCTGTACGCTCCGTCTGAAGCGAATAAAGCTCTATGGGTGTTCCTGGAGATAGAAGGTGATGGTTTTGCAAGCGTATCCGTTGAGCTTTTGTCAAAAGGGCGCGATTTAGCGGATCGAGCGGGGTGGACACTTTGTGGTTTACTGTTGGGAAGTGATGTGTCGGATCGGGCAAATCAAGCCTATTCATACGGCGCTGATGAGATTTGGCTTCTTGAGCATCCGTTACTGGGGCAATTCGATGTCTGCGGTTATTCCCACGCTACAATGCAGGCGATTAAGGAAGGGAAACCCAGTGTATTCTTGCTCGGTGCTACAGCGAATGGACGTGATCTGGCAGGGCGGCTTGCAGTACGGCTGAGGACAGGATTGAATGCGGACTGCACGGATCTAATCTTGGACGAGGATCGCGGCGTGCTTATCAGCGAGGTAACTGGTTTTGGTGGTGGTGTGATCGCACTCCTTGAATCGGCAGAGCATTGCCCGCAGATGTCCACCGTTCGTCCTGGGGTATTCGTTGCGAACAAGCCTGATCCTAGTAGACAGGGGGATCTGGTGGCGATGAAGGTAAAGCTCAAGAAAGCAAACATCCGCTCACGTATTGTCGAGCGGCAAGTTGGCGAAGGGGTTGATCTCACGCAAGCACCAGTGCTGATCTGTGGAGGGCGAGGGATCGATGGTGATTTTGCAAGCTTGCGAGAACTGGCGGAGTTGGTCAATGGCGAAGTCGGCGCTACAAGACCGCCAGTTGATGAAGGGCATATTGAGCGAGAGAGGCAGGTAGGTCAAACAGGCGTCGTCTGTCGACCGAAAGTGGTGTTAAATTTTGGTATCAGCGGGGCGTTCCACTTTATCGTTGGGATCCAGGATGCGGAAACGATTATCGCCATTAATACGGACCCGGAAGCCCCAATCTTTAACCATGCTGACTACTGCATTGTCGGGAATGCGCATAAAATCCTGCCTGCACTAATCAAAGCGTTACAACGCGAACGTGAGTCGATCCATGCCTGATCTCGAGATTGTCGTGTGCATGAAGGTCGTGCCGAAATCGGAAGAGATTCGTGTTGATACAGAAACACTACTCTTGGAGCGTAGCGGTGTACGTTCGGAGATCAACCCTCCGGATATGAATGCGCTTGAGATGGCGCTGGCATTGAAGGATGACCAGCCAGCGCGCATAAACATCCTCTCGATGGGACCACCATTCTTCGAACCTATTCTGCGTGTGGGTTTGGCGATGGGGGCAGAGCGCTTCTTTTTGATGAGCGATCGCGAGTTTGCCGGCGCAGATACATTAGCCACAACGTACACGCTTGCTAAAGGGATCGAAAAGATTGGCAATTTTGACCTCATTCTTTGTGGAGAGGAATCGGCGGATGGAGCTACCGGGCAAGTCCCTCCTGGTTTGGCGGAATGGTTGGACTTGCCTCAGGTCACCCTGGCTACTAAATTATCTGTTGATCAAAAGAAGCAAATCGCGCGAGTGAGACGTGAAATTAAAGGCGGGTATGAAATCCAAGAGGTGGACATCCCTGCGGTGATCTCTGTGAAGACTGCTTCGAACGAACCAAGATTTATTGATTTCCATCGCAAACCCTGGGCGTTTGAAGAAGCTGAAGTTGTAATCTGGAATCATGATGATGTAGATGTTGAAGATGGATACATCGGATTAACGGGTTCACCAACTGTCGTATCAGGTTTGCGCGAAGCAGAAGTTCGCGAGCGCCGAAAGGAATTCCTTCGGGGGTCGCCCGAAGAGATTGCAATGGAGCTTGCGAAGCGTTTGAAGGGAATTCTTACCTGACGATATTTTGGAAGGAGAGTAAGTGCACGAAATAGCTCGCATTAGCGAGCTATTTTTTAATGGCATAAGTACCCGTCATCGATGTCATTTCGTGTGAGCCGTAAAGGGACGCTAGAATTAGCGATCCCCCCCATTTCTGCGGATTGTTTTGTATGTAGGTTCGTATCCGCGATAGGGCAACTTCATTCCTGATGATGTGGTCGCAGAATCGAGGCTGCCAGGCGAAAGCAGTTATTCCTGCACGACGGATTCGTTTCGTTGAAATTGATTTAAATTGGTTGATAATCGCCCCCAATGTTCCGTGTTCCCATTTCGAAATTGTAAAGACGCCCCGCCGGGGCGTCTTTACGCTGGGTATCCGTTCCGTGATTACAAGAATTCCATGGATGTGATTGGGCATGATAATCCATTCGTCCAACAGGATATTCGATCTGAGTATTGCAGTTTTCATCCACTCTTCAGAGACAATTCTACCGGCTTCGGACAGATACAATTCCCCATCAATGACATCGCAAAAGAAGTTTTCCTTATTTTTCGTACAAACCGGCACGAAATACCAACCAGGGGAGGAGTAATCCCAGGATCGAAGTCGCGCAGACTCAATTCTATACCTGTTCTTGAATTTCATGTTCTATCCCCCTTACGTATCTCCGATTTGTGGCCCTACTCTATGGTGTGGAGCAGGGTGAAATTCGGGGGTCCCATCTCGCCGATCGGCAGGCTGGCGACCATCACTATTTGCTGGCCATGGTTTACGATGCCGGTTGCCATGCATGCATTGCGCACTCTAGCGATCATCTCCTCGACTGAATTTGCCTTTTTAACCAGGCGAGGTATTACACCCCAGGCCAGCGAGAGTTGATGGAAGGTTTTCGCCTCTGGTGTGAAAGCCAAAATCGGGACTCTTGGGCGACTGTACGACATCAGACGGGCTGTCCGACCAGAACGCGTAAAAACAGCAATGGCAGCGACATCGCGATCACGTGCCAGGGCTCGTGCAGCCTGTGTCGTCGCGACGGCATCATCATTCGTGATCAAATCTTCTTCCGTGAGCACACAACTCCACTGCAGGGCGTGGCTCTCTGCGTCGCGGATGATCCTGTCCATAGTTTCAACGGTTGCGATAGGATATTCGCCGATGGCTGTTTCACCGGAAAGCATCAAACCATCACTTCCGTCAAACACGGCATTAGCAACATCCGACGCTTCAGCTCGAGAGGGTCGCGGGTTTTCGATCATCGAATCCAGCATCTGTGTTGCTGTTATTACGAAGCGTTGTGCTGCATTTGCGTGTTGGATGATGTGTTTCTGTATGGATGGAACGCGCTCCGGTGCGACCTCCACGCCCAGGTCACCGCGTGCGACCATTACGCCATCGCAGACGGCGAGGATCTGGTCAAGATTATCGATAGCTTCTGGTTTTTCCAGTTTGGCGATTAATAATGGGGTGGCGCAGTCATGTAGCGAGGATGAGATCGCCTCTTTGAGGCGTACTAAATCCTCTGCGCGGCGCACGAACGAAAGAGCGATTGCATCAACGTCATGTGTGAGTCCAAACTCGATATCTTGAAGATCTTTCTTTGTGAGGGAGGGTGCTGATATGTTAACGCCGGGGAGGTTGATCCCTTTCTTGTTTCCGAGCTTACCACCATAGATAATTTTCGTCGAAACATCATGGCCATCAATCGAGGTGACGCGCAATTCGATGCGGCCGTCATCCAACAAGATCCGATCGCCTACATTTATATCTTGCGCAAAGGAATCGTATTTAACTTGGATCGTGTCCTTTGTGCCAATGACATCACGTGTTGTAAGGTTGATCTGCTCACCGGGAGTTAGGAGGACCGCCTCGCCGTCCTCGAGCATGCCGGTGCGCAGCTTTGGGCCCTGTAAGTCTTGTAGGATCGCCAGAGGCCTCTTTTCTTCCTCTGCGAGCGAGCGAATTTCCTTAATAACTTTCGCATGGTCATCGTAGTTTCCATGTGAGAAGTTCAAGCGGATTACATCCACTCCTGCTTGAAGGAGGCGTTTGAGCTTGGCACGGCTGCTCGAGGCAGGCCCAACCGTTGCGATGATCTTCGCGTTGCGGGTCATAGGTAATTCAACTCGTTGGCTTCCTGTTCCAGCGCTTCACGAAAATCTGGGTGAGCGATTTCGATGAGCGCTCGCGCCCGTTGTTTGATCGTCTTGGCGTAAAGGTTTGCAACGCCGTATTCTGTGACGACGTAATGAACATGGTTGCGTGTAGTCACAACACCCGCACCTTGTTTGAGCATGGAGACGATGCGGCTGATCTGAGCGCCGCCGCCGGGTGTGGCTGTTGAGGGGAGGGCGATGATTGGTTTTCCACCTTTGCTGCGTGAAGCCCCATAGACAAAGTCCAATTGACCACCGACACCGGAGTAGAGCTTGGGACCGATGCTATCCGCGACGACTTGACCCGTGAGGTCGATCTCGATCGCGGAGTTGATAGAGACCATTTTCTCGTTTTTTGCGATGACAAATGGGTCGTTTACATACTCCGTGGGATGGAGTTCGATGATGGGGTTATCATCGACGAAATCATAGAGTTTCTTGGAGCCGAGGATAAAACCTGCAATGATCTTTCCGGGGTGCAAGGTTTTTTTCTCGTTCGTGAGTACCCCAGATTCGATTAACTTGATCACGCCATCTGAGAAGAGTTCGGTGTGGACCCCCAGATCTTTCTTATCACCCAGGTAGCTTAAGACTGCATTTGGAATCGCGCCGATGCCCATCTGCATCGTCGATCCGTCTTCGATAAGGTCGGCGATCGTGCGGCCGATTTTCATGCTCAAGTTTGTGGCTTTACCCATCGAGAGCTCAGCCAGCGGATAATTTACGGAAACAGCAAAATCGATTTTCGAGAAGTGGATGAATGAATCGCCAAGCGTACGCGGCATTTGTTCATTGATTTCGGCGATGACGACATTCGCTCCCTGCGCAGCACTTTTAACCAAACCGGCTTCAATTCCCAAGCTGCAAAAGCCATGCTCGTCCGGGGGGCTGACTTGGAGGAGGATAGCGTCTAGCGGAAGATGGTTGTCACGGAAGAGAAGCGGGACTTCAGATAAGAATATTGGCGTGAAATCCGCACGCCCTTCGTGAACAGCTTTTCTGATGTTGGGGCTGATAAAAAGGGTGTTCACCCGAATGTGACCTTCCATCTCAGGATCGATATGAGGTGCCGGACCAATTGTCAATACTTGAACGATTTCAACATTTTCTAGTGTCCTGGCTCGCTTCACGAGTGCAGCAAGGAGTTTTTGGGGTACGGAGCAGTTCCCCGTTAAAAAGACGCGCCAGTTAGATTCGATGGTTTTAACCGCGTCATCAGCACTCGTTAAGCGTGTTTCGTACTTTTTCAGCCAAGTCATTTATTTTGTTCCCCCACGCCACCCAGACGACTTAAATGGATCACTTCGCCAGCCCTCGTGTTCAGCCCGCGATGCAATGCGGGCATATCAGCGAGCGCGCCATCAATACCCTTTAGTGCGATCGCCTCGAGGTAGGGATATGCACCAAGGAATAATGCATGAGAAGCAGTCCGTCCCAACACACCCGACATATTTGGAACGCAGTAATGGATGACTCGTTCCTCCTCATAAATCGGGCTGCCGTGATTTGTCGGGCGTGAAGTCTCCACACATCCACCCTGGTCGATGCTCATATCGATGATCAGCGCACGCGGTTTCATGGATTGGACCGTCTCTCTCGTTACCACAAGTGGTGCTCTTGAGCCAGGCACATGCACTGAACCAATGAGTACATCGGCGAATACACAAGCGCGCGTAACATTGAACGGTGTTGAGAGCATGGTCACGATGGAATAAGGAAGGCGCTCCTGTACTTCACGGAGACGTTGGAGATTGGTATCTAGCAAAGTAACGTGTGCCCCGATTCGAGTGAAACTGTCAGCAGCTGTACTGCCGACGATACCGGCGCCGATGATCACAACTTCAGCGGGAGGGATTCCCGTGGCGCCGCCAAGCAGGATCCCTCGGCCGCCATGATCGTTTTGCATAAAGCGCGCCGCGACCTGGACCGCCATGCGACCTCCGATTTGACTCAGAGGGGCCATGATCGGCTTATATTCGTCATCCTCTTCAACTTGCTCGTAAGCTATGGACGTTATCTTTTTTTCCAGAAGCGATTCGATTTTATCCTGCCGGGACGCGGCAAGGTGCAGGAAGCCGGTGATGCATATTTCCGGACGCATCAAATCAATTTCGTCTCGTAAGGGACGTGCGAATTTCATGATGAGGTCCGGGCGGCCGAATATCTCCTCCTGGTTGTAGACGATTTGGCCACCGGCTGCAGAATAATCGTCGTCTGTAAAGCCTGCGCCTTTTCCAGCTTCAGTCTCAATATAGACCGTGTGGCCATGTTTCGTGAACAGGTTCACGCCCGCAGGCGGGAGACCGACGCGGAATTCAAAGGGTCTTCGCTCTTTAGGTACGCCGATATGCATGACTCATTCTCCAGGGAAACAGCTTCTCGGGGTAAACACGAATGTTATTCAATGATGATAGTCGCATCATTAAGAAGACAGGAGTTTTACTAGAATTGCCTTCTGGGCGTGTAATCGATTTTCAGCTTGCTGGAAGATTACCGAGTGAGAGCCATCTGCGACATCATCGGTGATTTCCTCTCCACGATGAGCAGGGAGACAGTGCATAACGATCACGTCATCTGTCGCTGATCCGACCAATTTCTCATTCACTTGGAAGGGTGCGAAAACTTCCTTGCGTTTTTGCGCTTCGTCTTCCTGGCCCATACTGGTCCAAGTGTCTGTATAAATGACATCTGCACCTTGAACTGCGGCGATAGGATCGCGAGTTTGCTGGATCTTACTGCCCGTTGCTGCGGCCAGACCCTCGGCTTCATTAATAACAGCTTGAGGTAGATCGTATCCTTCAGGCGAAGCGATGGTGAAGTGCATGCCCAACTTGCTACAAGCGAAAGCCAGGGAGACAGCGACGTTGTTTCCGTCACCGATGAAGGCCATCCGCAAATCCGTCAATTTATTAAAGCTTTCGAGGATAGTCAGCATATCTGCCATCGCCTGGCAAGGATGGTTGAAATCACTGAGCCCATTGATGACTGGAATCGATGAATGTTTCGCGAGTTCAAGGATGTGTTCATGCTCAAAAACCCGAGCCATGACCGCATCAACATAGCCGGAGAGAACCCGGCTTACGTCTGCGATAGACTCGCGTTTGCCAAGGCCGATTTCGGCAGGGGAGAGGTAGAGAGCATCGCCACCGAGATGCCGCATCGCCATATCAAAGGAGACGCGTGTGCGGAGACTGGGTTTTTGGAAGACCATCGCCAGCACTTTACCGGAAAAGAGAGGTTTGTTGCCTCCATCCTTTCTTTCTTTTTTAAGTTGTAGCGCGAGCTCTAGCATTGCCGTCAGCTCAGCGCTGGAATAATCTGCAAGGGCGATAAAATGACGCATGGATATCTCCTCCAAGCACTACTCGAGCTGCCGATTTAATCCAGAGGAGTATAGCATAGGACCAGCCGACGGTTTAGAGCCTATGAAGGGAAATCGTGGATCAATTTACTAATCTGACTTGGAAACCCCGATATTGTCGACGGGTGAGCGTCTGCGAGGTATGGGCGGGCGTAACCAGAACAGCCAACCCCCCGTCCGTCTTGAAGGGGGATCTAACCGGTCCATCGCCGCGAGTAGGAGCGCGGTGATGAGAACTGCAGCTCCGATCCACTGCATCAGCGTCATTGTTTCGCTTAAGATGAAATATGCCAGCGAGACCGTGACGAGAAGTTCAGCGAGACCAAAGAGGGATGTCTGGATTCCGCCGATTAATTTCACGCCTGCAAAAAGCGTAAGGCGCGACAGGAAGGTCACAGCGGTTAAGCAGATTATGGGAAGGATTGCAGCCTCCGGAAGGATGGTGTAAGGCCCTGAGTAGATTAGGAAAGCGGGGATAGTGACCAATGTCATCGCGAGTAGCGTATATAGCGTGACCGTTGGCGCAGGAACCTCATAGAGGACGCGTTGGTTGATGGGGATGTGGATTGCGTATAGACATGACGCGACCAGCATTTGTATAACACCGCGTGTGTCAACAGCACCATCGCTTGCCTGCGTAAGAAGATACACACCAGGGATGCTGAGTAGGAGGCGGATGATTGTGAGTCTGGTGGGGCGGCTTCCATCAAGGTAAAGAAATCCGGCAACAAATATTGGATAGAGCGTAAATAGGAATTGGCCCAGGCTGGCATCTAAACTGACAAGAGATGTAAAGTAAAAAAGTGACCCCAGACCGTTTAAGACACCGGCGATTGCGCAACCCAGGAGGCCGAGTGGGAAGATGTACAGATACTCTCGTTTAGAAATAAGGATAACAAGAAATAATAATAGAGTTGCACCAGCGGTTCTCGCCGCAACAACTGCCGTCGGGTCAAGACCTGCAAGGATAGCTTGCTTCCCGAAAATCGGAGATGTGCCAAGGAGAATGGCGGAGCCGACGGCAAAATAAACACCAATATTTTTCCTATTTAACTTCCGGTCCAAGGTGAGCGCTCCTAGCGCAGTGCTTGCTCGATCTCCTGTATGAGTTCATCAACGAAGAAATCCCCTTTGGTCATCAACCGCTCGATGTGACCATTAAGGCGCTTCCACTCGGTATTTGTGAGTTCTTTTACCGTAACCACGACAATAGGAATATCATGTGTAGGCATCTGCGCACGGAGGCGATCGAGAAGCGCAAAACCGTCCATTTCAGGCATCATTAGATCAAGGATGATTAAATCTGGAATTGATTGTTTTACGAGTTGCAGCGCGATTTCTCCGGATTCTGCCTCTTCTACTAGAAAGGTCCCCTGCGCTTCAAGGAGTCGGCGGATTAAACGACGAGCATCCGCCTGGTCATCGATAATAAGCACATTCCGCATTTGTGTTTGATCAATCCGGGTTAGCGCTGCGACGATGCCCTCTCTGGGATAATCAGGAAGAGCGAAGTCGTCGACTGAGACATCCTTTGACCAAGTAGGGCCCAGTAGCTTACTTTCTACTGGCATTGTGTGGCCGGAGCAATTTATGACGACAACATCATTCGATTGTATGACTCCTTGCCTTGTGAGTTTGATCAAGCCTGCAAAGGCCACGGCTGCGGCGGGCTCAATCGAAAGTCCTTCCACCTTGGCTACGAGACTCAGCGCATGGAAGGCATCCTCGTCAGAGACGCTGTCGATCGTTCCACTACCTGCCTCAAGCATCTTTTGGCGAAGCAGTGTGTAGGCTCTTCCCGGATCGCCAGTTGAAAGAGTGGTGATGTGGGTTTTCGGAGACAGCACAGGGTCAGCGACATCAAGACCAGAATCCCATGCCATGGCCATCGGTGCACAGCCGGTGGTTTGGATGCATGCCAGGGCAGGGATGTTGTCGACAAGTCCCGCAGTACGCATCTCCTGGAAGCCCTTCAAAACACCCAGAGGGCCTATTGCGCCACTGACGGCTTGGATATACCAATCTGGGGAGCTCCAGGTGCCCCGTTTCTTTGTTTCAGCGTTACTGGAGAGCTGTAGCTTTGTCAGCTGCTCGGCTATTTCGAAGGCGATGGTCTTCATCGATTCCAACGCTGTGATGCTGCGTACTCCGCGGTCTAGATAAAGACCTCGCTCCGCTGCGAACTGAGCGGCCAATTGCTTCGCCTGGTCGTATGTCCCGGTTACTTTTATAACTTGGGAACCGTAAATAGCCACCTCTCGCATTTTTTCAGGGGGAACAAGGCTGGTAATAAACGCCCACAATTTCAAACCCGCGCGAGCAAAAGCGGCAGAGAAAGCGATGGCGACATTTCCTGTAGAGCAAATGACCGCTTCGTTAATGTTATGTTCCAGCAAGGCTGCAACCGTTACTGCGGCTTGACGATCTTTGAAGGATCCTGTTGGATTCTGGCGCTCATCTTTAATATAGAGGTTGGGGAGACCGAGCAGCATCCCAAGTTGGTGGGCTGGGAAAAGCGGGGTCCAACCCTCTCCTATAGATGGATAAACGGACGGGTTTTGCAAAGGGAGCAGCTCGCGATATCTCCACAGGCTATCGGGGCGATTTGTAAAAAGTGTTCCCCAGGACTTACCTGCGTCACGATCATAGCAAGCTTCCAACCACTCGCTGCTGCATTCCGGACAGGATTTAGAGAGCGGGTGGTATGGCGTGTGAGCGTCACAATCAAGGCATTTCGCCACGAATGAGGGCATGGATTAACCTATCGGTGATTGTGTATCTGTGAAGTACCCAGCTTGTATCTTTGGCAGCCGCCCGTCATAAAGATCCCATGGAGAAGCAAACTGGCGCGTTTATCGAGATTATCCCCGGGGTGCGATACGTTTTATTATGGCCGCAACGTTTTTGTAATGGTCTTCTGATGGTCTGGTTGCCACTTTTTCCAAGGTTTCGGAAAGATCGATGAGCTTTTTAAGGTCGTTTGATGTGAGCGTATCTGGGAGAATACCTAGGATAGGAGTCTCAGCATCGATCTTCTGCAGGAAAAAGTAATCATCGTAATCTGAGAGACCTGGATAGGTCAGGCTTAGAATGATGATCTCGGGCGAGCTTCGATCTAACAATTGGGAAGCGTCCTCGAGAGAATCCGCGATTAGTACGGTTCCAAGTCTCCCGCCTTCGATCGCTGCCCGGATGCGATCGCTTTCATCAGGTTGTTCCTCAACAAGGAGAAAAGTGGATTTCTGATCACAGTTCAGCGCTTGAAGGATGTGACGCAGGGAGTTATCGCGAACCGGTTTCGTAAGGAAATGAGTGATATTGAGGATCACGCCTTTCCCATGCCCCTCATTGTATTCGGTTAGCAGGATCGGTGTAGCATCAAGCGTCTCATCGCCAAGCATCTCTGTCATGATTTGCCAGACGTCGGGACCGGGATGGAGGAGATCTAGCAGGATTGCATCAGGCATCATTGTTTTCGCGAGTTCAAAGGTGTGGCTGGGTTTTGTGACCACATGAAAGCGATACCCTGCATCTTCAAGAATACGGCGGTAGCGATAAGCCACATCGGAATCTCGATTAACGCAAAGAATTAGAGGAGCGAGCTCTTCTTTTTCTTGTTCGTTCACTTCATAAGGGATTGTGAAGGCAAAAGTGCTGCCCTCGCCAGGAACGCTCTCAACCCACAGAACGCCTCTGTGTAATTCAACGAGGTGCTTGCAGATTGATAAACCCAACCCGGTTCCACCTGTCTTCCTTGTCGGTGAAGAGTCTACTTGTGAAAAGGGTTCGAAGATTTTCTCGTGGTCCTCAGGAGAAATACCGTGCCCCGTGTCGAAAACAGCTATTACAACCTCGGGTTGACCGCCGCGTTCGATCAATCGTACCGAAATGCCGATATGGCCTTCATCGGTAAATTTTGTTGCGTTCGAAACGAGGTTCAATAGGATTTGCCGCAGGCGTATGTTATCCGCCTGAATGCTTGGAAGAGCATCCGGAAGATCGAGGACCAGCTCGATGGGCTTGTCTTTTACCAGGCCGACGGCGGTTGACATCACCCCGCGGATGATCTCAGGAAGGTCTACCTCTGAGAAGGTCAGTTCCATCTTGCCAGCCTCAATTTTTGAAAGATCGAGGATGTCGTTGATTAACCCAAGGAGGTGTTGACCGGCATTGTAGATTGCAGATAGATCTTGCTCTTGGTTTTCAGTTACGGGACCGTCAATCCCCTTGAGAATCACCCTGGAGAAGCCGATGATCGAGTTTAGAGGAGTCCGAAGCTCATGGCTCATGTTTGCCAGGAATTGGCTTTTCAAGCGGTCTGCTTCACGCATTTCCTCGAGGGCTTGTGATGTCAGTTGGTGGGAGCGTGCATCCTGCAGTGTTATCGCAAATTCGTGTGCCACTGCCTCTGCCAGGACACGGTCTTCGTCCGTCCAAGGATCATCCCCACCTTTTCCATCGAGCTCGATAACTCCAATGATTTCATCTTGGACCCGAAGGGGGACAACCAGGCGGTCTTGTGTGTGAACGGCGATTAATTGGATGGGCTGGTCTAGGTCATCGATTGGCCTGAGATTGCCTCGGTCGTCCTCGTATCCCAGGACCTGACCCCACGAAGCCGCAAGTTCAGGGACAGAGATTGCATCGATAGAATCCGGGGGAATGGGCAGCGTGACCGCCATGCGAGATTTTTGAGATCGTTCAGCATCGACGATCTGAGAGATCCCTCGATATCCTTTCGGGTTTCCCTGCTTATCCGTGAGCAGATGAGAATCGAGGAGAATTGTGCAATGTTCGCCTTGCGGGTTTTCGAAATCCATAAACAGATGCTGGATTGGCTGGCCCGAATCAATCAATTTGTTAAGTTCAGCTGCAGCTTCAGCATTAAACCCTGAACTGTAAATTTCTTTTCCTATGAGATCATCTGGCGCCAAACCTATGGCTTTTTCGACTTCAGGGCTGCACCACGTATAACGTCCTGCACTATCAATCTCCCAAGACCAGCCGCGCGGGCGGTCGGTTTCGGGAAGACCGAGAACATCGGTTGAAAGCGTTCCTGTTTTTGGGAGGTCTTTCGAGATCCCTGAGAACAGGTTTTCAAGACGTCGTCGTATACCTTCGATTGAGTTCATTCGAATATTGCCCTGTTTCCTCAGCTAACTCATGATACTGTTTCGCTGCACGACTCTCAGGCGCGTATTGGTTTATCGGCTGCCCCATGATCGAGCTCTCACGCAATTTGGTGTCTATTTCGATCTCAACATCAAAGATCGCTTCGTTAAATGCGGTTCTTATCTGCTCAGCAAGACTGCGGTGGATACGATTACGCTTGTCAAGCATCGTGAGAAGAATTCGATACCTTAATTCCGGGTTGTTTTCTTGGCGAATAGCCAAGATCAAGTTGAGCATATCGCGCAGCGCATGCGCAGAAAAATACTCCGGTTGAGTTGGAATGATAAGTAGGTTCGCCGTGGAGAGCGCGTTCTTGGTGAGCGTTCCAGAAGTTGGTGGGCAATAAAGGATGATCGTATCGTAAGATTGGTTGTTCTTGAGTTTATTATGCAAAAGCATCATATAGTCGGAGCGAACTAGCAGATGGGGTTCGGCTAAATTCAGTTCGTGATTCGACGGTACAAGTTCCATGTTAGGGAAATTTGTGGGGATTACTGCTCTGTTCAGATCGTCGTTTCCTAACAGCAATCCAGCGACGGTTCTCTCAAGCGATGCAGGCTTAAACCCAAGGGAAAGGGTCAAATTGGCGTGCGGATCCAGGTCGATGAGAAGCACTCTCCTTCCCATCTCCACAAGCGAAGCACCCAATGACAATGCGGTTGTGGTTTTCGCAACTCCACCTTTGGCGTTTGCGATGGCTATGATGTGGGTCATGCTTTGTTCTCACCCCGTTGGTTTTTCATGTGCTATGCAGCAGCAGAACCGCTTCTGTTATTCTTGTCGATCAATAGGAGGTCGGCTGCTCATGTTTACGGATTGTTCCAGTAATCGAATCCGGCTTCGTTCTGCTCCAAATACACGACGCATTTCTCGCACGGCAATTTGAAGCATACCTTCCACATCATCGCTGGATCTGATTACATCTGTTAATTCAAGAACCGTTTGCTCGCGATCAACTCGGCGCAGGGTTTCCTGGAATAGACGCGCATTTTGTACAGCCACTGCCAGCTGGTCCGTGAGGATCTGCAGAACTGCGATATCGTCCGAGCTAAAAGCGTTTGCATTTGTGTGCTGGACATCGAGGGCGCCGATCACCTGTTCACCGACGATAAATGGGATTGAGAGCTCGGAGCGCATGTTTGTAAGGAGTGGATGCGGCTGGTGAAGCTCGTCCTGATTTACATCGGATGCCAGATAATATTCACCACTTTCCACGACGGTGCCAATAATCGTTTTCGATCCTGCAAGCAGTTGATAGCCGGCAGAGAGCATTTGTGCCCCAGCTTCGCCAGTGGCGGCTTTGAGTTCAGCAATTTTCTGCGTTTCATCGAGCAGGAAGGCAGCAACATGTGGGTAGCCAAAACGATCGCTGATTAGCCTCACAACCCTATTTAGAAGCGTTTCTGTGTCGAGCAAACCGGTGGCTTCACGTGCGACCTCGGCTGCCGTTTGCAATTGGGCAGCCCGTCGTTGGACTTCTTCAAGCAAACGCATCTGCTCAAGCGCATTCGCGACTTCGTCAGCAACGGCTTCCAAGATTTCGCGGTCGTCTTCGGTCCATTCACCAGGGCGTTCCGCGAGAAGCCCCAGGTTTCCTACGATTTCGCCACGGACTGAGATTGGCGCATTTAACGGATCTCCGCCATCCGTAACTGCGTCTGGGTAGCGTGAGCCGGTATACTCGGCAAAAGTTTCCTGTTTGTCATCTTCGATTAATTGCAGTAGTTCTTCCCATGAATCTGCAGTCTGACGCCGGTAGAGACTGTCCAGTTGCTCGAAGCTTAGTTGGGTCTCTTCAAATAAACGTGCACTTTCGAGAGAAACCGAAACTTGATTGGCAATAAGTTCGAGAATCTCAATATCGCGCGAATCTAAACCTTCGATGTCAGCGCTCTCAACCGCGAATGCACCAATTGCTTCACCGCGGCTGATGAGAGGGACAGCAACCGTCGTGCTGGCGGACCGGATGGTTTGGCCGGCTCCCGGGCTATCCTCGCTGAGGGCTGTAACGGGTTTCGCAGTTAAGACGGCACGCCCGAGAGGACCGCGCTCAAGGGGGATAGGGATTCCGGTCTGTGTCGGCTGAACACCTTCTGCAGTCGAAGCGCTGCGGACGACAATTTCGTTGCCTTCAACGAGCCCAATTACTACACGCTTGAAACCAAATATCTCGCGAATGCTCTCACCGGCTTTGGCGAGAAGTGAATCGTAGTCTGTTTGCTCACTTATACTGGTGAACACATCGATGACCCGCCGGTTCTGCGCGGATAGCTCGGTGAGCTCACTAATAAGGCGTGCGTTTTCGATTGCTATGGCGAGCTGATCGGCCATCGTTTGAAGGACAAGGATATCCTCTTCATCGAAGGCGTTAGGATCTTTACTTTGGACATCAAGCGCGCCGATGATTTGGTCGCCAGCCCATAAAGGAAGAGCCATCTCGGAGCGGGTCTCAGGAAGATCAGGGTTGGCGAAATGCACTTGATCCTCACCAACGTCGAGAGCGATACGGGGCTTCCCTGTGCCGGTGGCATACCCGACGATTCCGACTTTGCCCACAGCTAGGCTGTAACCTCTTGCGATCATATGCTTGCCACCTTCCGAAGAAGCGGCGCGCATTATCGCGTTTTCGCGCTCTCGGTCGAGAAGGAAAACAGCCGCATGGTAGAAGCCGAAACGGGAGGTGATTAAATTTACTGTCTCGTTCAACAAGGTTTCCACATCGCGGATTGCAACGGCATCACGGGCGACTTCCGATGCTGTCCGTATTTGACGCGTACGGTCCTCGACACGCTTCTCGAGAGAGCGGTAGAGATCGGAGAGATCCTCCGCCATCTGGTTGAAGGTTCGGGAAAGTTGGCCAATTTCGTCTCCTCTCGTTTCGGATACTCGAGCTGAGAGATCCCCCATAGAAAAATTTTGAGCCAGTTCAGTTAATGCGGCCAGGGGGCTAATCGCTCGCCTCGTCGCTAGTGGCACAACAAGCGCCACTAATGCGATTGCGCCGAGGAGCAGCGAGATCGTTGTCGGGGCGAGGGCGTTCGCTTCTGCGAAGATATCGGCTTGCGGGAGTTCGGTTACGATGCCCATATCCCAATCAGGGATCCACTCATAGGCGGCCAGCACAAGGATTCCTTCTTTGTTTGTGTATTCAACGGTTCCAGAAGTCGTGTCGCCAATGCTGGCGAAAACAGGATGAGACTGGCCGCTGACAGCTTCAGGTTCGGTGGAATAGCGGGGAAGCTCGATAACGATGTCGGGGGCAAGCAGAACGAAAGTGCGACCGCGCTCGACCCGGTAGACGCCGCGCTGCTCCCAGAAGATCTGCATTTCTTCGAGCAACGTGCCCAGGCGAGTGTCGCGATTGACGCCGATGAGCAGCAGCTCCCCTTCCTGCGCTCCGGATGCACGCAGTGGGGCGCTGGAGATCAGAACGAGATTGTCGGGTGCGAAGAGTGGGTCATTGTAGAAAGGATACGTAGCCAGGGAAATAGGGTTGATGGCATCGGCAGTGAGGAAGGGGGAGGCCTGGTCTTCCCAATCAGGATTGGTGGAAACGAGAAC
>SDBU01000254.1_pt1 | contig 75895 bp, 125 predicted proteins | sample 2277071 | NCBI WGS metagenome assembly SDBU01 (sample SAMN10397929, study PRJNA504765) | marine sediment metagenome | isolation source: marine sediment core GS08_GC12, 126 cmbsf | place: Arctic Ocean: Gakkel Ridge, Loki's castle | collected 2008 | reverse complement strand
TCGACGTGCGGGAAGCGGATCCTCCACTCAATGCGGTACCAGACGGAAAGTAGCCCAAAATCACTTATGGTTGTGTTGAAGTCATAGCCCTTCAGGGCGGGGATGATCTCGTCGGGGATAGCATGGGTGCGCTCCCGGCCGTGCTTGAGGGTAGCAATGTGGATTGTCTTGTCTTTGAGCTTGACATCAGCGGCGTCGAGTTCAACCATCTCCTCTCTCCGAAGGCCATAGGTAGTAGATAGAGCAAGGAACGCTTTTTCATCAGGGCTGCCGCCAGCTCTGGTGGCTGCGATCATCTCGAGGATGATACCCGGGTCCAGCGCCGGCGCCACTATCTGGTCTTCGCGGATCTGGGGGGCCTCTCCCTGGCGGAATGGCCAGTCGATACCCTCCTTCTCCAGGACATTCTGACTTCGGGAGTATATTGTCCGGATAATCCGGAAGATAAAGTTCAGTGTGCCATCCGAGTAGTGGTATTTCCTCTTCAGCCGGTCAAGGTGTTTGAGGATTACGTCCCGGTCAAAGGTGCCATCGCAGTGGTCGAGGAAGTCCGTGGCATAACCAAGGTAGAGACTGCGATTCTTGCCCGCGCTGGAAAGCCCCTTCTCATACTTTGCTAACAGTTGTTTCTTGTCCATGCTTCACCTCATCCATTTCTTAAGAAATAGTTGTTGTTACAGGCAGCCACGGTTGGCGAGCTGTAGGAGGATAACTGTAACAAGAGCTACTATCAGGAAGAATATAGTCAATCCCTTCTCATTGTTTGTCATCATCCATCTCCCGGGCATTCTGTTAAGAATACCTAATTAGCCTCGCTTTTTTATTCCAGTTTTTATTCCAAGTCCTTTGGTTGCCAGCGCGGATGCAATTCCCATTCGGTACAGCTACGTCGCGCCCTTGCTACCGCCTTATTGGGTCGCTTAATCCCACTCCAGGCGAACCAGTGATGAGCTCCTCTAGTCGCATCAATGTCCGTATCAAATCGGCCTTTGCCGCAGGTATAGGACTCCATCCCACTGGGTCGGTCATGGATTAGGCTAGCGCAGCTCCTACAAACCTTTTCTATTACCAGGTTGTCGTTCGGATATTTCTCCCGCGTAGGGTCAGGTGGCAGTTTAACGATACAGGCGGAGCATACAGCGCCAGCTCTCATTACAAATGCCCAGGAACATGGCCCTGTGTCGGTCACACAGGCCTGGTCTTCGGTACATCCACAGATATGGCACTCTTTAGGCTTGGTCATAAATCATTCTCCTTCAAGCATTCTTGTAAGCATGCTCACTGCACTGGTAGCCACTCAATAGAAATGGTATCCCCTTCAGTGGCAATTATGCCTTCCCAAACTACTCCGTTTATGGTCCATCTCATTTCACCCTCTACGTTCTGGACCTTCCCGCGGGTAAAAGGCAGGGAGCCCGAGGGAGGTTGGAACCATAAGACTTGAGGAGGTAGTGTTTGCCTCGCAATATTTAGCACCGACAGTGGTTTTTTAACAATCATCACCAGTCTCCTTTAGGTCTATTTTCCCCTCTTGTATGAGAGCGATTAGTAGGTCGTAGGGTTTGCCCTCATAGTCGCTGTCTTCAGCCACAGAGTAGAGTTCTGCCTTGATATAGTCAATAAAGCCTACTATCGCTTGCCTTAGAGGCATATCGTGGTACCACCAAGGGTAAGCCATGGAGCCATCTTCTTGTTTTTTGTAGGTCAATATCAGGACACCATCTACCTCATCTTGGTGGATATCCTCACACTTTTGGCATTCTGTCTTCACTATCACAGCCATTCTAATCTCCTTTGCCGTTCCGTCATTTTCTATCTCTTTCTAGCCTGAAAGGCAATGATTGTTTTTGGGGCATCGCATAAACCATTAACCTTGTATTTACATGGCTTTTCCGATGTGCATTGCAGTCGGTTTTTCATTTCACCTCGTTCCAGCATTCCAGTAGGAATGCCTGACTTGCTCCTTATGACCCCGGTTCACTAAGTGAGCCATCGGGGTTTACTTTCATCATTTGGATTTGTGGGTCTTGCCTCTCTATCCGAGTGCATCGTTCATGCCCACATTCAGCGCAGTTATCGTAATATACTACGCAAACGGGCTGAACCAATTTGGCAAGCTTTATCGGTATCAGAGGAGCAACCACATATCTCATGTGGGGGAACCGTTTCAGTAACTCGGGCGACAATCTACCTTCGCTGTCAAGCTTCTCCTTTGCTATTTGGGCAGCTGTGCTCTCGCAGCCACACTGCCGGCACTTAGGGAACTCCATTGGGAAAGTTTCATTAGGCATATTGAACCTCCTTTTTATTTTAGGGTCCCTGCGGAGATGTGCTTGCTATTGTTCAATCTTGGAGAAGTACACCCCATCTTCGCTTCCATCTCCGCAGAGCTCCCTTTCCAGCATTCCACCAGGAATGCCTGCAACATTTCATCAGTTCTGTTGCACTTATACGCTAACTTGCTTCTCATCTGGCTCCCGAACCTTCCATTTGCAAGCCCGGCAAAGATAGTGACCATCAGTCTCACACTGTTGCATATCACCGAGGCCGGACATTGAGGGGTCAAAATCCAGGCAAGGAGCATCGGGGTCTCTTACTGCCTTATCTCCAAGCCCACCCTTTGGGGACCACCAACGTCTCATCGAAGTATCACATTTATCAAAAGGTTTAGTCTCCAGTACCTTTATGAGGTCATCAGGCCACAAATAATTACCCTTTTCAAGCATCTGGCTCAACATCTCGTCAAAAGGCGGAGGTAAATCCTCTATCCTATGGATGCCGTTTTCATGGTATAACTTGGCTCCCCAATAGCAGGGATAACAGACCGGACCAGCTGCCCAGTTTTTCCACTCTACCAAACGCCCGCAGGCTATACACTTACTGATTTTCTTCTTGGTCATGCAACATTATCTCCCTTTTGTTGTCCCAGCATTCTACCGAGAATGCCTAATCCTTTTTCTCTGGAACAGGCCGACCGCGGACTAGAGGTGTAACCTCTGGCAAACGAGAGAGGAAAAGCGGCTCCAATAATGAGCCGAGCTGCTGTCCCGCGAGAATAGCTGCGCTCTCGGCAACATCCTGGCGGTAGGCTCTCTCGACATAGGCGGCGTAGCTGTCAAGAATCTCCTTTTTGTCAATTTCATCCTCGGTTTCAGCCAGGTCTTTGAGCACTTGGTCTCCAATCTGACGGCTGTGCCTCACACTGTAGACATTCCCTTCCCTTCTTGGTAAGGGCCAGTTCCGATATTTGTCGTATAACATTTTAACCTCCTTCAAGCATTCTAGTGAGAATGCTTAATTAGCTTCAACATTATGATGGTTTTGCTGCCCTTACCTCAGCTAAAATTGACTCGAGCAGCGCCTCTCCCAAATAACAGCATACTGCCCCGTGCTTCTCTATAATCTTCTCCAGCGACTTATTTAAGACCTCGGGGTCGGCATCATGGCCACACATTTCCTGAAAGGGCTTATTCTCAAGCAAAGCTCCCTGGAGGCGGATACTGGCCAGGATCCCGTTGAGTTTCCCTGTTGAATAAGGCTTCCAGTGTTTGTCGCACCATAAATTACTCATCTCCCTGGTCCTCCTTCATTAAGTTTCCCTTCCTCCCTGGTTGCGACAACACCGACATCGGTGGGGACCTTGAAAAGCATCCGGGCTAGCCCCTCGGCGTCCTTTTCATCCAATGCCCGGATTAAAAGGGGACTGGCCCAGGTCTCTATTTTAGTTGAGAATAATTTAAGGTCCCACGCCATTTCTTTTCCTTACTTGTCATCAGTTCTGTTGCACTATTTATAAGGGTCCTCATCATCCTGTAAATGTCGCCCATCCAGTATCTCGTTAAGTCTTCGGTGGTCATCGTCATTCAGCCTATATTTATCGCCACTACAAACGAGATAACGGCTCATTAAGAATAACTTAACATTCTTCGCAATTTTCTGTTGTTCAGTCTCCGGCATTGTAACAATACCTCACTGTTTCTTACTTGTCATTGAACTGTTAAGCAACTGTACTATCTTGGGTAACTCTGTCTATAACTTTAACAAGCTTATCCTTGCCCTTAAGAGTCAAGAATTGCGTGACTTTGTTTATTGCCTCTTGCCTAGTATGCCCATCTGTTTCCCTTGGCATCGCACCCCCAGTACTCACTTCTGATATACGCCAAGGGTTCTCCGTTAGTAGTCTTCGTTCAGTACCCCTGTGAACAAAGAAGTCAAATTCCTCAAACCCAGGAATAACTACTTTACAGCCAGTAACAGTCTGCCATCCTTGGCTATTTGTTGATGGATATTCCATATGGATGCGGTAATCAGTTCGTTTTCCAACTAGAGGTTGCATTGTTTCTTTCCCCCTTAACACTTGATTTAGTAATGTCATCATACGCACTTTAACTATTATGTAGAGCTACTTTTCAGCTTTAACCTCATCCCATAACTTCCTTAGACCGACAGCCTTGTCCGCACTATCCTCCCCCAGTTCTTCTATCAACCTCCCAAAGTCCACAGGAATCCCAGTACTAGCTGCGGACATTGCTCCTAGAAACTTCAAGTCTATACTTATGCGCTCCCTTTCCTCATCACTGGCTTCGACCATTACTGCCCCCACCGCCATCTTGAATTGACCCTCCTCATCAATGACAAGCCAGTGATTTAATGCCCCTCGCATAGCCACTTTAAGACGCTCTTCCAGTGATTGATTAGGATCAACTTTAGTTCGGAGTTCTGCTACACCTACCATCAGACTAATTTCCATTTGCTTCCTCCTTTATTATTGGTTCGCACTATTATCGTTACGTCTGGTTTATATCACTCTCTAGTTCGGTGCCCATAAACTGTTTAATCAAATCCGCCAACCTTGCGTGGAATATTTCTCCATGCCTATCATCTTGAGGCCAAGTATCTATGTGGGCAATCTCATGCAAGACCCAGTATTTAGCCAAGTACGGATATTGGTCGATGTTGCTCTCGTCAATGTAGATAATTTCACCAATTAGGATATTACCAGCCGTTGTCCATTTCATTCGGTGAGGATAAGCACATTCTTTTAGAACCATGGCAGCAAAGTTCTCAATGGCTTCTTTGCTCATACAACCAATATTGTTGGTTAGCATATATTATCTTCTCCGTCCATCGGTTACGTCTGGTTAACTACTCTCACATCACAATACCTGATAGAGTATCTCTACTGTCTGGATGCTGGCCAGGAATGCAACAGCGCATTTGATGGAACAAAAATCAAGCTGTTTGCCATCCATAAGATTGACGATTAGCCAACCTGGCTTCCCACCATATCGCTGTCCCCAGCCGCTGCCTTTCTTGACTGTTTCAAGGCACCCTGGGTTATCACAGACCCAGTGTTCTACAACTAACACTGTCTACCTCCTAGCATTCTAATCAGAATACCGAATTAGCCTCGACATTTCATCACTTCGTTGCCCCACTTTTGTTGTAAGTGTCTCTCAAAAGCCTCTAAAGTTGGTTGCCTTAGTCTCTCTTGGGCTTCAGGTGTATCTACCCACCGAGGGTGAGGGCACTCAGAAATACAACAAGAGGGATAGTCCTCACCGCAAACATCACAGTGACAACGTCTAAACAACATACCTCACCTCTCCTTATCGGGCTTCTTAATTTCTGCTGGTGATGGTATTCTATGTGGGCAACTCATAGAAATCATACACCCCCTACAGTGCTTAACTGAAGGATAAGAAACGCAGGGGGTGTCCCATGTATCATTCTTCATTATCATCTACTCCTACTTCGTCTAACCTTTAATGGTAGTTGGGGTCGCCTATGTGGACAATAATTACAACGAGACCGATATTTAACTAACCCTGGATATCCCATCTGGCACGAATCACATTGAAGCTTCACCTTTTAGCCTCCGTCCAGCATTCTAGTAGGAATGCCTGTCAGCTTTCTTGGCTTTTTCATGGTACATCTTTAGTACATCCCTATATGCATTGCTCTCACCTAAGAAATAGAACCACCAGCAAAGTATGGGAAGAATACAGGCTAATACTACAAATGCCATATCTTATTCTCCTCCTAGCATTCTTTCAGGAATGCCTGCCGTCTACCGGCAGTGAACCGACCTTGACTGCCACCGCCTGTAGGCCGTCCGGAAACAAGGCGTCAACCTTTAGCGCTCGCTGTAGCAACTGGTTGACTTGCTCACCGAAGCATTCCCAGTTTTCCTTATTAAAAAGTAGCTCGCCAGGTCTATTTGGCAGGGCGTTAGCGGCATAGAGTAGGTCCTCAACTAACTTGCCTTTGGGACACTCCTCACGAGGGACATCAGGGTAGTATATGTACCTGTGGTCTTCCTCGCACCACATCTCGTAGGAAAAGCCGAGGGCGCCCATATTGTCTGGCTTTGCCATCTTCCTGTCGAAGGGCTTACCGCAGCCTGGGTCCAAACATGTGCGGGGTAGCCTGCTCTCATCGTCTAAACGTAAGGTAGTCCCGCATATGAGGCAGTGAGCTTCTTCCTGGATAATTTCGATTAGATGGTTCATCTTACCTCCTTCAGGCATTCTATGAGGAATGCTTGCAACCGTTTGCTTCTTCTTGTGTGGCACTGTGCAGTCGGGAAAGTGCATTACCCCGGGAAGGACCTGTGGTGTGAAAGGCAAGCTCGCCACAAAGCCCTTAAACTGCTTGGGCGTTTCCCAGCAGGGTCGCTGCATCGGGCAGTCCTTGGACGGATAGTCTAGCTGACAGACATAGCACCAGATATGCTCATTGAATTCGGACCAGGTGATTTCGTCCATCTTGTGCCCTTTTGGACATTGATAGCCTTCTTCACTTGGCGCATTCAAGATAACCCGGCCGGGCTTTACCTCCCGCCTTCCATATTGTTTGGCTATTTCCGGGTCTGTCATTGTTGGTGAAGCCATCTTACCCTCCTTTGAACTTCTTTGCCCGGCTACAGCCGTCGCGTTTGGCTACGGTCTGGCCGGCTTTCCAGCGTTCTTCCAGTGTTTTGCCGTTAAGGTCACGGCCTTCACTCTTGCGGTAGAAGAGGCACTCCATGCCCTCGGCTCCCGCGGCCAGCCAAATACACGTACCGGCGCCGGCACCAGGCCGGCAGAGGATCCTGACGTCTTCCTTCTCGAGAAGGATAGTTTTACTGTCGGGCTGTAGCTGCACTTTTTGACCTCTCTTTTATTACTGCCTTATCGAAGCACCACTCGCAGCGCTGCGAGATGTGCCCTGGCTGCCCTTTATAGCTCTTCTGGTACAAAGGGTATGGCTCTGATATATATGTACCCGGGAGCTTCCCCTCCTCGACATAAAATCCGGTACCTCTCTTACAAACCGGGCACTTCATTTAATTCCCTGGCATTCTGGGCCTGGTACTTCTTCAATCCACCCCGTACCGTGACAGGTGGGGCATGGTCTGGTTGTCCATTTATTACCACCCAGATATACCCCGACCGTCTTGACCCCGATACATCTCCAGCATTTCTTCTTCATTTCTCGCCCACATAGCACATTAGCCCTCGAATGAAAACGGCCGGTATTGTTTACCCAGGACCGCGTACATGTTCGGCATGGAAACCGGGATGAAGCCCTGCCGATCGCTGTATCTCCGGCACTCAGTGTTCTGACAAACCAAAAGGTCACCTTTGGTATTCCAAGGTAACCTTTCAAGCTCCTGGTGACAGTCCGAGCAGATCTTAGGTACTTCGGGTGCTTTCGACTTGGGTGGCCTGGCCAACTTGAGTTCTTCCGACATTTCGGCCAGGTAGTCTTGAATGTCCTTGTAGCCGGCAGGGCCGATGCCGCGGAGGTATTCTATTCCCAGGGGGTTTCTAACCATGACCTCATTCAGTTGCTGGAGGGTGGTGATCCTGGCGCGCCGGCGGAGTGCGGTTATCGTCCGGGAGGAGAGTGGGGATGTCCTCAGCTCCATATTGCCATCCTCCATTTAGCCTTGTTTCTAGCATTCCTAGTAGAATGCTTGTTGTGGAATACCTAACATAGAATACCAACTGCCGGGGCCTTTGTCAAGCCGTAAAAAGAAAAGCCCCGGGCCTTCACCCGAGGCTAAATACCCACGTCCCGTAGCACTCGAAAAGGATTTAAGGCCCCTAGATTTGGACTACAGAGCGTCGTTTTTCCCGCTTTTTGAGCCTAAATATCGATTCCCAGTTCTACGGAGATAATGGCCAGAAGTTCACCCAGGGTCATGAGATGTTTCTCCGCTATAGCCTTCAACCGGTCCAATCCGATACTGTTGGGCAGATCTATCAGGATATGTTCGGAGTTCACCTTGGTGGTGTTTGTCCCGGGGTTATGTGGCAGAAGCTGTTGAACCTCCCCCACGGCTTTCATGGCATCATCGGTGAGTTTGAATGCTGAACCTCTCACGGCAAGGTTTGGACGGTTGGTCAGGACCTGCTCCATGAACGCCGTCCACATGACCTCCTGCTTCGTTTCGATTTTGACTAATCTTTCCCCTATGTTTTCCTTGCTCAGAACAGAGAGCTGCGTGTCTACCTTACTCCGCCAGAAGGCAAAGGCGTAGACGACGCCGGCAAGAGCAATGACCGCGGCAATGAAAGTAGCTATTTGCAGTATGTCGTTCATGTTTACCTACTTCTTCTTAACAGTGTCTATCACGCCCTCTACTATAATGTAGATTGCGAAAAGGCCGCTGGCGATTGCAGCTGTAGCCTCTGGGTCCACATCATTGCCCAGGCATAGGGCTAATGACGTGATCACGCCGGCTATGGCCATCCAGAACTTCCTTGACTTCAGCTTATTCGTTTGCATTCGGCACCTCCTATATCTTAATCAATTTGACCGAGATATCGTCGAACATTTCTGACGCCAGTTCCAATGCGTCTGTCTGCCCTTCTATCAGGTAGATCCCCTTATTCAAATCGACCTCATTATCATACAGGGCTGTGATGGCAACGCTGTGGCCGTATTGTTTCCCATTCTCCTTCCAGTCGACCCAGATATCTCCCTTAAGAATAGACCACCACCCCTTAACAGTCAAATTGCCCAGCAGCCTCCGGGTAAAGTCGTCACAGTCGGGCCAATCCTTCCTCCAGGTCATCATGTCGGTATCGTCCTTGGCCAGGGCCCGATTCATCTCCGCCACGGTCGTCAGCTTCCAGCGCCTATCGGCAAGCTCCACATTATTGAAGTTCAGGTTGGGGAAAGCCTCCAGTAGTAACTCCCGGAGCTCGGAGGAGTTGAGTTCCCCAAATATCTGAGGAGGTGCGATCGGCCGCAATTGCTCTTCCAGGGTTTCTATCCGGGAAGTTTGGGTAGCTAGTTGTTCGTCCCGCTGGCGGATGATTTTGTTCAGCTCTCGACTCCCGTCCGTAAGGCCGGCGATGAGGACCTTCTGGGAGGAAAGCTTTATGTCCTTACCCGCGATTTCCTTCGACAGGCCTTCAACCTTCTCCTTAAGCTCTTCATAATCCTCATGCCCGCAGAAAGCCCTGGCTAACCCCTGTAGTATATTCATATACACCCCCTGTTAAACAGGCTGCCCTGGTGTCCAGATAACGTAGTGAAGTATGAACTCAATGGGATAAAAGTTGCCCCCGTTGTCATCAGTCCTTATAAGCTCAATCATTAAAATATCGTCTTCTGACAAGCTCGATATGTCAATCAAACCTGATGCGGTGAGATCTTCGTCGAGGTAAACAGTATCCCCAGCCACAACATTTATATTTGTAGTCTGGTTATAGTCTGATGCTTCGCCCCCTCCGATAGCCATGCCGTTTACTATGTTCTTGACATCTAATCGAATGTCAGCTGTATTTATGGGTTGGTCAGCCGCATAGTGGATGCTCATTCGCAATTTACAAGAAGTATCAATGCCATGGGGCAAGATAAAACTATGGGAGACTGCATCGTTTTGTCCGGTTCTTAATTGGTAAAACTGCTGGTCTTGAGTTGCAGTGATAGCAACGGCAGCTAGGGGTGTCCCTCCCGGTGCTCTGAAAACATCTATAGGCAGGAGTTCGTGTTCCTCAACTCGAGCTTTGCCCCAATAAACGGTTTGGGATGTGCTGGATTTTATGTCTGAGTCGCTTCCCCTGACCCTTATCTCATCCGTTCTGGGAGGCGTCGCCAAGCCGCCAGCGGGAACTTGAAGGCAGACCCAGTAGAGATTGGAACCCGTATTGGGGATCGTGTCAAGCACATCGTCCGCCTGATCCCAATTGCTATCTATCTCCTTGTCGTAGACAAGATATTCCTTCTCAGTTGTCTGCTCAAGAATGGCAGTGCCAATACTGACAACGCTCTCTTTCAACATTCCCATATAGGACATTTGGGTGAGAGCCGCCCCACTCCAGTAGTAGGCTTCTAGTGTTTCAGCGGTTTTAGCTACTCCAACCTCAAACCTCACAGCCCAGAATTTATATGGGCTACCCACATATACCCTGTCTCCAGCAGCCGCCAGCCATGTGTTTTGGGCATCGATATCAAGTTCGGTAAATCTCGAACCGCCAGGTTCGGAAGCGTCATATGAAAACGCCCTGACAATTACAGCACCGGTGGAATCTTTATCGTAACTGCCGCCTTCGCCAACATCGATACCTGCTCCAGAGCCAGGTAGACCAATATCGGTCTTTCCATCAACCTTTGCTTCTCCGGGCAGATGTGCCAAACCGTTGTTGTCTGCATAAATAACTCTGGTCATTAACCCGTCTCCAGCACTCGTAAGACTACCCTTACCTCACCAGCACCGACCTTACCACCTGCCGTTCCCACTGTTACTGTATCGCCAGCAGCTATGCTAGTCTGGGAAAGATCGGTGGTAGCAAATTGCTTGGCATAACCCTTATCCTTGGAGACCTCACTGGTTGATGTGTCAAAGAAGTCATTGTCGAGGGCAACGTCATCCTGGTATCGACCGATTCTTATTGTAACACCGGCATTGCCAGACGAAGCTTCGGTATAGACTATGTCGTAGCCAAGTAAGAGACCTGCAACCGTGGCGTGCAATACCTCTATATCAGTGGCCCCTCCAGACAAATCCAGGGTCACGGAGAACGGGACTTTCAGCTGCCTGGGTGATATTACGGCATCACTCATAGCTCTACCGGGACACTATGCCCGTCCGGGCACCTCACTCCTATTCTATTGCCCCTGGACCGCGGCGCCGGTGCGGGCTTGTGCCAGAACTCCCACCAGGGCGGCTTCCGGGCCGGCACCTGTTTTGAAAGAGAGATCAGCGTCCTGCCATTCTGCAGCAGCTGTATCCTGTCAGGGGTTACCTTCTTCTGCGCAGCCAGCTTACGGCACTTGGTGCAGAATATGTTTTCCATCAATCTACTCCCCCTGTATTATATCCTCAATCCTAGACCTAGAATATCGTTCAGTGTCCTGGAGAAGCCCCGGGCCTGCCTCTCTGTGAAGGCTCCGTCTATCAGGGTTACGAAGAGGGGTTTGGAGATGTCGTATAGAGTAGGACCAGTATAAGCTCCGATATAAGCTGTTGCTGCCCCTCCTGCTATTGCACCTACACCCGTATTGGTTCCAACAAGTAAGCCATTTACATAGAGTCGTATATTCCCTGAAGCGTCTGCTACTCCTATTATAACCCAATAGTCATCAATTGCTGGTTTACCATCATACGGGATATATTCGAAAATATTACTGCCTTCTACTCTAAAAATAAGCTGGTCGAGAACAGCATTAAAATAGAGCCTGATACTATCATTGTCATCTATATATAAGACAACCATAAATCGTGATGCTCCAGCAAGCAACCCGTCATAGGTAGACTTCATCTTCCCAGCCCATACCAAGGTTGAAGCACCGCTAATATCCACCCCAGCGCTGCTCTGCCCGAAGTCATTTATCCCATCCAGGCTGATTACAGGCTGCTTACAGCTTCCCCATGCCCAGGTGGCGGCCGTGTCGAGAGCTCCGTTGTCCGCGCCTGGCCCTCTGTCGTAGGCTGTGACTCCACGCCCTTCATCCAGGAGGTACTCATTGACCACATCGGCTGGAGGTATGCCCTTATAGAGGTCGGTTTCTTCGGCTTCAGTAAGGTCATCTGTGCCAAAAAACACATCCCTTATCACACCCTTAAATCCGATTGCTCCTAGTATGCTATAATTGCCAATCGTTAAATTGGCACCATTTGGCAAGGGAACAAGTAAGCTAGCATTGGTGACGGGAGTTCCCCCACTTACAATAAGCCTCTCCCCTTCAGCATCAGATAAACTAGCTATGACATGATACCAGACACCAGCACTCCAAGATGTTTCAACGCTCGCTAAAACTATAGGGCCACCAGCATCCCTAAGATAGAACGTGATGGTGCCATTAGTATCGTTGAGGTAAACGTCAGCACGGTGAGTGCCATCAACGACTTTGGTACAAAGGTACTGAGTTCCTGACCCAGCAGCAAAGTCCTCATCAAGCTTGAACCAAAAGCTACGCCAGAACTTTGGCGCGGCATTGTGAATCGCCCCGCAGTTGATGTCAGAATCGATGGCTCCTGTGAAGTGAACGCCATCGACAGTAGTACCCTTCCTGGCACCAGTGAGGGCCAGGGGGTGCCCGCCGGCTATGGAGCTGGGCAATGTCGCATGGCTGTTGATGGCCTCCGGCAGCCACAGCTCCCGGTACCTGGTGCCGGGAGGTAATATTGAGTAAAGGGTCGACTTGCCAATTCCCATTATATCCTCAATCCCAGACCTAGAATATCGTTCAGCGCCCGGGAGAAGCCTCGGGCCTGCCTCTCGGTGAAGGCACCATCAATCAGCCCGACCATGAGAGGTTTGCTTATATCATACATGGATGGCGTGTCCTCAGCTCCGATGTAGGCAGTGATTCCTCCAGCGGCTATTGCTGGCAATCCGGTGCCGGTCTCGTGCAGAAGGCCATTGGCAAAGAGCCTAATCACACCTCCAGCCGTAACCGTTCCGATAAATATGACGTAATCGTCTATTTCTATCCCAAATCCAGAGAGGTCAGCAAAGACAGGAACACCGCCGACAACGCATAAGAACCTGACATCTCCCGTGATGAGGTTGTTGTTTATCTGGTAATGGTTGTTATTGTCAATGAAAAACTCCAGGAAGTAGTGGTCAGCCAGGGTCCCGTCATAGTGAGCCTTCATCTTTCCCGCCCAGAACATAGTTATAGCCCCCGACACATCTACTCCCGCACTCGACTGCCCGAGGTCATTTATCCCATCCAGGCTGATTACAGGCTGCTTACACTCGCCCCATGCCCAGGTGACGACAGTGGCCAGCGCGCCGTTATTGCCTCCTGACCCTCTGTCGTAAGCAGTAACGCCCCTGCCTTCATCCAGCAACCACTCGTTGACAGCATCAACTGGAGGGATACCGTTGTAGAGGTCGGTTTCTTCGGCTTCAGAGAGGTCATCGGTGCCGACTACGACATCCGCAAAGACTCCTTTAAAGCCACTGCCAAAGGTAGTATGAACAGCCCCCAATAGGAAATTGCCTCCATTTGGAACAGCAGAATTATCGGCGTCAGTCGCAGTAATCCCGTTATCGAGCCTTAAACGAGCACCCTCTGTATCCGATATGCTGAAAATAACATGATACCACTGCCCTGCATTCCAAGGGCCTACTGCATCCCTATTTAAAAGGAATACCTGCCCTCCTCCGACATACTTCTGAAAATAGAGTGCTCCACTACCACTATCCAGATAAAGATACATATAGTCGGCAGCACCGACTCTCTTGCCCCAGATACGCTGGGTTCCACCACCAGTTGTCCAATCCTGGTCGAGCTTGAACCTTAAACTGACCCACAGCTTGTCCGAAGCATCGTGAATCGCCCCGTAGTTGATGTAATCATTTCCCGCATTGTTACCATAAACCCTGGCCCCCTCGGCAGTCGTTCCCTTTCGAGCACCAGTGAGGGCCAGGGGGTGCCCGCCGGCTATGGAGCTGGGCAAGGTGGCATGGCTGTTGATAAGCTCCGGCAGCCACAGCTCCCGGTACCTGGTACCGGGAGGCAGTATTGAGTATAGGGTGGACTTCCCAACCCCCATGAATTATCCTCCTGAACTAAGGTTATTGGACTCAGGGAATTGTCAGTCCTAAACTTAATCTATTATTGATACGCCTGGACACCTCTTGAGCCTCTTCTCCTGAGAGGACTCCACTGGCCAACCCGACTAGCAGGGGTTTGCTCACGTCCCATTGGTCAGGGGTCTCAGTGGCGCCAATGTACGCTATGGCTGCGGCCCCGCTTACCCCTTCACCGCTGGCTGCCAAGCCGATATAGTCCCCATTAACGTAGAAAACCGCTGTTTCACCATCGTAGGTGCCTACAAAGATCAGGTAATCATCTATTGAGGGCCTGATGGTGTAATCAACGTCAATAGCGGTGCTATCGCCAATAACGTGCCACCGGATGGCATCGGCCGTATTCTCGTACTCCAGCTTGATCAGGTTGTTGTCATCCACCCTTATCCGCACCATGTCATGGTCGGCGGCAAGAGTAGTATAGGTGGATTTGGCCTTCACGACCACAATCAATGTCAGGTCTCCAGAGATGTCGACACCGGCATCGCTGGTGCCGTCATCGTTCCTGCCATCCAGGCTGAGAGCAGCGAGTTTTACCGTGCCCCAGTCCCAGGTGACGGAGGTATCAAGGGTACCGTCATTACCGCCAGTACCGCGGTCAACTGTTGCAGTACCCCGGCCCTCATCGAGCCTATAAGATTCCGTAGCATCGACCGGAGGTATCCCCTTGCACAGAAGGGCTTCCTCCCCGGTATCGGCAGTTTGGGTGAGAACAATATTACCCATGACCACATCGACCATGGTCCCGGCTAGACCCTCCGTGCTGGTGCCGTCGTCCCTGGCCAGGAGGCAGAAGTCGGCGGTGAGGGAGATAGCATCGGTGTTACCTGCCTCGACCACGGGGGTTCCACCATCTACGATCAGCCTCTGCCCATTGACATTGTGGCAGCTGACAATCACGTGATACCATACCCCGGCTGTCCAGGAATCCTCAGTAGATATGATGGTTTGGGCGCCGTTTCCCTCCCGGTGGGCCATATAGAGCTTACCGTCGTCTGCCTCGAGCCAGCACATGACGTAATTGGTGCCATCATCCCACTTACCCCACAAATACTGGTCGGTACCGGCCGCAACGGAAAAGTCCTGGTCTAGTTTGAACCTGAAACTGACCCAGAGTATGTTCTCATTGTCGTGTATGGTGCCGAGGTTGATATTGCTGGTGTCCACTCCAGGAACACCATGCGCTCCATCAACCGTCGTGCCCTTTCTGGCTCCGGTAAGAGTGAGCAGCTGCCCTCCATCCTTGCTACTTGGCAGGCTGGCTTGGCTATTTATCAGCTCGGGGAACCACAGTTCCCTCCATACAAAACCTTCAGGTAATATTCCATTCAGGTCGCTCATATCTCCCTCCTTTATGAAGCCTGCAGGTAGGTCACTACGCCATCAATAGGCGTGGTGGCGTCCCCAGCGTTATCCTGGGCGACATTAAACCTCAGCTGGGCGCCCTCCGGCAAGTCTTCGTAGACATATTCATACCTGCCATCAGCTCCCGGGTTAACGATATCTGCTAGGGCCGGTATAAGTCTCTCCACAAATGTGACCGGGGCACCTTTCCTGGTTATGGTCCAGCTCGGGGTAAAGGTGGCCGCCCCATCAGCTTCCAGCCAGAACTCGACCTTAACATCCTTTATCGGCCCGGCCACAGCATCCAGCTCGAAGAGTACTATGCTGTCATCTTTCACTGTATCAGTGGTATTAAATGCTTGGCGCAGTTGCAAGTCCCGCGTTACAACGGCTACCTCCGCCTCTATTACAGTTCGTAAAGCATCACTCATATCTCCCTCCTCTATGAAGCTTGCAGGTAAGTCAATGCCCCATCAATAGGGGTCGTGGCGTCCCCATTATTGTCCTGAGCAACGTTAAACCTCAGCTGGGCACCTTCTGGTAGATCCTCGTAAACATATTCGTACCGGTCATCGGCCGCAGGGTTAGCGATAGCTACTAAAGCCGGTATAAGCCTCTCCACAAATGTGACCGGGGCACCTTTCCTGGTTATGGTCCAGCTCGGGGTAAAGGTGGCAGCCGCGTCGGCTTCCAGCCAGAACTCGACCTTAACATCCTTTATCGGCCCGGCCACAGCATCCAGCTCGAAGAGTACTATGCTGTCGTTTTTAAGCGTGTCGGTAGTGTTGAACGCCTGGCGCAGTTGCAAGTCCCGCGTTACAACGGCTACCTCCGCCTCTACTCTATTTGTATACCCAGGGGCCATCTATCCCCTCCTACTACAGGATTCACTGTTTGGAGCGTCTCTTTCTGGGAGCCTCTGCGGGTTTAGGTTCAGTCGCAGGCGCTTCGGTCACTACTGTTTCAACATCAGGATCAGGCATAGCCTCCCCTTCCACGGCAGGAGCCGGCACCAGAGGTACGCCGGCCTCGATAGCGCAGGGCCTACACAGCCCATCAAACCACCCGTGGGGGTGGCCACAATTCGTACATAATGCCATGTCTATCCTCCTTACTTGGTCGGTATGTACTCCAGCTTGAAGCCCAAAACCAGAAGCTGGGTGGTGGTTGTGATCACATCCACAATGAACTCCACAGATAATTTATCGTCCTGGACCATGGTGTAGCCGTCAGCAGCCACGCTGATATCGTGGTCGAGGATCTCGTCATCAGTCACAGCCTGGCCATCGGCAGTCCCGGTATCGCTATGGGTTGCCTCGTCCTCTCCACTTGAGGCAGCCGAGGAGTAGGCAGTCCAGTCAAACGTTCCTGTAGTAATTCCAATCACAGTGACGATAAGCTTGCTAAAGGCCTGGAAGTCCTTCGGTATGGGCACCATCTGGCTAAAGATTGACTGTCCGCCGATAGCTATGGCCACTGCCCTTCGGGAATTACCATCCACATGGGTCCCCGTTGGAGCTGACCCCGCAGCCCAGGCTATCGGGATATCGAGCCACTTGGTCGCTCCTGCCAAACCAGCATCAGTGAGAACAACATCCACCAGCATGCACTGGGCGTTCTTGGCCACGCCGAGTATCTCAATCACCGCATCATCTGGCCTGGTTTCTGTCTCCTGGCCGGCAGTGGTATCCAGGTACTCTATGGCTCCAGCAGCCCAGCCGCCAGCCGGCTTGTACAGGTAGCCGTCCTTCTTGACATAGGATGTAAGGCCAGCAGCTCCATCGGGCTTCCAGACAACCACTCCAATAGACGGATGGGTATCTGCCCCATCGGCGTCTGCTTCAAGAATGGTATTGGCGGCACTGACGTAGACCCACTCATAGAGATCCACTGTAGCCACACAGGTCCAGAGCTCGCAACCGCCCAGGTCGGCAAAGACCCCGTTGGCGGCGCCGGCAAAGGTCACCGGTGTCACAGTGGCAAAGGGTTCTTTATTGTAGGCAACCACCTCCGCCTGAATGTTATCGGCAACATACACCCCCGCACCGTTCATCTCGCACTGGTGCAGCTCGATGAGTATCATGTCGTCATAGACGTCGTAGGTCTGCCCGTTAAGTATGGTGTTATAGAGCCTGATAACACTGGTGGCCGTATCGCAATCGTCGGCAGCCACAGCGTAGGAGGTGGCACCTCCGGCACAAGCGATATCGGAGTTGAAGGCAGTCACGGTCGCCACGTTGGCGCCATCATCAATCGCCAGCAACCCATAAACCACACCGGCCGACCGCGTAGCATTGATATCCACGTTCCGCAGGACAACACTCGCGGTAGCTGTAGCGCTGGCGTCAAGTTTGACACCACAGTCACCATCAGTCCCAGCCGTGAGGTTGATGGTCAGGTTTTCCAGCACCACCCCCGTGATACCATCAACCAGGACGGTATCGCCGGTAGCCTGGGTGATAATGGTATCATCCCGGCTATGTCCCTTATAGGTACAGGCATTGCCCGCAGCATCCAGATCAAGAACCTCGGAGAATGTCCCCGGGCCGATCGAGATTGTATCTCCGGCAGCAGCCGCATCGGCCGCATCCATTATCTTCATAGCAGCTGCGGTTCTCAAAACCCTCAGCCTATGAGGGGCCTCCCACCAGACAACGACCCCGGTGTTATCAATGACATTTAAGAGAGTCCCACCGTAGAGGGTTATGGTCCCCCCGTTGGAATCTATACTGGTTACCTCACAGTTGTAGGCGTTTATGGCTCCTGTCGCACCACAGTCGAGCTCAGTAGCGACATTAGCCTCGTAAATATCAATAATACCCGCGGTGGCCGCTTGTAAAACAGTATTCCAGCTTCCGCCCTCGATGGTCACTGTCGAGGTGCCATTGTTGTTGATATCGGTGCCGTTGCACTCCTCAAACGATATGGCGCCACTGCCGCCGTTGGTAAAGGCAGCAAACTGGGTCCGGTCGGCATTGACCACACCAGCCACACCCCCAATAATGTATGCACCCGATACGCGGCATTGGCTGAGGGTTACAGTGCAGGCCACACTATGGGGGAAAGAACCAATATCGTCGCACTTGGTAAGATTCACGACGGGGGCATTACCCGCCAGCTCCACGCCGGCAGTAGCAAAGTCACTGTCGTCTATATCAATCGTGTGGTCGTCACCAGTGCTGTAAACAGCCAGGGTGCAGCCACTGAAAGTTGCCCTCCGGACATTCACATCAACGACATTAGCCGAGCTACATTCAATAGCGGCGTTAGTAGCTCCTCCAGAGGTAGTAAAGGAACAAAGGTCTGAATTAAAGTAGATCTGTCCAACACCCGCTGTCTGGGACAGAACGACGATGCTATTAGCACCATCACTGGTAAAATCAGTTCGCCTAGCTGTCAGGGTTCCAGTGCCGGCTCCGCCAATATCGACAGTAACGCAATCACTGACGCCGGCGTTCACCACATCGCAGTCCTCCAGCACTAGCGTAGAGTTACCGGCAACTGGCAAAACGGTGATAGCGCCGCCGGTACCCAGGTTACTGATTTGGACAGCGCGCATTGTTACCGCCACATTATCGCCTACGGCAACTATGGGGTTGGCATTGTCCGTGGCAACGATCTGGGAGATTTCGTAACCCTCCCCGACAATATCTACTCCTGTGGCCGGGGCCAGGTTGGATTCGGCGAAGGTTCCCTTGGCCAGGTGGACAAGGTCCCCACTGTCTGCCAGAGCCAGGGCATCGGCAATCAGCATATTTTCGATTACCTCAAGCCTGTTATCGTCTAACCACCAGACAAAGCTGGCAGTAACCACGCTAGAGCAGGCTCTTATCGTCCCGCCGTAGGCTACTACTGTGCCCCCGGTATCGGCGGCGATGGTCTCAACGTAGGTCTCGTGAAGTTCAAAGAGTGTTGCGCCATCCAAGTCTATCTCCTCAAGGATGCAATCCCTGATGATAGTGCTCGTGGCGCAAGCGTCGTGGTTCAGGAGATTAGATAGCGTACTCCCACTCATTACAAGAGTGAGGCAAGTGGTTACCAGGAGACTGGTAGTGGCTCCCCCTATCAGGGTATCGTAAATAGTGTAGTTTTCGGTATTGGTATCAAGGGAGGCTGCAGTAGCTGAGGCCTCGGCAATGTCTACCTGGCAATCGCTAATACCACAGCTGGCTGTAGCGATAAACGTGACCGCAGCCGCCGCCGGAGCGGTTACCGACAGTATGCAGTCCACCATCTCAAAACCATCCAGTGCGTTACTCACGCATCTGGTCCTGAAGGCGTTAGTATCACCATCGGAAACAATGGTGAACCCCTTAATCATGGAGTCTTCACCGGTGACCGTTATGTCGTCATGACCGGTACAGAGGTGGGTGATTATGGTTTCCTCCCTGCCGCCGACAGCTATCAGGTCTATAAAGTCCTCCATAACTACCTGTTCGGTGTAAGTGCCTGGGTGCACGTAGACGGCATAGCGCTTCCCGATAGCATTGTCAGTGATGGCATCTATAGCCGTCTGAATGACCGTGAACTGAGCCACGTCAGTCTTGACTTTTGCTACGTGGACCGCCTGATAATAATTTAGAGCTGGCTTACTCATAATTGACCTCCCCTATGGAGTTATTCTCCTTAATCAGCTATCTCAAGTATCACTGCCGGGTCTGAATAACTGTAGACCTCGGCAACTTTTTGAACAATATCCATTACTGGTGCGACATTGGTAATAGCGCCGGCCGTGTCAGGGTCAATGTAGATATCCTCGCCGGCTACCCAACCGAGGCCAGCATCACTGTAGGCATGCTTCCCCCTTATTTTGACAAGAGCCAGGGTAGCGGTTATCTTCTGCACAACCACCCCAATAGCCACCATAGTACCCGCAGCGTCGGCCTGGGCCTCATCACAGGTAGCGTTTCCGCTAATATAAACCCACTCATCCACGGCAACCCCACTATCGCAGATATATTCGTTGCAGTGGACTAGGCCAACGTTATCACCAATCAGTACCTTGAACCTCTGGGTCGAGACGGCAATCCCCGCCTTCTGCGGCCAGACCGGGTGCATGGTGGTGGTTATCTGGCCCGCGGTGGCAGAAACCCAGTACTCATCCCCCGCTACCCAGACATCACCGAAGCCCGTGTTGGAGTTGGCGTCATAAGCATAGCCGTAGTTCTTGACGTAGCAGGTTGTGGTAGTGGGCTTATAGACTACCCTGCCGATGGTGGGCATAGTTGCCAGGACGTCAGCATCCGTTTCAGCAACGGTATCATTATCGGAGGCATAGACCCACTCTCCTATCGCTACTCCAGAGGCGCAGGCATAGACCCTTACGCCGGTGAGATCGGCAAATAGGCCAGTGGTTCCGCTCCAGACAACCGAGGTAAAATCGTCTTCGTAGGATAGAACCTGGGTGGAGGCATTGGAAGTGAGGTAGAAGCCCTCATCCGATCGGAGCTTGTTGTTGAATGAATTAAGGCTATCGGCAGAGCCGATGAAGGCCCCGTAGCCGTTCGCGCCGCTATTGACCTGCTCGGAGTCGTAGACAAAGTGATTACCCGAGCCGTCAACATAGATTGGGTAGCTGGCAGCGTTGTCAGTCTGAAGGAAACAGTCATGAAGCTCAAACCCACCCGTGCCAGTAGAGGCTACGCAGGAGTTTGTACCAGCAGAATGGGTGACAATGACCACCACATCCTCAAGATAGGCGTAGATATCGGTGGCCACCACGGCGTTCGTAGTATCGGCCGCGGTCACCTCCACCCTGACGCTCTTTATCCTTGAGTTGGCAGCGCAGGTGATTACCGTGCCGGCAGCCACTGTTATAACCACACTCTGGTTGGACTCGCCAACGAGGTCAATGTACTGCGCCATAGTGACAGCCTCACCGTATTCCCCGGTGAAGGCCTTAATGAGATATCTCTTGGTATCAGAGGCATCAGCCAGGGTGGCTATCCTGGTAATGGCGTCTTGTATCTTCATGCCATTATTGACACGGAAGGTCTGGGGTTCTTCAGTACATACCATGTGGCCAGCTCCGGCATGGGTTACTGCCGTGAACTTGTCATCATGGGAATAGACCCAGGCGTTGGTGTTATCGCCGATATTAAAGCCTACGTCTCCGGTAAGGGTATTGCCGTAGGAATTGACCACAACCGTCGCCGCAGCCAGGTCAACATTGGCTGCGGGATTGCTAGACATCAACTCATTGTCCATCAGGTTAAGCGTGCCGGCATTCAAATCCATTTCTATTCCGCCGGTGCCAGCCGTACAACGGCAGTCGGCCAACCAGGTAGTTCCCGTCCCTGTCTTCTGATAGCTGGTTTCCGCCGAGTCTATCCGGCACTGTCTGATAGTCACTGACGTGCCGGTCGAGGCATCTGATATCCCGATATCCCCAGCAGCTCCGCCGGTGACCCAGCAATCATCGAGAGTTACATTAGTAAGGGCACCAATGACTATCGCAGTAGCACTGGCTTCCTGGTTCGTCTGATTTACCTCAAGGCCCTGCAGCATCGAGTTTGTGGCCATGGTGACCGCAGCTGTCCCGCTGGCAGGTTGAATTACAACCCTCCCATAGGAAGCCACTACGTCAACATATGCTTTCATGGTTACTGTTTCAACATAGATCCCCGGCATCACCTCAATCTTATAACGTTGCGTTGCCGAGGCATCCGTAATTGAGTCGATTGATTCTTGAATACTCGACTCTGGGGCTCTAGCTTTAGCCACGACATATCTGTACTGATAAAAAGGCGGTGGCATTAAGTGCGCTATTGCATTTCCCTGTCCCATGACTTACCTCCTGCTCGGGCTAGTAAATTCCCGAATGTTTTCTGTGTACCTCATCCTGACTTACCCATCGTTTCAAAAGCAGGTTCAGGACACCGAGGGAGATCTATAATTTCCTTCCTTAATTCAAGATAGAAATCACGCTCTTTCTTTAATCTTTGTATCTGAGCTTCAGAACCATATTCCCCCGGTTCTCTTCCCGTAATTTCCTTAAATTCAGCCTTGGCAAATTCAAGCAGGTCTTCCTTATCTCTCAGTTCTTTGCTAACATCAATGATGTGATAATCCAAAGCCCACTCAAGAGCTTGTTTAGCTCTAATATTTATACAGGAACACTGGTTTCCTAAAAGTTCCATCATTCATACTCCAGGGTCTTTCCCGTTATTGAACCATCCACTGTGATGGTTGTACCATCAGTCGACTGGGCCTGCCATTTAACTATTATCCCGGCAGCCAGTTTGTTATTATTCCAGGGTAAGGTCAGGGCTGATTGGATAGCGACATCCTGGAAGCCCCAGACTTCGCTGCTGGCTCCACTTCCCCCGGTACCGGCGTAGACCGCACCAAGGGTCAGAGCCGTATTACTTTCAATAGAGAGAACCGTTGACCAAGTCTCATCGGCATCGAGTATAATGATATCTCCAACTGCCAGCTCGGTAGAGAAGAGGGTCGAGGAGCCGGTTACCGCCGCGCTCCCACTGGTAAACGTCAGTGCCCCCGTAAGGTTCTTCTGGAACTGTAACCTGACCTCCGTAAGGGCATAATTATCAGACTCTATAGAGGCCTCAAAGACAACGCCAGCCTTGCCGGTAGGAACCGTCCAGGAGACCACATCCTGATAGGTGGTCGCCCCCCCGGAATAGCGGTCGACCGCTGCTATCGGCCTTCCGGCATACTCAATTACAGATAGTTCAGACACTTATTCAACCTCCCAGAACATCCTCACGCCCACTTGGACATCGCTCATTCTCAGGCTGGCCAGGTCAACCCGGGCATCAGCCCACTGTACATTATAGGTACCATCCTCACTGACCGTGGCCTTGATATCATTATCGCCGATGACCACGTCCCCGGCTTCCCGCGTGGAGGCAGCCACCGTCCACATGTCATCTGCCATATTTATAGCCGTTATCCCGGCTGCCCATGCCTCACCGCTCCCCTTGACCTCAATCACCTGGGCCCCATTCACAGCATTAGGCCCACCACCGTTGGTGTTTTCAATCGCCCTCGCCTTCAGCAGGAGGACCACCCGGGTGAGAGTTATACCAGAAGGCAGCCCAGCCACAACAATACTGGGCAGTGCCGTATCTGCTGCTACAGCCGGCAGGTCAATCTCGTCATCAACGTCGGACCAGAAGTCCTTAACAAAGCTTGACCTCTGTATTAAGGTCGCAGTTGTCCCGCCGGAAAAACCCACTATTCCTCCTTGACCTTTTTCAGGTTACCAAGGTTCATCTTATGTATTGGCCGAGCCAGTTCACAATCATGGTGGGTAGGAAAGCCCTGGATAGTTCTCGAGGGGTCCACCTTGGCCCTGATTGTCTTGGAATTCCCCTTTATCTCGGCCTCGATTTTACACTTTGGACACTTGTATGTTACTGTCCTTGCCATTTCTCTCCTTATACTTCAAGCCCGATATATGTTGCCCCCAGAAGCCTCACTACCCGCCTCCACCACAGGTAATCACTCTCACTCAGGAGAGTACCGATAAACCTCGATTTTACCCAGGTATCAACGAGGCCGGTATTTTCATAGCTAACGGCAAAGCTGCCGGTAATTATCTTACTCAGCGGGGTCATCCCCCATTCAATGTTCATATCAATGGCAAAGGTCTCGGTGTTCTTAAGGTCGCCACCCTCATAATCACGCCTCGTTAGCACGCGTTGGATGCCATAGAGGACGTCTTCTATATGGGGAATAAAGACATACGCGGAAGGAACGGTATATGTGTAGGTCGAGGTTTCCTCGGCTCCAATCTCCAGATAACTGAAGAGCCGCGTCTCATAAGCCCTCCCCAACCGATACATCATAATAAGGAAGCGGCGCATATCAAGGCTGATGTCCACGAGCACGCTGTCCTTCAGCAGAACCCTCGGGTCCGGGATCTCTATCGGGGGGAATCCTGGTATATCGGGACCTTCCGCTCCCGGAGGCACCGGAGGCATCGGAAGCCCCAAAAGGGTGAGCTCAACCCTGAGCATGGTCTTGTTGAGAAAGTCCAGCCTCTCATCCAGGCCGGAGAAAGTACCTCCTATCCTCTCGAGGATATTAAGGTTCTCAGCCAGAAAATGCTCATAGCTGTCGTAAGTCTTTCCACCTACTACGAAAGGCGTTACCATCTTTTAACCCCTTATGGGGGGAGACTAATCTCCCCCCATCATCTGCTACTGATGCTACCTAAAACGGGAATTTCCCGCCTACATATACCTCGACCGGGGTAGCTCCTGCTATTGCGGCGCCTGACGAGGATACCGCCTGCAGAACCAGGGTGCCCATCACCCTCTTGGCCTCGTCGGCGCAGTCAACAACTACCGCATCCAGGGAAGCTACCGGATAGTCAAAGACGGGTATCGGGCTTGCATCGCTCGCGTGGGCGGTTCCGTCGGTATCAGTGAAGGTGTCCCAGCCCCTTACCCTTATGTCCTCCCCGACCCGGTTGTTAATCTGGATCCGCGTAACCTCAAAAAGCTTGTTGAAAGGCACAGCGAAGGCTTCGGTATCGGTGCTGTCAGCAACAATCTCTGTCATTTTGCCTGGCATCTTCTATACCTCCTACCTTGTTATTCCCTCAGACCGTGCTACATATACTGAGTAATGGAACACGGGCTTGTAGGGTATTTCCTTTCTCTCAAGCTTGCCTCTGATCGTCTCGTCCAGGACTGGTTCGATGGTGCACCTGTTCACCAGGTATCGTTGTACCAGCTTCACATAGTTCTCGATGCCATTCCCATAGGCGTGGAAAATCGGCATCCAGTCGCGGACAAAGAACATCTCAAACCTCATCTGATGGTCCGGGTCATTGGGATCCGAGATGGGCGATTGCGCAGAGTCGATGAAACCGAGATAGCGTCTAACATTTCCGGTTCCCTCAGCCGGCACCGGTGACATGTCCGGCTCCTCCAGTACCATGCGGTACTCATTCGTTGGCCAACGAATGTAACAGAGCCAGTCCGGGGAAATACCGATGCGACATTGATAGATGGTCGAGTAGTAGCGTGGCTCAAGGCCAATATCTGCGTCAGGGTCGATTGAGACCGGTACGTCAGGGTCCGGACTAAGCGGCATGTAGCCCGCCCTCCAATCCCTAATGGTCTGCATGGCAAAGGTGACTCGGTACCATTTGCTCGGGTACTTGTCACCCCATCCACCAGCGCCGGCCGGTATCATCCCGACATATTGGCCTACCAGCAACAGGGGTTCCGATGTGGTAAGCAGTTTGAGTGACATTCGCACCTCCTTGTTCTCTAATTCTCTAAAGGGAGGCCAAACCCCTTATAGCAACAGGCCGAAGCCTGGATTGCCCTATTTCTTAAGAAATACTCCTTTTAAGCCCCTACTCTATGGCAGCATGGAGAATGTATACCGTACAAAAACCCGTAGTTGTACCAGTATTATAGATATAGTCCAGGTCGATGGTGTCGTCCACGGTATATATCTTGCCGTTGATTCCACTGAAGTACACACCGTAGCCGGCATAGAGCTCGGGGGTGCCTATGGTAATATCAGCCATTGCCACGAACCCTTCATCGTCAGTATCATCACCCACACTGATTGTCGGCGTGGTGCCGTTGAAGGCCTCGCCGATCCTCACGGCAACGGCCCTGACGAACGTGCCACGCTTGACACCCATGATGACTCGAACCTCGCTCGAGGCATAGGCCACGGGCTTAAAGCTATACGAATGTCTTTTCCATTTAAGTTTCATTTAAGCCCTCCTTACTCCAGCTCACAGTACACTATGTAGACTGTGGCCAGGCCCGTGCTCCCAGTCGCATGGACAAAAGTCAGGTCAATGGTATCGTCGTCAGTATATAGCTTGCCGTTAGCGGCACTAAAGGCAGCGCCATATCCAGGATACAGAGCGGGGGTGCCTATGGTAATATCAGTCGCGTCTATGAACGCATCAGTATCCGTGTCTCCAACGTCGATTGTCGGAGTGGTGCCATCAAAGGCCTCCCCAATCCTTATGGCAGCGCCAAGGACCAGCGTGCCTCTCCTGACACCCATGATAGCGCGGGTCTCACTCGCGTCGTAGGCTACGGGCTTGAAGGTATATTCGTGTAACAGCATTTCAATATCCATGTCCTACTCCACCTCCGCATAAATGATATAGACCGTGGCTAATCCCTGGGTCGGGGTGTCCCCGGTAGCATAGGTCAGGTCCACAGTGTCATCGGTGGTATAGAGGTGACCGTTGGCACCACTGAAATAAGTGCCGTATCCGGCATAAAGCCCGACGGAGCCTTCCGTAACGTCCCCACCTGCCACAAATCCGTCAGCGGCACCGGCAGCATCGCCAATGGTAATGGCAGCACCACCATCAAAGGTCTCCCCAATTCTCACAGCAACGGCCTTGACCCATGTGCCGCGCCTGACCCCCATGATGGCCCGAACCTCTCCGCTAGCGTAGGCCGCGGGCTTAAAGGTATACTGATGTAACTTAAAGCCAAGTTCCATTTAAGCCCTCCCTTAACTATAGGTATTTGCTACATCGTTGGCCCGGGTGGCATGAAGTCCAACCAGTGCCGTGTAATCATACTCTGCCCTGACTACGTTAACATAAAGAGTGAGGACTTCCTCGGTGAATTGGATGATGGGCGCCTGGAATTTCACGAAGGTTGCCCTATCGGGGTCGGCATAAGGGAAGGGCAAGGTCAGAGCCGGGTAGTCTACCTGGTTCTTACTCCACCGATAGGCGTTTACCACTCGACCACTGCCAGCCTCACGTAGGGCACCCATGATGATATTGCCCTCTTCCTCTCCCATGGTATCGGCATTGATCTTGGTTATCTCCCGGCTGGCGGCAGTACCAACATCTACCGTAGCATTGCTCACGTCCCAGATATCGGCAGCTATGCCGACATCTATAGGCCTTAGTGGCCTCATGCAGATTTCAAATCCCCGGGCGCCGGAGCCGCCGTAAGGTGCGTTGGCCTCCTCCATTACTTGTCGCACGAGGATAAAAATCTCTTCCTGGTATTCATCAATGGCAGCCCTAATGGATTGCATCCCGAACTGGGCAGCGATATTGAACAGGTCGTCGTTGAACTTCTCCACCTCCGCTACAGATACCACGCGGAGCTTTTTCCCAGTTAAGGGTCCGATTTCCGCCGGATAGTTTTTAACTTGAAGTCCTATCGCCATGTCTCCCTCCTTCTAACTGCTTGAGACTTTATTAACACTAACTATAGGTATTGTCTACATCGGTGGCCCGGGTGGCATGAAGACCGACCAGTGCCACGTAGGAGAATTGTGCCCTCACCGTATTCTGGTAGAAAGTCAAAGTCTCCTCGGTAAACTGAATGATGGGTGCCTGGAACTTCACGAAGGTAGCTCTATCACCATCAGCATAAGGGAAGGGCAGGGTCAGAGCCGGGTAGTCTACCTGGTTCTTGCTCCACCGGTAGGCGTTGACAACCCTGTGGTCTCCATGTTCATTAAGAGCACCGATGAGGATGTTGCCCTCTTCCTCTCCCATGGTATCGGCACTGATCTTGGTCACTTCCCTCTCAGACGCCGTGCCGACTGTGATACCAGTGCTGTCCACGTCCCAGATATCGGCAGCGATACCGACATCTATGGGTCTCAGTGGCCTCATGCAGATCTCTGCGCCCCGGGCACCGGAGCCGCCGTAAGGTGCGTTGGCCTCCTCCATTACCTGTCGCACCAGTATCCATATCTCCTCTTTGTATTCGTCAATGGCGGAACGGATAGATTCCATCCCGAACTGGGCGGCAATGTTAGTCAGGTCATCGTTGAACTTGTCGACTTCCGACAGTGATGCCCCCCGGAGTTTCTTGCCGGTTATCCCACCGGTTATTTCCGGATAAGCCATTCGTTGAATTGCTATAGCCATTTTTCACCTCACAACAGGATTTAATTAGTGTCTAGTAAAGGAATCGTGTCCTACCCTGGCGTGGTACCGCAGCAGTGGCGCGTTCTACCGCCCCAACTTCCTTGACTGTTTCGGGTCTACTTAGTCCCACTGCGGGAAGGGCTGGGGCAGCCGGGAACGCCGGAATGTCCACCACGAAATCGGGCAGGTCAGGCATGCTCTGTGCAGCGTCTACCATGGTTCTTGAAATCTTGGGGACTGCCATCGGCAGTATTCCCTCAATAGCAGCGGGGTATTTGGCGAAATCAACCATCAACTCTTTCGGATTCTTGTACGCCATGTGCTATATCCTCCTTCACCCTGTTTACTGTTTCAATTTAGCCGGCTAAATTTAGCCGGTTACGCGTTGGATTTGTCGCTTGACGGCCTCGCCTGTATCCATGACACCCCTGCCAATCCCCTGAAAAAGACTAATGCCGGCGTTAACGGTTTGGCCGGCACTCTTAATTAGCACATCAGGGATCACCGAGAGGTCATCAGGCATTTTCGTCTTGAGGTCGTCCATGTTGGCCTTAATTTGAGAAGCAAAGGTACCCGCGACGCCGGCTATATTTTCCGCCACACGGACGGGGCCTTCTGCAAGCTCAACGGCACCGTCGGCTATGCTGTCGACGATGGTCTTGGGATCCGGTAACTGGTTTTTCATGGTTTCCCTCCTTTGCTTGGGGGGCAACCTTCGCCAAAAAGAAAGGGGGCTAGCCTTTCAAACCTTCTCAGCGAAAGGTTGCTAGCCCCCTTTTTACAATGCAACTTAAATTGTAGACCTAAACCTCAGATTTTGTCAAGCCCTAATTCTTTTTTATTTTCACCTCCCTCTTAAAATTATATAATCGGGGGCAGTGGAGGAGGCCCTATGGGCAGTGTTATGGATGGCCTTTTCCGCACTGTTGCCCCGGGGTTGCCGAGCAAAACAGCGTGCTTTTTATTGAAGAGGATACAGGATTTTACCAGCTCGTCATCCTCTATCGCGGCATTTGCCGAAAGGTCTGCGATTAGAACATCGAAGGCTTCCTGCGTTGTTTTTCCATCCAGGAGAGTATTTACACAATCAGTGATAGGTCCCATAACAGTTACAGCGTACTTATCACTCCATGGCCTTGATGCCAGGTCAGCATCGCAGACCCAAACCAGGTCCTTATTGAAACCGATATAGCTCGTGGCACCGGCGTTTATCAGAGCCGGCCCCAGCATCTGAGCCGTTTCGCAGGATATTAACATTACCACCTTATCCCTAACATCGGGTATTGTGTTCGTGTCCATGATGAGCTGATTCCTGTTTCCATAAAACTGACTGGGGCCCCCATGGCCTACGCCAATTATGACATCACCTATATTTAGCGCCCAGAAAGCCGCCTTCCTGTCTGTAGGACCTATCAGCTGCGGTGGTATTGAACGCGGCAGGACATGGCGGATGATAAATCCACTGGCTGACCTGGTGGGCAAATCAAATAATGGCAGGGCGAGCATCAGTCCTCCTCCACTTCGACGATCTCTCGAAGGTGGTCAAAGAATTCCGGATTCCTGACCAACTCGTCGCCAATATCCTTCACATCAATCTGGGTTGGGTACTTCTTTCCATAGGCCAAGGAGACCAGATTCGGCCTCGACCGCCTCTTCCCCCTGGCAGCTTCAGCCGCTTGGTATCGCCTGAAGGCTTCCGCGGCCGCTTTCCTGGCCTCCGGGGTAGCTGCCTCCTTCAGTGCCTGTTTTAACTCTTCAAATTCTTTTGTCATTTCTTCCCCACGGAACATTCGCAATCGGCAAGTGAACAACTCATGTAAGCAGAAATATCACCTTTGCTCTTTTCAATACAAGATTTCGTTCGTAGATAAGACCAATGTCTATTCACCATAGCTACCTCGTCAGAGGTAAGTAAAAGGTCTTTATATTTTTCTCTGATGGTTATAGCATCTTCGACAGTTTCCACAGCCAATATTTCCTTCAATGCAACCAGCTTGTCGCTCATTATACACTCCTCAGATAGGCGACAGCCACAGTGTCCTTAACCATGGTCACATTCACCGGATTATATGACTTCTTGCTGCCGTTGACCATCCAGTAATTGAACTCATAGCCAGGAGGCACTAATACGTGTACCATGACCACCTCGTTCTGGTCATAGAGGGACTTATCAGGGGTTTGGCTTGTCCACCCTACCCTGGGGTAACATCTGACCTCCAAGGTATAACCCGCCGGCGGAGGGGGCGGAGGCGGAGGAGGAGGCGGAGGGGGCTCTTCCTGAACCTCTCTCAGATAGGCGACCGCTACGGTGTCCTTAACCATGATCACGCTCGCCGGATTATATGACCTCTTGTTGCCGTTGACCATCCAGTAATTGAACTCATAGCCTGTAGGCACTAATACGTGTATCGTGACCACCTCATTCTGGTCATAGAGAGACTTATCAGGGTCTTGGCTTGTCCATCCGACCCTGGGGTATACCCTGACCGCCAGAGTATAACCCATCGGCGGTATTTCCCTGAATACAGCTACCACCCACCGGTCCTGGTCCATGGTGATTGTCTTCGTCGGCGATGTACCACTGATAGCGGGAATGCCTCCCCAATGGTCGAACTCATACCCGGAATAAGGGGAGGCTGTCAAAGCCACCCTGGTGCCCGGCGGGTAGGCAGACTTGCTCGGGGATATAGTAACGCTCCCGGTCCCAGGTGGCTCAATGCTAACCTCCAGGGTATATTCTGGGGGTGGAGGTGGCGCCGCCTCGTTAAAAACAGCGGCAACCTGCCAGTCTCTGTCCATTGTTATTTCCAGGATTGGCGACGTGCCGGAGGCCTGATCATACCATTTGCCAAACTCATAGCCTGGATTAGCTGTAGCAGTCAGCGTCACCCTCTCTCCCTCATTATAATATAACTTGTCGCCTTCAATTCTTTCAGGAGGGGGGTCGAAGGTAACTTGGCCGTAAGCAGCGCTGGGGATAAGGCGAAAGACCATGTATTTCATCAGCGCTTCTCCAACGATGACAATACCAGGTATCTCCTGTATCAGATGCCATGCTGCTACTGGTAGGCCAGGCTCAATGACAATAGCAGGTATCTCCTGTATCAGGTGCCAGGCTGCTATTGGTAGGCCAGGCTCAATGACAATACCAGGTATCTCCTGTATCAGGTGCCAGGCTGCTATTGGTAGGCCAGGCTCAATGACAATACCAGGTATCTCCTCCATCATCTGCCAGGCTGCTATTGGTGGGCCTGGCTCGATGACAATAGCGGGTATCTCCTGTATCAGGTGCCAGGCTGCTATTGGTAGGCCAGGCTCAATGACAATAGCGGGTATCTCCTGTATCATCTCCCACCGTGCTTCGCCGGTTACGGTAAAGACCATCTCCTCAGTGGCTACTGGAGGGAAAGGAGGTAATATGTAACTATCAAGGAGTGGTACATCGACAAGCACCGTCGGCCCAGCATATATGCCTACTATGAGTTTGAACTCCCCCTGTCGCTTGAATCCGTCAGGGAAAGTTACCTCAAAATTACTGCCGATAACTATATCTGACTTTCTCTCTCGTGGTGCCCCAATGATGGGAATTACCTCCTCCCACCATGACTCAGGATATTCGCAGGTAATTATCACCCAGACAGGACCGAGAAAGGGAATATCGAATAAGTCTACGCGACCCTTGACGGTAAAGGACTCATCCACTTTAGGTGCCTCTGGGCTATAGACGACATCCTCAACGGAGAACATTATCTCAGGCATATGACCATCCTTTTAATACAAGTCAGTAGGGCTTTTTCCTCCTATCCCCCAGGGGGTTGATTGGTGCGAGCTCGGTTGGCCCAGAAACGAATTGCCTCAATAGTGCAAGGTAGCCCCTCCACAATGCTAGGAAAGTTGAAACTGAATGTGTAATTACCTCCACCCATTCGTGCGTTAGCACTGATGGGTGGGATACAACCCAGAACACCCTCCAGGCTCACTGCTGTTGCATAATTGATACCCTGCTCAACCCACTTAGCTGTAGTGACAACCTTTAACTCCCAAGTAGGTCCAGTGGGCACTTGCACTGCTTGCACCACACCAGGAGTGAGATAACCTGGCTTCACCGTCGGGGCGTAAATAGTGTGATGCTCTCCATCAAATTGAACCCAGATTTCCGTTATTTTACCATCAAATGCCATGACACACCTCCATTGATATTAGTTTAACACCAAGATATGCTATTTTGTCAATGCCCGAGCCATTGCTAGTATCGCCGGGGCTACTTTATCCTGCTTCAAAAACTCGTCATATTGCGCTGAACTAAGTATTTGCCTCAGCTCAGCAAAGTGGAGGTCTTCAACGACATCGCTCACAACATCCCCCACGAAAGGAATAAGACCCGGCACCATTGCTCCATCGATAGCAATAGCATGGAGCATGGCACTTCTACTCTTGGCATCAAAGGGAGGCGGCTTGGGCAACCCTAGTTGCTGCTCCGGGAGGCGCACCTTCCCAAATGGTGTGGGGACGGTTGTCTCGGGCAATGTCGGTGGCCACAGCTTCGGAGGTTCTTTTTGGCCAGGCAGTCTTGGCAATTTAATCATCTGTTCCCTCCCTAAACAGCAATTTGAACCCGGTCAGTTAGAATCTCCAAGGGGATCAGCCCCACCCTTATTTCTACCTGAGCCGGGTCAGTTGTGTCAAGAGTCAGTCGCCAAGCATCGATGCTGAAAGGCCCGATATGGTCCGTCTTTTCAGCGTAATCAACAAACGAGTCATAATTTGCTTGTACATATATACCGTATAACAGGGGAATCGGCAGGCCGTTCCTTACCGCAAAGAGTATGTGTCTCTTGTCCTGAGCTACATCGGTGCTGAAGTCACCATAGAACCTCAAGACCGGCTGGGGAGGCCGGGCCAGATACTCGGCAAGTTTCGCCCGAGCGCCACGTGGTCTGTCTATCTCCCTCAGCTCTAATATCATGATGCTCCTGGAAATACTTCAGCTACCTCTTCCATGGCCATCGCGGCAATGCCCGGGGTAACGGCGGACCCTCCGCAGGCCGCATGGGGATCAGCTTACTCATCTTACTCAGGTTTATCGTGAGAAGCCTGGTCCTCTCCTCATTCTTGTACATGGTCCGCTCTAATTCAGGTTCCATCGTTACATCAACCAATTTATTATCAATCTCAGCATAAACATGCGGACCCATTAAGCGCAATCCCATTGGCTTCGTCCCGAGACAACCAATCAGGTTAGCATCATGCCCCAACTCGGTGGCCTTTCGAACTATCCGAGTATGCTTGTGAATGCAGTTGTTAGTGAAAAAGCTGTAGTGCTCCTTGTGGACCTCATCGATGAACCTCTCCAACTCATCCATCATCTCTTCCAGGGCCAGCGTATACCCAAGCCACGAGGAAGTGGCGGCCCCTCGATCGGCGAAGCCGGTCTAGCCCGGCCTCCGTGGGCACCAACAACATGCCCCATCAAGATATCCGTCCTTGTCAGGCTGTCAATCTCGCCAACCAAGACCTCCTCACAGAGCAGACATCGGACTGTAGTCTTTATTTCAGCCATCACCAATCCCTCCTTAAGAGTTCTCCTACCCAGGAAAAGGCGGGCCGACCATCCGGAAGCCAGATCGCACACCAGCCCCTTGGGGATATCTCACCTTCGACCCATTTACAGCCATCAGGAGACTCCCATGCCAAACATTTGCGACACTTATAATCCCAGAATACCGGAGGTGGAGAGACAGGCAAATAAGCCACAGCTAACTTTGAAAACTTTCCCTCTTCAGCTACACGCTGCTCTATCTCATCAATCCATGACTGGAGTTGGGCTGGGGAGCGTGTACTGAGGGCCGCCGTCGATACTGATTTTAACACGAGGTTGGGAAGAGATGCGTTCATGCTACTTCCTCCTTAAGGCTGCCAATACCTCTGGCTTTGTAAAGACAAAACGAGGAAGTGGAAGCTGGAACTTGCCGTCTGGCCCAACAGGCGGTGCTGGTAATAAATCCTCAGCACTTAGCTTTGGGCCTATTTCCCTTCCCACCTTAAGGGCAACAGTGCCCGCCACCGCACCAACGGCACCAACCACTCCGACAATAAGGGCAAGGGCGGGAGAAAGAAACATATCAGCCCTCCTAAATGAAATTGTAAACGGTAAATGGCAATTCGTCAAGTCGGAGGCTAGAGACTTCGCCTGATGCTATCGTGGATGAATTCCCTGCTCATAGGCGGAACCTCTTTCAAGACGGACTTAAAAGAGTCACCCCAGAGATAGGGACCAAAAGCGGCAGCCATCTTCTGGAAGCGCGCCTCAATGGGTGTTGGCTTGAAAGCCGTGGGGAGCATTCTGACATTGACCATGGCAAATTCGCCTATCCACTGTATCAACTGGCCGAGTGTAGGCGGGTCAGGATTGGTGAGGTAGTATACACCGCGCCGGTTAATCCTGACCATGGCATCAACCACCGCATCTATCGGAACCAGGTTTAGTGTTGCTTCAGGGTCCCCTCTGACGTTGAGAACCGGTTCAATGACCGGCAATCTCATGGTACCCTCAATCTTCCGGCGGACAAGCTCCGCCCTCTTGTGTACCCTGATCACCAGGGAGGCGAACTGTGAGAAGTGGCCTGGATAAGGATGCTGCTCCGTGCCCATAATCACCGATGGTTTGAAGACGGTGACTATGGGAATATCGCACTCAGACAGCATCAGCTCACCTAAAATCTTCGACTTCTCATATGGATTGCGTCCATCATCGATTGTGTAGGCCGTGGAGGTAAAGTAGAGGTGGGGTATTTTATGTTCGAGGCAAAAATCAATAACGTTCTTGGTGCCATCCACATTGGTTCGCCATATTGAGCCGTCTTTGTCCTCCCCCAGGCTATGGAGGCCGGCTATGTGATGCAGGGCTGTGATACCGCTCGGCACGAGGTCCAGGCCGAGGTTATCCTGGGTAATATCTCCAATGACAGGAATGAGATTCCCAGACCCGACCGGGGGGTGCCGGGAGAGAGCATACACTTTATCCCCCTGACCCAGGAGCTTCTCAGTGAAAGCTTGTCCGACAAAGCCTGAGGCACCGGTTACCAATATAGCCACTTGTAATCTCCTATTCTCCCCATCTCAGCAAAGTCACACCCGCTGTAATTCCCGGACCCAATGAGACAACAACTCCATACTCGCCTGGCTGGGGATGGCCCTCCTCCATAAGCTTCTTACCAATGATCCCTATGGTTGTCGATGAGCAATTCCCCACTTCCCTTAATACCTGTCTCGACAATGCCAGTTTCTCCTCCGGAAGTCCCAGATTATCCCTGATCTTGTCAAGCACCTGGCTGCCGGCGGCATGAAGTATCCAGTGTTCGATATGGCCCAGGCCAAGGTTATTTCTTCTGAGCAGGTAAGGAACCACTTCATTCACCAACTCCGCGGCAATATCCGGCACCCTCCTGGACAGTCGTACTCGGAGCCGCCCATCGCGCCAGGTATAACCCAGGTCATCTAAATACCGGGTATCGGTGTGGGTTTCGCTGTCGACAATTACCGGGTGCCTTGGGTCATCGTCAAACCCAACTAATGCGCAAGAAGCGGCATCGCCAAAGAGAGCATTGCTCCGGGCGAGTTCGTAGTTATTCTCCCGGTCGGGCTTCCCATCAGGTTCGGGGAAATAGCTGCAACTTGCCAGTTCGCAGGTGATGGCGATAGAGGGCTTTCCCGACACTATTGTAAATTCCATGGCTGTCCTCAGGCCTGGAAAACCGCCTTCGCATCCGTGGGATCCCAAGTTTCTAAAGTAAGTACTCGGCTTAAATCCAAGTTCTCTGCTGAGGTAGTGCGGAGCTACAGGGCCCGGGAAGAACCCGGTACAACTGGAGAAAACCACGCACCCAATATCGCCCACATCTCTACCGTCGAGGCAGTTCACCAGAGCGCTCTTTGAGAGATCGAGTACTCCCTTTTTATATTCCTCCTGCTGCTCCTGCCAGGTCAGATGTCTAATCCGCTCCAACTCTACCCAGAAGTGCCGTTTGTCTATGGCTGATTGGGAGAACAACCGCTTGAAGGCTTTCGGGTACCCGAGCTCCTCAAATATCTGGACCTGTGAGTAGCTATTCTCAGGCAGGGCGTAAGCTATCGAAATAATTTTCGGCCGCATTCTATCCACCCAGGGCCTGGCCAAGAAGCAATAGCACGGGGTACATCATCGCCACCGCAACGAGGATGCCGGCAGCCTTTCTGAATAATTTCTCAAGAAATACCATGCAGCAGAGAATCGGGGGGAAGACCAAAAATGTCAGCGCCGTCAGTGGCGCCAGGACATCTATCACTATAAGGAAAAGCTGAAAGATAAAGAGGAACATTATCCACGCAGTCATGTACCACTTCAGGTCCACCCCGTACTCCCAGACCTTGTAGGCCATGCTCTTGACACCCTTCTTCAGGTTCGCTTCCGCGTCCGGCCACTCGTCGAGAGCCAGCCCCACGAAGGAGAGAACGATAGCGATCGGGGCTGAAGCGAGCAGACCCATTCCCCAATCGGGGGAACTGCTCACGGAAAACATGCCAAGGAGTAATGCTAGCGGTCCTACCCCTACTCCCAGCGACAACTCATGTGTCCAGTTGAATTTAGCCTTGGAATACCAGAAAGTTACTGCCATGCTCAACACCCAGATAAGCGCTATTGGCCATCCGACACTGCCCATCAAGTAGATAATGGGGACAGCTGATAGCCCGTACCAACCTATAGCGTTATATAGCACCTCTCCCTCGGTGAGGATGCCGCCGCAAATAACACTCTGCCCGCCGGTGTAATCCTTCTCAGCGCTGCGGTCTCCTACCTCCCCCTTATCCAGACCAGTCCAGGAATAATCGAGAAGAGTATTGAAAGAATGCCCACCGGCCATCACCAAAAGACCGGCGATAAGGCCAATCCAGGCATCCCAATTGATGCCACCGGCCAGCACCGCTCCAAGAAGTATGGAACTGCCAAAGAATGGGGCGGCAAACGGACGAGGCAAGGTAATAATGTGTGCTTTAAGTTTAATGTTCATCTAGCCCTCCTGGTAGTTGCGGGGAAGCCCAAAGCCCGTCCCAGTCTTCCGGGGCTATCTTTAGTTCGTTAAGCAGGTCAGTCGGGAGAGGATAAGACAAACCCCTTTTGACTTCGGCGGCCTTTATATACCGAAGCAAAACAAAGGTCAGGACCTTGGACATCTCCCAGCTCATGCGGATCTTGGCTACATTCGTCGCCTGATTTCCCACTTTCGATGGGCTCAGGTTAAAGTTGAGAACCAGACCATACGAGTTACCCATGCTGTCGAAGCTATCCGAGTATGCCTCAAAAACGTCGTCTGCCATTTTAACCTCCTGTAAAACTATAGAGTAGCGTCATTATTACTAGAGATGATAAAACTATGGTCCAGTTATCATCCCAGATCCCCCTCGAGAGCGGCGTAAATCTCTCAGCCAAGGTAGCGGTCACGGCGCCAATAGCCCCTATCCAATATGGCTCGAAGAAATAAGCTACCACCAGGCAAACAACTATCATCGCCAGGCTACCGAGGTTTCCCTTAACCTCACGGTGATAAAAGTGGCTCCTAACCAACCCAGTGACCATATCGCCCCAGGCCATAAAGAGAATAGGTACCACAGCCAGCCAGGGGTTGTCCAGCCATGCCCAGCCAATAGCAATACTCAGCGTCCCCGCCATCGGGAAATAGACCTCGGCTAGAGCATGCTGCCTGGCTGTTCCGCCTACACCCCTAAAAGTTTCGGGTTTCGCCAGCCTGGCTCCGGACAGCAATACAGTAAATCCACTGGCTATTATTATTGGCCACCAAGCCGAGGAAAACAAGAAAACACAAAAGACAAAGCCCACTCCACCAACACCGTGGCCCACCTTCCGGCTGATATATTGCTCAACGCCACGGTCATAGAAATAGTTGGCCAGATAAAGACCGACGAGAACTGCCCCAGCGATTAAAAGCACATAAGGGATTTCCTCAATCATATCTAACTCCCAATAATTCAGCCCTCGAGCACGCTCTTCTTAATCTCTGCCAACACCTCGCCCAGGGGAAATTGACTTAGAGCATCCTTCGGCAGGAACTTCATCAGCTTAACCAGGTTACCGGTTATATCCTTGATAGCATTCAGGTGCTCCATATCGGCTTCGACAATGAGTTTCAGCAAGGCAACGGCCATAGCCAATTCGTCCGGGCTGCCCTTTATCTTACCGATATCTTTGATAATAGCCCTCAGCTGCCCTAGTGTTTTTTCACCTGGCATATTCTTCATGATATCGGAAACCTCCGTTAGTTTGGGCAAGCCCGCTTTGGTTTCAAGACCTCTCAAGAATTCCATAACCATATTTGCCTCACCATCTCCTCGTCTACTTTGGTTTCCCCGCCTTCTTCACCAAGCCCCGAATGACTATGGGGAAGGCGATCTTAAGCAAGACATTCTCTATAATCCTGGCCCATTCCTCGCTGTCGACATCGGATGTGTCCCCACCAATAGTCACCAACCCATTGGCCACCGCCGTCCTGAAATCAAGCCTCGGAAATAGGTGGACAACGGCGTTCTCTAGGCCCCCTTCCTTCTCAATTACATCGAGCAGGTCCTCCAGGTCTATATCCGGGCTTAACATATCCAAAAAGGTGTCTTCGGTCATGTAGACCTGGTTCTTAATCTGCACACCGTCAGGCTTCGGCCTGACACCCTGTTCGCTAAACCACAGCTCGAATATGCCGCCTCCCGGACCTTGGATAATTAATTCAGCGGCCCGGCCATAGCCAGCCTTCTTTCTTTCATCAGGGACATCGCGGAGAACATCCTCCTGTATGGCCATAATCCGATCTAGGAAATTAGCTACCCATGCCATGATTATGTCTCCTTTCCGAACAGGGCTTTAATTGTCCCTTTCACAGCCGCGTCCTGTAACTTCTGCTGAAAGCTCCGCTCCCAGATCTTTACCGGTTTTGCCTCAATAACCTTATTGGCAAGTTCGTTGAATTTAATATCAATGAGTTCTTTCTCCGGGGTCAAGGGAATACTAGCTAAATATGGTATGCGCCGTTGTTGACAAAACTGCTCAAGGTCAACTCCAGCGTCAAGGAATGGGCAAAATTCCTCCCTGCTCTTCGGGGCAATAGCATAAGTCATATTCCCTACCATCCCCAATAGAGGAATTTTCTTTACCTCAACCATATTAAGCGTTCTTTCTATATCCTCAACAGCTAAATTTGTTGGCTGGCACACTAATATCGCTCCCCAGAGATCTTCAATATGCTCAAAGAGCGAAAGAGTTTCATCCCCAGAACTAGGGGGTAGGTCTAATAATAGATAATCAAGTTCATCTGAAAACTCTACATTAGTTAGCATTCGCTTTACTAGCTCATATCTTCCAGTCCCCCGCATCTCAAATTCCCTACCGAAGGCATGAATTTTTTCTTCTCCTCCCCGCCACATAAGTGCTGCCGATCCGAATCTAAAAGAGAGACTAAATATTTCATCCCCATTTATTTTAACTGCTAGCATCTTTTCTCTAGCTGTATCAAGCCCAACACGAGGGAATGGCTTCTGAATACCAAGGGCTGTTGGCAGATTGCTTCCGGTACAATCGATATCAAGATAGCCTACCCTCAATTCCTTCCTTTTGAGAGCTAAACCCACATTAGCAGTTACAGTGCTTTTGCCAACCCCACCTTTTGTAGCCCATACACAAATTTTCTTCAGATTAGCTTGCATACCTTTTAAGTCCTAGTTTAAATGCTTTAATATACACCGCTCGCAACGGTCTACCTAGTTCCTCGCTAATTTCTTTAGCCTTACGATGAGAATATTGCTGCTTTAGTAAGTCTACTTCATTAAGTGACCATCTCCGGAGAGGTGACCGGATCAAGTCGAATTTATAGCTAAAACATGAAACAAAATAATCTTCGATATAATCCAGGAACAGTTGACTATAATCGATAGGAATATGAATATAGTAGAACTCAACATTATGCTCACGACGCGGATGTATCTTCACAAGAATGGATAAAGCCTGTGTCATTTTCTCTACTAATCTCTCCAATGAAGCCCACGCAAATGCTAGGGAATAGAGATAGACCCCGTTTCTTACGGTTAAATGCCCATCACCAAGATACCAATTGGCCAGAAGTTCTGGGGAAATCTCTACGCCCTCAGGTATATACTTACGGCCATCTGCATACCATCGCCTTCTCATATCAAGTAGAATAGGGTAAGCAGATGTCTTGAGAATTGAATAATCCCTACCCTTACGCCTTTCTGTAGTAATGCCGCACTTTATCCCAAATTCCTCAAATCTTTGTTTTAGAATGAGAATCCACTCTTCTCGCCTCGATGCACATGCTTGTTCATATAACCCACTAACTTTAGACACGCGCTTTATACAACCATCGCCTAATAACAAGCCGTCTAAAAAAGCTATCAGACCTGGTGTTAAAAGAACGCTCGTGTCAGGCGTGTTAGTTTTGTGTAAAGGGCAATAAAAATGCTTTTGGCTTAATTTTCGCGCGTCTCGCCAAATTAGGTCGCCGCAAACACAGCAAGGAACCATCTTCCCACAGCGTCCTGGCTTACCCCACTTTTGTGGGTTCCGTTCACCTTTAATCCATCGGTAAACTGTTGACTCATTAAGCTGAAGAATTCCAGCAATCTTATACCAGCTATAGCCGGAAGTCTCTAGTGCTTTTGCCTCATGGTATAAGACTAGAGTCTCGGCCTTACCAGATTGTTTCAAATTCCTCATCAAAACCCATGATAACACAAACTTGCTTTTTATGCAACACTATGCTATCATTTCTTAAAAAGGGGGTTTGAGCTGTTGGGTGATCAAAAAGCCAAGGAAAAGCTCTTCCGCCTGACGGAGGCGGATGAGGCCCGGGTAAATTATCTGATTCAATATGCTTTTCAATCCGGCCACATAGCCAAAGCATCATTCCAAGACTTCATGGTATTCTCGATCCAGTGCGCGGACAGTGTTCTGCAGGAGCACAGCAGCAATACCGAAACCACCCCCCGAAGCAAAAGGCCCATCATTTGATTTTATCTAGCCTAGCTCTGAAAAGGAGGTAATTATGGACGCAAGGGAAGAGCTGGAACTGAATTTATCAATACTACAAGCACTATCGCAAGAAACGGAACCACAGAAACCCGGTTATGTTAGCAGCATTATTGAAGAGAGCGCGCTAGCGACAGGACAGCAATTAACCAAGCTAGCCAAGATGGGGCTGTCGGGGAGAACTGGGAAGAAAAAGAATTACACTTACCAAATAACAGATGAAGGTCGTGAGTATTTGACAAATCCCCCGACGGTTGAAGAACTGGAGGCTAAAGTAACAGCCGCGGACAGCCGCTTGGGACAGCAGTCAAAGACAGAACCGGGACAGCAGTCAAGGACAGGACCGGGACAGGAGCCGGTAACGGACGGTCCGCCCATCATCCCCGCGCAGTCCGACCTTTTCAGAGACATCGGAGAAAGGCTTCGCATCGGTGTGGGCCGGTCAGGGAAGTCAGAAGGTACTCCCCTTGATGCCGTAGTGTACTATGTCCAGAGGACCGCCGACCTTGATAACCTTAGCTCCGTGTACAATGCCCTAACCGAGATGGGGATTGCCAATGATGTCAAGAAGAGATGGGTAAAACTCTATGCCCAAACAGTCCCTGGAAAAGAGATACCAGAGGACCTGAAGCAAAAACTGGAATCTACCACAAGCGACGATACAGTAAGCGAACCAGGAAAGCCGACACCCCTGCCTACCCGATTCAGTGTGATAAACGGTCAGGTCTTTCCCGACCCTGAAGGCGAGCTTAACTGGACCCGGGCGATGCAGCTGGTTGCCCAGCAGCAGGGCGCTTCACCGGCTGATGCGACCGCGCTCGCTAAAATGGGGCCGGAGATGTTTACCAACATGATAACTGCCCTAACCCCTCTCATGAAAAAGGAGCCAGCAGAGGGTGGGGGACTAAGTGAGGCCCTTAAAACCATGAAGGAACTAGGTGTCCTGGGCAAGGAAGAAGACGGTGGAATTATCAAGACAATTGAGGTTCTCACCAACCTCGGCCTTATCGGCGGCGGCGGAGAGGGACCGTCAGACCTGGACAGGATAGCGAAGCTGGCGGAACTCGGCCTTATCCAAAAGCCAGGTGCGGGCGAATCTGATGCCGTCAGCGCCCTAAGAACGGAAGTAGTCAACCTAAAGGAAGCACTGACCAGGAAAGACATGGACTCAATCCAAGGCGAACTGACTGCTGTGAAGGGTGCGTTAATAAACATCCGGCAGGAATTGGAGACGACTCGGCGGGACCAGTCGGCCAAGGGCGAGTACGATATCATGGCTCAAGTGGTCGGCGTGATAGACCGGCGAGCGGGGGCAATTGAGAATGTCCTTACCGGATTAGTCAAAAGGCCGCCCTCCCCGCTTAGCCTGAAAAAGAAGAAGGAGACCATTGCCGCCATAGAGTCCGAAGTCGAGTCGCAGTCAAATCTCCACGAACTAGCGACAGTACTGTGGCCGAAAGAATGACGGCTATTCTTGACACCCTCCAATAACTGATATAAAATCAGTTGGAGGTGGATGAAATGCCTCGACGACCGAAATTGCCTAAAGTAAGCTTCCCCGGTAACCCCGTTCGGCCTCTGAGGAAGGCGCTGGACCTAAGTCACCAGGGCATTACCCAAGCTAGGGGGGATATCCGCTCCGTCGCGGATGACCTCCACGGTTTTAGCATACTGGGCCACGGAACCCCAGCCGCTATCGCCAGGCCAGAAACCGCACCAAGAGCTGCCCCAGTTTCACCCAGCGACCAGGACACCCTCCTCTACCAGCTTGACCACCTCGTTTCAGTTCTTAAGCAGAGCGAAATCCATTTGTCCGAAGGCTGTAAAATTATGGGCATCCCCTGCGACTGCTGCGCCAAACACGCCCTCGAGGCCCGCACCTTCGCCATGGAGACGATCTCCATAGCCGCCAGGATGGATAAGGAAACCGCCATATACCAGGAGATCGCCGACTGGGCATCCGAAATCGAGGAGCTGGAGGTCCCCGGCCAGCTCCACACCGCCGAGCGTGACGAGGCCTTACGCCAGCAAAGCGGTACCGCATCCAACTTTAGGAAGCAAGTACAAGCAATGATTTCCGAACTCAAGACACCTGATGAGGAATGCGATAGCTGCACCGAGGTCAGGGAGTCCATCCAGGAATTCATCGAGAAGAGACAGAGGGAAAGGGGGGAAGCATGAGCAAGGGAAATCTCTGGACAGAAACCGAGCTTTATGTTCTGAAGACGAATTATTCAACTAACTCAAGACAAGAGCTGATAAACCTATTGCCGTGTCGCACATGGAATGCTATGGAAGTAAAGGCCTACAAGCTTGGTTTGAGAAGACCTCTATTTAAGATTTTCCCCCTCACTTACGGAAATCAAGGCAAAAGGAAATTGCTATTAACAAAGGTTGAACTTCAGCAATTTTATCATGGAGAAGGCTTATCAACACTTGAAATAGCCAAACAACACGGAGTCTCTGGCAAGACCATAATAAACTACATGAAAACTGCAGATATCTCAATAAGGACCTATAGTGAGGCGAGCAGACTTAGGCCCCTTAAAGGGTATAAGCCATATTTCAGTGAAGAAGCTAAAAGGCAATTAGCCAAGGCGCGAATAGGGAAGACTAATCCTGCTTTATCTGAACGGAATAGAAGGGATAATAACCTTCGCCCTTCTCCTTTCACCGACCCTGAAGTTAAGCGAAAGGCTCTATTAAAACTGATGCAACGCCCTACTAAACCCGAACAGCAATTGATTGACCTATCGAAAGCAGAAAACCTGCCGTACAAATATGTTGGCAATGGTTTAGTGATAATTGGAGGAAGATGCCCGGATTTCATTAACATAAACGGTGAAAAGAGAGTTATTGAAATCTTCGGAGAGTATTGGCATAACCCAAGAATCAATAAGAATGTCAGGAAGCAAGCCGAGGCTAGCACAACTAAAGCACACTATCAGGAATATGGCTTTGCTTGTCTTATCATTTGGGATTACGAATTACAAAATATCGAAGCCACGTTACAAAGAATTTCTAAGTGGGAGGACTAATATGGATATAACCCAAGCTAAGCGTGTGATAGAACTATCCAAGCCTGACTCAAGCCAAAAAATCCTTGTTACCTTATGGCAAAATAACATAATATCCACCTGCGTTGAGGAGGCGGCCAAAAAGTACTGCGAAAGCTGCCAAGGCGATGAAGGGCTCTGCCTGGACTACATTGAGGATATGAAAGCCCGGGGCTACCAGATGACCGAGGTTGAACTCAGCGAACTTACCCTTGAGGAGAGCCTGCCGAAGTTTCTACAGGACAGAGCGGGGCAAGTCGAACCCTCTGTAGCATTTGAAGCCGCAGCTTCGGCAGCAATTGAGGAGGAGCCGGAACCCAATGGCGAAGCTGAATAGGGAAGACTACAATGCCTGTATCTCCACAGCACTGAAGGGAAAGCAGCTAGGCAAGGACGAAAGAAAACTTGAGTTCTGTGTGGCCAGCAAGCTTTGCTCCGGGAAGGCGGCTACCAGGGAAGAAGCAACACAAGTCTGCAGTGTTCCAAAGCTCCCCAAGTGGGCCCGGGGTCTTACCAAGGAAGATGAGGAGAACGTATCCTGTGCGGACCGTATGCGGAGAAGCGTAAACAATATCGACGTGATAAACCTTAAGCTCCGGAGCGGAGAAGCCGAGGAGGTAAGAGGCGCAGCCGCCCAGATTATGGCTGATATATTCTCATGCAACCCTAATGAGGGGACACTAGCTTTTCTGACAGAAGTCATGGATGACTTCAATGGCCTCTCAAAGCGCTTCTACCTCAAGGGAGAAGGCAAGGACCTGGAAAAGAATCTTAATCTCCTGAAGGAGATGCTATCATGAGAGGAATACTAATCACCTCAACCGAATGCCCGCCCTGCCAGGCAATGAAAGAACAATTCAGTGACCTAATCGCCCGGGGTGAGATTGAGGAGAAAAGCTTCGAGAAAGAGCCTGACTATGTTACTGAAATGATCTCCAAACACGGACTCAGTATCCCAAGCCTTCTCATACTGAGCGACGATGGCGAACTGATTTTGAGTATCTGACACTTAAAACTTGACAAATTCATTATTATCTTGATATGCTTTATTTGAATCTTAAAAAAGGAGGACGCCGATGCTAAAGATAAAGCTACTGGCAAGTGGCAAGTCACTCACCCCCTACATCGCTCGTGTTGTGACTGGCGGAAGAGTTCAGAAGGCTTTTGCTGCGCAGATCGGTATACCAGCCGGACAGTGCGTTCGGGGCAAGGTCCATAAGGGCATGTCCCAGGGCGACATCCGTCAGGCGGTTAAAGATTGCGCGCCGGCAAAGGGCTCCGTGAAACTGAATCTGAACGTCTAGGTGCCGACGAGCCACTGAGGAAAAAAAGGGGGGAGCTAAGAAAGCTCCCCCTCTTTTTTTAACACCTCCAGTTCATGTAACCGGAAGCCCACCTCGAAGCAGAGAACAAAAAACGAGTCCAGCAGAATTTGAACACCATAGTTCCCGGTTAAGAGTTCTTGTAAAAACAGGTCCTTCGCTTCCTCGAACCATTCATTAAGGGCATTTCGCCTCTCCGGTTCCATCTGGAAGTACCTGCTATCCTCCGAAGCTAGGGTACGAAGCATATTAAGCAGACCCATATCAGACCCCTTGTCTTCTTCCTCATCAAGGGCGGCCATAATTCTCTTATGAAGTGCTTTCTTCATCACCACTCTCCCCAGCTGTTAGTGTAGATGCGAATGTTTCCAGATCCTTCCAGAACAGGCGGCATTCGCAATAACCATCTTCGGCAACTTCCATGACCGACTCATCACAGGGACATACTGTCTTGCTGGAATCACAAGGGCAATAGCCGAGTTTCATTATATTCTCGACATAGGATTCCATACCCTTGCTGGGATTTATCACCCAATCCTGCTCTCCCGCCCACTCAAGTATCTTCTTCCTTTGCGCATTTTCCCGTACTGATTTCAACTCCGTCCTCCTTCTTCTCTTTAGTCTAAACCCTACTGTATCATTGCTTCTTACCCGAGATTTAGTCGGCTCCGAGGGAAGTAAATCCCTCATCTCTTGGGCATCACCACCATCCGCCTCTATCTGCTCTATTAGGGCATTTAGTTCCTTCTTGCTAAGTCGAACCTTACCTGGCATACTATTCGCCCTCCCCCGCCTTCTACCAACCTGTTAGACGCTCGAGGCCCTTCTTCTCAATTACATTGGGGCAGAACTTCATCAGGTCCTCCAGGAGCCACCGGACCTTCCATGGCGACTTCGCATGGCCCGTCGCCCCTCCCGGCTCTACGAGGTTATTGTGGTAATTATCCGGGCCGACTTCAATAATCTCTGGCTGGATCTCTTTCATCCAGTCTACCACCGTGCGCAGATGGAAGTCCATCAGGGGCTCCATGGAGACGAGCTTATGAGGATGATCCAAGGCTCGCATCGCCACGTATCTATGGTAGGGTGCCGGCGCCTTGGTGAGCTGGAAGTCATGGTTAGTCTCTATGGTGGCACCCAGGTAGAGGTTATCCGGGTAAGTCAGGTGCCAGTCCCAATAGATAAGGGGATTCTTCGAGCAGAACAGAAACTTCACCTCGGGTTGCTCTCGGACCGCGTCCAGTATGTTGATAATCACCTCCCTGGGGGCGAAGGAGATATCTCCCATGTACCCGACAAAGACAAAGTCACCCGGGTGAAATCTCCTCCGGAGCTCCTTCTCCACCAGGTGGGGTTTGAAGCCGTCCCGGTACCGGGGTGAGTTCTTCAACCTGGTAAGTGCCGTCCGTCGAGCGGAGCAGTAAGTGCAGTTAAAGTCACAGCCCACCCAGCAATTCCAGGTCCGCATCGGTCTACCACCCACATGAAACATCCTACTCATCACCAGCCTCCCGGATGTCTATGATTGTCATCGGCGCCCTGTCAGGATCCACCAGGACAACAATAGGCCCCAGTATCAGATGTTGTTGAGTATCCGTCTTAATATACTCGGCCTGTACCAGAGCGTCTTGACCCGGCTTAAACCTGGCACGCAGGTTATCCTCATCCCGCTCCCTGCGCTCCGGGAAGATCAAGAGCAGGTCCAGTACTGCCTTCTCAAAGGGTGCCCACCCCTGCTTCTGCCGCTTCGCCAGGTTCCGGGCACTCACCAGGCTATAAAACACCAATTGCTGGTATTGCCTGCCGGCCCGGTACCTATCAATGAAGGAACCCTTCCAATTCTGCGACCACTCCTCGGGCGGCAGCGCTTCTATTTCTACCCTCATGGTATTGCCCTAAGCCTCCTATAATCCTGGCCCCTCATGTTAACGAACTCTCCCCGGGTCATGCCATAGAGACGGCTGACCGTGTCCTCTCCCATAAGAGTCACAAGGGACCGCTCCCCCTCGAACTCCAGGCGAGAGCTGATAATCACGGGCAAGCCCGACTTAACCCGCTCATCGATAATATACCAGTAGGTCTCACGGGTAAAATTAGACGGCGATTCCTTGCCGACATCATCAAGCAGAAGAAGGGGCACGCCGGCTAAAGACTGATAAACTTCATCTTCGCGCTCGTGAAGTTCATCCTCCCGGCGTATATTGTAGGTAGCTCGGATCCTTCTCACCAGGCTGGGGCCACTCTCAAACCTGATGGGGCACCTTTGTCGATCGGGGTTACCTTGCCAGTTATCCAGGACATAGTTGACGATGGCCGCCATCAGATGTCCCTTCCCAACGCCAGGTATGTCGGAGCAGAAAATAAGAGAGGAATATCCACGCGGAGAATCCAGGTCGAATGTCTTGGCCCAGCCCAGGGCTACCTCGTAGGCTTCTCTCTGGTATTCCTGCTCGAAGCTCTTAAAGGTCTTGGTGAGCACCTCAGCCGTCATGCCACACGCCAGGCGCCAGCGCGCCCTGACCTCCTGCCTCTTGCCCTCCAGTTCTTGCCGCTGCTCCCTCTCCTCTCGTTCCTCAAGCGCTGCCTGGCACTTGGGACATGACCGCGGCCTTATCTCCCTGGGCGGCGAGAACTTCTTGTAGACGGTTACTTCCCCTTCAAATGTCGATTTACACACTTCACACCGGCAGTCTTCAGTCTTCACCTCCTTGTCCTGACTCGATGGCCCTGAATCCCGAGAACCCGCCATCTCGGTCAGGATTTTTCCTATCGACTCGAAGCCCCGGTCCCTGCTCTCGTCCTGCATTACGCCCTCCTTTCTTGGCTGCGGTTAACATACTCTTGATATTCGAGATTCCCGATAGTAGCGCCCAGTCTATAGCTTGTTTCAACCGGGCTTCACCTACCTGCTCTTCGACTTTCTCAAACTCCTCCTTCTGTACTATATTCTTCCAGCGCTTCCTTGCTGTTTTCTCAAAGAGATATTTGGATGCTGGTGTCTGAGCCGATAGTTTATCGGGCTTGCCCTCTTCTACTTTAGTAGGAGAGTTCTCTATACTAAGGTTCTCTATACTAAGGTTCTCTATAGAGGAGCCTAAATGTGCATCAATTCCGATCTCAGGGCGCATCAATTTTGATGCACTCAGCGCATCGGATTCAATGCGGTTTTCCTTCGCCGGTGGTAATTCCGCATCGGATTCAATGCGCTTTTCCTCCGCCGCCTCTGGTAAAACCGCATCAATATCAATGCGCATTTGGGTCTCTACGAAGATATCCTTATCCCATTGGTCGGGTGGTAGCACCGTATAAAACGAGCTGCTCTTGGCTATGATATGCAGCTTCCGGAGGCGGGCTATCGTCACCCGGATATTCGACTTGTCCAGTCCCGTACGCTCGACAAAGAAGAGCGGCTTGATCTTGTCCTCTGGCCGGTGATATCCGTCCGTCTGCCCCAGGATGAAGAGTAATACCCTGAAGTCCCTGCCGGAGAGCTTGGTCAGGCATAATGCCGTCATTACCTCCCGTCGGTAGGCATTAAATTCATACGGTATTTTAGTCCCATTAGTGGAGTTGCCTCCAGGCGGGTTGTTCATCTTACGCCTTTGGCCCCTCCTTGCAGTCTTTGATAATCAACCAGGAATCCCAAAGGTTTAATCCTGCTTCAGAGGCGTCCGTGACGCTGCCGTATCCCAGCTGCTGGCAGGCCTCTATCGATGGCATCTCCCATAACAGAAAGCAGATTTGGAAAAGTGCCCTTAAGTCGGGTATGTCGCTCTCGGTGATATCAGCAAGGGGCTTCCCCTCGGCCTCCGGAGCGGGTGGTGTTGTCGGCGGTGGGGCTGCCCTGGCTGTCGCTGGTTGTGTCGGCGGGGGGGCTGCCTTGGCTGCCGCTTGTGCCGGCGCTGGTGCTGGTGCCGGTGCGGTTTCACCCATCCTGTCCAGCCAGCTCAGTAGCTTTTTAACACGCGAGTCGTTGTCTTCGAGCTTTCCGGATTTCCACAGGTCCGAAATGATATAGGCTCTTGCTTGGTTGTCGCGGCTGACTCTATCTTCCGGTGAGCTGCCGGCTCCATAGCCTCCACCTGACCGCCTCTGTGAGGGTCTGATGGGCTTGCCCTGTACATCAAACATCTGGGTGACGCGGTTGGTGACTTGGTCGCCCTTCTGTACGCAGGTAACCTCGGCATTAAGAACGGCATCCTTCTGGACCAGGTCTACCAGCTCCCGACCCCAGGTTTCGTAGCCCTTGCTTTCCCCGGCCTGGTCTACCGCGGCGAATTGGATAACGGGGTTGTTGTTGTACTCGCCGGCCGAGCCTATGGATGTTACGGTGAGCGTCTTTTTCTCTTTATCGGGCATTATCCTCTCCTAAGTTGGTTTCCAGGCAATCACCCGCGTGAGTGCGGTCCGGGAACTTTAGACTGCCTAATCCAGAACCGGCTAACACTACTTCATAATAGTCTGTGCGGGCAGGGATCGGGTCAGCACACTCGTTACACCTGTGCTCCTTCCGCGCATGCCGGGGAGTTGCTATCTTTCCGTTGCGCCTTATGATATCATTTTTGCTTTTGCGCATTGGGTACTCCTAACCACTTGAACCGGTGACCAAACAGCTGATATTCCTCCCGGGGCTTGTACCGGAACCCGGCCCTCTCGAGAGCCTCCTTTAAGGCATCCAGATTGTAGAATCCACCTAACTGGGCGTCGTTGCCGTCCAGGGCCTCCCAATGAGTGGAGGTGCTAGTGATATACTGGGCAAAGCCGATGAAAAGGTTATCCAGGAAGATTTCAATCGTTTCCCCGGCTTTTAGAAAGCCACTGTTTACAGTTAGGGTAAAAGCCTCGTTTTTGGACCGCAACGTCTGAGTTACTTGTTGCCTCATCAACCTCTCGGCAGCTAGGTTACCAAGGACCCTGGTAGTAAAACTTATTCTTTCCATATGCCTCCTTTCTCCGATGGTTACATTCCTGGTAATCGTGTCTTCGATGACGTTTTAGGCCTTGTATTATTATGGGGAGTATATTTGAGCATCAGCTGGACAACCCGCCGTACCTCGTCCTCCGTAGGGCTAGTCATTAGCTGCCAAACCCCTCGAGCCTTACGCACGTCGCCCAGGTCGTTGTCAAAGATGGCCCGGCCGATCATGTCGGCGATAGCCACAGGGCATTGCTCGGCACGGGTGAGGAACCCCCGGCAGACATCGATGAATTCCTCCTGAGTGTAAACCGGGAAGAGGACGTGCAGGGCGAAGCGGGATAGGAACTCCCGCGGCATCTTCGCCGTGCTATTGCAGGCCGCAATCAACATTGTCGACAGCTTTATCCCTCGTGTCTTCTGGCTTTTGGTCTCGAGAATCTCACCGCTTTCCATAAGCCCCAGAAGTACCGAATATACGTCATTGTGCATTTTATCAGCCTCGTCGAGCAGGAGTACCGACGGCTGATGTTCAAATAGAGCCTCAGATAATCCGGAGGCGGACGTGCGGGAGCCAAAGGCAATATAGGCATCGGGTACCGCCGACCGAACCCCCTCCAGCATTATCGACTTGGCGCAGGCCGGCGGCCCCTCCAGGAGGAAATTGATCCGCCGACGCGATTCCACCGCCTTAGCGATGGCATCTTTGATATCCTCAAACCCGACGACCAGATCCATAGCAGCCTTGACGTCGGCTGCGGGTATCTTGGTAAACTCCTGCTCCATAGTCGTTGCCCAGACAAAGTCACGCCCCTTCTCACTCAGCTTATACTTCGTCAGGGTGGAAGTCTTCACCGCAACAATAACAAAACCTTCATCTATGAGGTGGTTTATATCAGCCCTTGAGGCGCCGAGAGTGTAGTACTCCCAGCTTCGCAGATGAGGTGCCCGCCGGTCCCTGCTATCGTGCTCGCGCTCATAGGCACGGCGCAGGATATCCATGTCATTCAACTTGGTTTCTCCTTTCTTTCATGGGTATTGTTAGACAATAGAGCAGCAGGAGGCGTTCATAAAGCCAGAGTGCCCAGGCTAAAACCGCGCCTATAAAAACCCGAGTAAATATCATATTAGCCTCCTTTCGGGCATTCCTTCAGGAATGCTTGCTAAAGCGTAGTTTGATGATACCTATCATCATATCCAGGAAGCCTCTCCAGCACTGTACCTCGTAGAAGCATTTCCTCGGGTACTTTGTTGCCTCGCTATAGTGTGGGCACTTATCAGTTGGGCAAAACATATTCACCTCCATCATTCTACCTAGAATGCCTAATTTATTTCAGGTAGGAAATATTCGATTTCCTTCGCTTTCAAAGTTAAGTGCGTTGCTATATGCTTGGGCCAGGCACCTTCGACTCGGCCTTCAAGTGTTGTCAATAAGTCCACTAACCTATAAGCAATATCCCTGGCTTCTTCTAGCATTTCGACACTTGTCATAGATGAAGTTGGTATCGCCATATTTAGCCTCCTTCAAGCATTCTCCATAGAATGCCATTTCTTAAGAAATATAATTACGTGTCTGTTTTCTTCTCCCCCAGCTTCTCTGCTATTTCTCGCAGCTCGACGTCTGTGCGATAATTGGATCCCTTAAATAGCTGTAGAGCAATCCCGACCAGCCTGGCCGCCTCCTCTGCGTATTTCCTCTTACCCAGCAGGTGGGCGACTTCTCTTTGTAACCAATACACGGCATCACTCACACGTGTAAACTGCCGATTGGACAACCCTTCGATCTCCTCCGTCAACTTTTGGGCTCGCTCTATGTATTCACGGCTTTCCACAATGTCTCTAGAGAGGTTTACTCCATATCGGAGGGAAGCTTCCCTTAAGCCGGGGTATTCCTGGAACCTCTCAATCTCCAGCCGGCGATATTCCTCGAAATGGTTCTGATATCCTTTCATCATAAGAGCCATCATCACATCGTACGCCATGGTGAAATCACGCCTGGGTGCCACTTTGACTGATCGCCAGCCATTAGGCCCCTGGGTTATAAGGCCGCAGCCTTCCGGTAGCTCGTCTTTCTTGATCAGCCCCGCCGGCGCGGCAAAAAAGAGCTGGTTACAATGCTCCATATATTTCAAATACTTCCCCGTGTTAACATCGTGGAGGAAATCACCTCGGTCCCTTTTAATCTCATAAATCCTGACGGAAGGATGAGAATAACTCTTTGAGATGGCCAGGACATCCACGATCCCATGACTACCCCACATCACAGAACCCAGAGGCTGGTTAGTCCAGATCATGCTGTTGCCAGCTTGTAAGGTGCGGGCAAGACTCTCGGCTAGATCTCGGCCTTCGGTGAAACGATTCGCTATGGCTTCACTCCTTCCCGGGTATTCTCTGTAGAATGCTTGCGTGTAATGTAGCTTATACGCAGTTACTCAAAGCACTCAAATTCTGGTAGATTGCGGAATTCCCCCTCATCCATCTCAATGACCTCTATAATGAACTTCGAGCCAACCTCATGGTCTTCAACTTCACCTTGGTTACCCTCAAAGTCATTCAGAGACCCTAAGTATAATATGCCTCCCAACCCCTCCTGAGTAATTTTCCATACTTGCATGACTTCCCTCCTTTGCGTATAACGCCAATTATACGCTGGCAAGCATTCTCAAAGGAATGCCTGCAACAATACATCAGTTCTGTTGCATCTTGATGCTGTTAAATATAACTGGAATTAAGTCAGCGAATTCATCCAATAGTGGAGACATAAGTTCTCTCATTTGAGGGTGAGCTGCTTGAGATGTCCGCAACTTCATAATGTGCCTCCATTCTCTCAAGTTGGCCGTAACAACGATTTCGGTCTTGAGTGAGTTGGGCAATACTGACCTAGCTTCTTGTGGCGAAGCCCCTGCTTCAATCAGTTGGTTATAACTAGCTTCAGCTTGCCGCATGGCATGTTGCCATCGTATGTATTGCTGTTTATCGGATTCCCAGAAGAAGGGGCGTATAAATACAACACCCTTCTTATTATAATCGCAATAACGAGTGCTCTCTTGAGTGTAAGCACAAAGTCGATGCCTTACTATCTCATGCGTCACACCTCTATCACAAATAAGTCTAACCGAAATATTAACGTGCTCAATAACGCTTTCATGGCCACGCTCTATCAAACTCTTGATGAAACGTTCCGCAGATCCGGCTGTTATTTTATCCTCTGATTTATAGGCGGTCCGACCACAGCGCTCTAGTTTAAGAAGTACCTGCTCCCCATCAATCTCATCTAATATAGTGTGGCTTGGGCTTATTATCTCCATCTATCTTTCCTCCTTAATAATTGCAACAATACCTCAGTTCTGTTGCATTAACTTTCTCGCTTGTTCAAGCGATTCCTTGACTATCTGCGGTCCCATCAAATTGAGGTGTTTACTCAGTTCGAAATATGCCTCTTCAGGATCATCAAAGGGTCCGGCGCAATAAAGACCAGTAGTGGCTTCGGAGATTATATATTTTCCCTTGATATTGTTATTGTTGATGCCATTTACGTCCTCAAGGCCATACGAACCATCGGCCTGAGATATAAATAACTCCATAAACTCAAACCCTTGTATTTGAATAGGGATAGCCTCTACTTCACGCTTTATAATGTCAGTTATTACCCTCACGTGTATTTCGTAGGTCAGTCCTTTCATCATTGCAACAATACCTCACTTTTGATGCAAGCATTCTGATAGGAATACCCGGTTCGCCTAATAACTATTATACTAACTAGACCCCATACAATTCGCATGCCTCGGCTAGCTTTTGGGGGGTATAGCCCTTATTATTTAAGTATTTCTCAGTTTCAGAATAGGCTTGTTCTGGATGTTGATAAGGCCCTGATACATAGCAGCCCGTTCTTTCTTCTGCGATAAAATATCTTCCAGCAATTTCTTTGCGGTCATACCGGTCATTCCCCTCTGGGCCTTTGCTAACATCATAGCTGCCGTCAGCTTGATACATAAATAATGACATGAACTCAAAGCCTCTTATAACAATGGGAATGCCCTTAACATCTTTCTCCCAAGCAAACGTTTTACTAGGGAATATACAGATTCTTATTTTATAAATCATCTCCATACTCGGTATTTTGATAGGAATACTAGACCAGGGCCAGCTGCTCCGGTGGCGAATACTCTTCTGTAGCCTTCTCGAAGTCCCGTAGCCGGGCCTGGTCTTCCTTGATACGCTCCTTTAGCACCTTGATGTACTTGGCTGCCTCGTCTGGGTTGTCGATTATAAAGAAACCCATCGGTGGAGAGACACTCGAGGCTATAGGTACCCCCTCGGCTATCAGTTCCCTGATCAGCACTCTGATTAGCCGGTCATCTCGATACCCACACGCGACCGCCAGCTGGCTGCCGGTTATGGCAGCGGTTCTACCATGGCGGAGGTGCTCAAGTATTGTCTTCCGTAGTTTCGGTCTCTCTTGGGCGGTCATTATGAATGGTTGGACTCTTTTCACGTTTCTTCCTCCCGGTTGGTTTGAATGGCTCACAGTGGCCATTGCGGATATCAGGGTCCTTGCCGGTGTTGTTCTTGTAGTCGCAGAAGTCCGACCGGCCCTGTCGTATCTTCGCTTTGTTGGCTAGCGCGCAAAACTGACACTGCGTCTTTTTGAATTCTAGGGTCTTCTTTTTAGTCTTGGCCATCACTACGTGCCCTCACAAGCGCTACTATTCTTCACCAGTTTCTGCTCAAAGGCCGTCAGCGCCGGATTGAACTCGGACAGGAAACTTATGCCCTCTGTTATAAGGATGGCTGCCGGCGTCTTTAGCGGGACTGGCTCGCTGGAAGCTCCTCTCTCGAGAGCTTTAATGGCCCGGCCCAGGGCTACGTTGCGCCCCAGCTTCTTGACGAACTGGTCCCGGGGATTACAGAAGGCGATTCCCCGGCCGACTACGTTCGGGGGAATAGACACACCTCGTGTAGGTAGCAGACAGACAGTGGCTATGCCCATGAAGCCATCGGGAACACTAATAGCTCCCTTTCCAAATCTCGCGTAGTAGTATCTCTCTTTCCCATCCAGCTCCAGCGCTTTTAGTTTAGCCTGGTTATTCATCAGACTCCTCCTTATTTATCCGTTAAGCTCCCTTTCCAGCATTCCACCTAGAATGCTTGATACAAATATTGCTATTATTTTTCTGAAGCCTTGGCTTCTTCCTCTGCCACAAATTTTGCATAGCATTCAGGGCAGGCTTTCTCCCAATCATTAAAGAACCACCGCTTATGCTCCTGACAATAGCCAGGGTCAGCATTAGTTTCCCAGAGTGGGCACTCTCCCCAAGGGACGATAGTTTCATCTTCCAACTCTATGCCGTTATCCCTAAAGGTTAAGGTGTCTTGATCGCAAGCCTGAATAGTTCCAAGCTCCCCTTCCCATGTAATAAAACGGCAAGTCCCACAATCGCCAGGATTATTTATACCATCTATCCTTGCCTGTAGAAGCGCTTTGGCAATCAGGAAGGGGTTAACATTGCCAGGACAAGCCAGTTTATATTGGCGCATTAGCATCAACGCGGCACCATGATTTTTGGGTTCATCTATCTTCACCTTCCACCTCCTTGTCAAATAATACCTTTGACCTACTATAACCACAGATTTTACAGCTGCTATGCCAGCAAGTTGAACATATTACCGCCTTGCAGCCTCCACAAACCGTCCTGACAAAATAGGAGGCTCTCTCCGTGTTGCAAGAAGGGCATATTGTCCTTGGGTGAATTCGCCTCATCTAGCCTCCAATTAGGTATTCTTAAGAGAATGCCCGAAACATAATCGATGTTATTTATTTTTTGATAGCTGTCGGGCCTTTTCCGGTGTTAATCGCCCAGGAAATAGCATTAGTAAACCAATACTCATATCGACTGCTATATTCCGAAGGGATGTTCAGTGTCACCTCAGAATTACCAGCTTCGAGCCCCTCTACCAATGCCCTTAACCGAAACCTAACGTCCGATCGATATGAATCTTGCGAGGTATCAACGGTATAACAATTCTCACCATCCCAGCCGTTCTCTCGAAGGTCTCCTAATTCTTTGAACAGCGTTCCGGCATAGGCCACTAAAATACGAGAAAGTAATTCTTGGTTTGGATAATGGAGAAGTTCTTTCTTTAACATCATGTCTCTCACTTCATTGCCGAAATGAGAAGTAAACTCGCGGGTTAAATTTTGGAAAATATCCCTAATTTTTGAGTATCGTCGCCTCTGCTCTACTCGGACTGATTCATCCTCTTCATACCGAGTAAGAAGGATTTTTAAGTATGGGAGCCGGTCCGCAGCGAATGTTATACCGTTAATGCGACTTTTACTGAAATCCTCCTCCGCCTCTAAAGGCCAAGACGGCTTCTCTCCTGGTTCTTCCTTTTCTTTTTCCCATGGCCATTTAAACATTACTGCCTCCTTTATACCTAAAATAATATCGATGTTATTTCTCATGAAACGCAGAGCGGATTTCTTCAACTATTGCTCCCACCCCAATGATAATAAATATCCACATCAGCCATCCGTTAAATTGCCAAACTGCTATTCCTATTACTGCTAAAGAAAATAGTGTGCCCATTTACAACTAGCCTCCTTCTCGGCATTCTTCGTAGAATGCTTGCTTATAACCGCCCGGCTATTAAGGCTTTCATTTGTCTGGCTTCAGCCTTGGCATCGGATTCAATTTCCTCTTCTCCTAAATCGGTTTCTTGGAGGGGAGGATAATATCTTTTCCGGCTATGTATACAAGACTCAATATACCAATCTATCAGCTCGATTGGTAAGGTCTCAAAGCAGTTCTCGCATAACGGGCAGATAGCTTTACTAACAGTTCCATTAGCAGCGGGAGGGTCGTTCCTGAGATAAGTTATAGCTACAGCGGTAACAAAGTCAAAGCTAGTTTCGCAATGATCACAGGAGGATAGGTCCCATGCTTGGCTTACCAATCGTTGCGCCTGTTTGTTACCAAATTTGGCTAGGGCCCAAGCAGGAATCATATAAAGGAAGGTGAACAGACCCATTGCCAAGTCCCGAGCAACATTATATTCGGTTAAATCGTTATCCATTTTAGCCTCCGATTAGGTATTCTTGGGAGAATGCTGGGATCAATATTATGGTACAAACAGTTTGTCCATCAGCATGCTGATAACCACGCCTCCCGCTATCATTTCTATGAACAGGACAATTAGCAGGAAAAGCAATATTCTTACTATACGGTCAGTCATCTTGGCATTAGCCTCCTTTCAGGTATTCTTGATAGAATGCTTGCGGCTCGCGCATCCGAGTTTCGGGGTACTACAGGAGCGTCCTCCCGCAGTGGGCAAAGTTAGTAGCCTCGCATGATGCCGATAGTTTACCCCCACACCAACAAGCTTATTCACTTCTTTAGCCTCCCTATGCTGTTACTGCAACCATTCGTCCATTGACCATTGTTCTTCGTAGGCCGTAGCGTTGATAGTAGTCTCCCAGGTCTGTTTGGCAGTTTCTGTAGCTCTTAAGCTTCGGCTGCCTCAGTATGGCCAGTGCTTCCGACGTCAGGTGTACCAGGTCTATCTGCCAGCGGTTGCGCTTCTTGTCGAAGCGCCCTTTTATTGTGCCGGCAGTCAGGGCTGTCCGGATGCGGTGATATGGGCAGTTGAACTCTTTGGACAGGTCTGCGGCTGAGAGGTAGCCCTGATTATGCCTTGCCTTAATGCCGTACCACTTATTGAGCCGGGCTCTGGTGGATGGGTATGTACGGCCTAGATGTTTAGCTATTGCCTTGAGTGTGAGCTTGCCGGCGTTCTCGAGCAGGTATTCGTTATCTTCATTCGTCCACTTGGCGAAGCTCAAGTCTACTCTTTCGGGGTCGACGCCAGTAGCAAGCCATGCCTGGGGGAAGCTATGATAATACTCATAGACTCGAACAGATGGGGGTAAGTCGTATCGGCCTAGCTTAAACGCATCCCAGGCTCTATCAGAAGATGGGAGTACACCCTGAAGCTCTTCTGCAGCAGCCTTGAGTGCTACCTCCACTCGCTCTTGAGTCCAAACTTTAGTTTTACCGGCGTAGTTTGGGAATGGCATTTTAGCCTCCTATCAAGCATTCCTGCCAGAATGCCCGTAAAATAATCGATGTTATTTTACCCTACCAGCAATTTGCGTTGCCCCCATTTCTGGATGCTGCTTGCCTGCCGGAATATTCAGCCTTTGCCATGGCGGTAGAACTGCAGGCCCCCGACTGCTCACATGAAGCGCAAGGGTAAATATCCGGCAGCCATTTACCAAAACATCGTTTATTTTTCGGCAAGCGTTTCGGTAATTTTTGTCCCGTGATTTGAAATTCTTGCCCCGTCACTCCTGGGGGCAAATTATTATCTTTGAACATTTCTTTCATTTGTTATCTCACTTGAACTTTTCATAATAATCGGAGGTGACTCCAAAGCCTGCCCACTTGGAATAATTACAAGTAGTCCTTCCAATATCATCATCGCTGACTTTACCTACTGCGTTAATAAAAGTGTCACGAACATTAGTAGGTGTTAAGAGGTCTTTCATTGCTTGCTTTAAGGAAGGTTCTATTACTGCTCTGATAGCTTCAAACTCATCGTGGCTATGGTAATCGTAGACATTAGTATTCACCCAATATCCGAAACTGTAACGCAAACCGCTAGGGCGTGGGCTGACCATTAATGCTACGGCAGGGTCAGGTGTCGTTAAATGCCAGCAAGCTATCTCTTTATATGGGTCTGATCCGTTCTCTGAGATGCCAAATCTACGAAACATATATACAAACAAAGATGAATAATCCCCGTTTGGAAATATCTCATCAGCGTATCCCCCAGGGTCGGCAATTCCTGCCATAGCACCTAGCCAATGTTCATCATTCCCCTTCATTTTCCATGATTTAGCGTGCCATTTTCTAGCCATAATTTACTCCCTTTCCTTTATCTTACTCCACCTTCTGTATGTTAAGGGATAGTTACCTTATTTTTCTCCACTTTAGTCTCCTGTCAAGCATTCCTCCTGGAATGCTAGAATTTCCATACCGCTCGAACTCCTGTGCGTTTGTTCATTGGCTCATTCTTCCAGGGCAAAGCGGGCTTTACTTCTTCCGGAGCCGGTGGGGGAGGTTCTTTAATGGCTGCCGGCACTTCTGACGCTACCTCTGGTGGCTCTTCCCCCCGCAGCGCCCTCTTACCTTTGACACCCCACAGTGCCTTCATTTCTGTCCAGAGGGTGGCGGATAGACCCCACTTGTCGTAGAAGCTCATAAGGGGCATCTTATAGTAGTCAGCGATTACCTCGTCTTTGTGATTATTCAGATAGTTGCGATGTAATTTGCGGCTCTTTCGCTTCTTCTTGGCAGGCACTGGGGATACCTGTGGTGTAGCGGGTGTTACGGGTTGTTTTTGAAGCTCTGGCCAGCGTTTCTCCAGTCCTCTCCAGGTGCTCGAGGTAATGAGCCACTTATTAAAGAACTCTTCCTTGCTCATAGTCAGGTAATCTTGGATGATGGCCTCTCTGTGTTCGTCATACCATTGTTTTCTCTGACGAAGCCTCATCTCTTTCCAGTTAGCTGGTTTCGGGCTAGTAGGAACGGGCTCTTCCTTTGCTCCAAGGACTCTGCCGCCTTTCTCTTCTCCATAAAGCCCGGGCATACTGACTGGCTCCGGAGCCGGTACTTCTTCGACCGCTTCTGCGGCTGGTTGGTTCTCCTCTAGGTCTTTGGTATTGAGTGGCTGGATCCTGGTACGAATCCCATCAATTGCTCCACGTTTGAGGACGAGAGGTTGCCTTTTAGGCTTGTCCTGAAAGTGCTGTTTTTCCTGCCCACAGAGTCGACATGTAGAGATGAAGTCATTATCGGTAGTGTTTCTGTGGACGCAATTGACTTCGATTTCCATCCTTACCTCCCGGCCCCCTCTCCCTCTGTCTCGGGAAAGGGAGCCGCATTCTCTTACTCCTTGGTGATTACTTCAGCGAGGGGCTTGGGCTTGCTCACATTTATCCCAATGCCCATGAGGTTTAACACCTCGGTGGTCTGGACGCGGTATTCCTTGATGTCTCCTTGGTACGTGAGCTTACTCAATGTGAATGACACGATGGCTTTGGCCAAGTCCTCTTCTGTGAGTTTGACAATGCCATCGAATAGCTCTTTCCGGCGTGTCTTTGACCCACCTTGCTGGCCTCTGTCGCTGAGTGTGATGCCCAGGGCCTTGGCCAGTTCTGCCTCTGGGTGCTCGTCCGAGTAGTATCCACGTTGGACCTGGTTCCCATAGACCATGCCCATCAGTACAAGTATCAAGCGGGGCTTGTCCACGGAGGTGGTGTTCTGAACTGCTTCCCTGATGGCAGCCACCTCGGCCTTCTTCTTGGCCTGGCCGGTAGCGTTCTTGGCCCGGGTGAAAGCGGCTTTCTTCTGGGCCAGACATTTGGGTTGGGCGCAGACGTGTTCTATCGCACCATTGTTCTTCCCACTGTCGTAGGCATAGTGGAAGCCCTTGGTACAGCGCTCGAGGCATTCCTCGGGTGTGTCAATCAGGTCAATGACCTTACCTCTGTTGGAGTGGTCGGTCCATATCATGCCGCTCAGCAGGGCAAAGCCCGTCTTGAGTTCGTCCCGGTATGAGCCGAGGCGAAGCTCCCGGAGGTCCAGCACCTCGGCTCGGCTGCCGGCCTGGTCGGTAACCATCTCTTTGAAGCCCTCTGGCATCTTGGCGATAGCCTTGTCTTTCTGCTGGCTATAGGTTTCCTTGGTTACCCGGGATTGGCAATAGTACCGTTCGCCATCGTCCGTGCTGGTGGCTCTCCTGCCGGTCTCATCGCACATCTTGGTGTTGATACAGCCCTGGCAAGTAGCTTTTATTGTGTTGAACAGTTCAGCATCACCAGGCTGGTCTTCGGAGTCCTCGATATCTTCTGACTCGAAGTCCTCTTCCAGTTCGTTCAGCTCGGCTACAGTTGGATCGGGTTCAACTGGTGACTCCTCGACCGCTGGGTCAACACCGGTGCGCTCACCTTCAGCGGCTGCGATTCTCTTGGCGATATCTTTTTCCATCTTCTTCGTGGCGAGGGCAGCTTGCTTCTTCTTGTGGGCTTCCTGCTTCTTTTCCCAGCACTTCGGCTCCGTACAGAAGTGCCTCACCTGCTTTTTGGTCTCGTAGGCCTTGAGCATGTGCTCACACTTCATACAGCCGGCAGCCGTGGTGTCAAACAGCGGTTCGCGGCGGTTGTCATAGCTGGATGTCTTCTCAAGATGGTAGAATTGCGAGTAGGCTACGTCGTAGATGGCCTTCTTGATGCCATCCACGGTGGCGGCGGGTCCGTAACCACTGCCATCTGACCTGAGGCTTTTGACGGCCTTGAGCATCAGGTACGCATCATCCATCGGGGTTTTGTCGTAGCGTCCTGTCTTGCGATTGTACGTTTCGTCTTGACCCTGGCCAGCCTTCCCCTGGAAGATCAGTAGTTCGCGGGCCATGGTGAAGTTGATTTTACCATCGCATATCTTCTGCAGCACCTCTTCGGGGCATTTGAGGACACGGCGCATGTTGGAGACATTGCCCTGGGTCATGTTGAGTTTCTTGGCCAGGGCGGTCTCGGTTGTGTCGAAGTTCGTCATGTAGCTGTCGATAGCCCGGGCCTGGTCAAGTGGGGTGATGTCCTGGCGCCGTATGTTCTCCTCGAGGGCGATCAGCGCCATCAGCTCGTCGGTGATCTCCTGGATATCTATTGGCATCTGGCCCCATTTCTTCGCATCCTTCTTGGCCAGCTTGATGTAAGCACGTTTGCGAAGATGGCCTTCGGCTATCTGGAAGTGCTCGTTGACTCTGCGAGCCTTCGGGGTGTGGATAAGTCCGATTTGCTCGATGGAGTAGGCTATCTCGGCAATTTTGTTTGTTGGGTAGCTACTCCGGGGTTGGTAGGGATTGTCGTGAATCAGGGACAGTTCGACCATTTCGACTGTCATAAATACCTCCTTCTTGACTTGGAGGCATGAGGGTGGTATAATAGACAGGTGGAATGGGGTTTTCAGCCAACCTCATTTGCCTCCGTACTAATTAGGCCACCGTCTGCTCCATAGCGGTGGCCTGATTCTTTATCTTTGCAAGTTCTATTTGCCGGAGCTCCGAGACCCTCTGCTTGGTGATGTTAAACTCGTTGCCGATTTGCTCAAAGGTCATCTCCGGGTGATCATCGATCATCTGGTTGAGAAGCTTGTTACGGGGTTTCTTCCTTAACTTGTCCCATCTATCCATGGCAAAGGTAGTCTAGCACTTTGTCAAGGGCGTGTCAAGGGGGTGAGTAAAGTTTTTTTCTAGGCTCGTAAATGGCCTTTATGGCTCCTCGTTATCGAAGAATAGATGAGGGAAGCGATGGCCTAAATCCTCGTAACGTGCCTCCGCTATTACCAATTCCTCGGGACTCGTAAACTCGGTAGGTTGTGGGATGAGGCTAGGAATGAGTTTTGGGTCGAGTTTGTAGGCCATGGAGGGATGTATATATTGAGCGATTCGCTCATGTAAACTAGGCGTTACGGCTTTTGAAAATTGGACACTAGCGTGATCCCTGCCATTAGTGTAAGCTTTTGCCGGCAACCCTTGTCGACTGAACCATCCAGCAATCAATTGCGTAGCCTGAAAACCAAAAGCACAGGTAGAGATGTTGGACCTGCCAGAACTGTAAGTCCCATCATCCATATACCAGACCGCTATAGCTAACGCGGTCAAGTGTTCCAAGGTCTCTATTGGCAAGACCTTCTTACCTGATGGGTAAAAAAGTTTGTCTAACTGACTGAATTCAGGATGAGAGAAGGTTTGGCCATGATGCATTTCTCTTTGGTGGTGAGGTTGGATCTTTCCGGAAGTAAATGGCTTTAACATCTCTAGCTTCCATTTCAGGTAGGGTAGTTGTTCCGAGCAGTGGTCTATAGCTAAAATCGCATGTCGAGATGAAGCAGGTCTTTTGATGAATCCATCGCCTAGTAGTGTACCTACAGCTATTTGACGTTGCTCATAACTGAGCGGCAAGGACCATCGCAAGTCTGCATCCCTGGGTCTACGGGGGATCCTGTAATATTTTAAGGCCTGAGTGACATTTTGTGTCCAGTGATATCCGAACATCTGGCGGATATCTTCAAGCGATAGCCTTTTAACGATGTAGGCTTCATAAAGTTGATCTCTGGTAGCTCTTGATGGAACCATTAGACCTCTCCTTCTATTTATTGTAACAGAGTCGGACCAATATGGCAAACATTAAGAACTTATAGCATCCTCCCGAATCGGGTGCGCCACCAGAATTTGAAGACGCGACGTAGCAGGATCCCACTCTCCCTTTTGAGGAATCCCACCCACACCGCATCACTGGTGCGGAGCCACTCGGCTTCTCCCTGGGCCAGCCGGTCGGCGCTGGTCTTGATTGATTCGCCTGGTGTCTTTACTGGCGTGTTCATGGCACCTCGCTTTCCAGCTCGACCACACCAGGGCGGACATCGAAGCCCATGGCTTTCAGCTTGCCTTCCAGTTCTTCGGTCACTTCCTTGCCTCTGGTCCAGGCCTCTTCGCTCTGGGAGTCGCTAATCTTGCCATCGAAGTAGTAGATCTGGCCGATTCCCTTCTGCAGCTTTACCAGGTGCTTGCCTGGTGGAGCATGGCTGCCGCCGGGAGGAAAGATGACGGCTGTGGCGATGACTGTCAGGCTATAGAGCGGCCCCATGCCGCTAGGGGCAGTCAGTCCTGTCACCCGGACGATCTTGCGGTCCACGTTGTCCTTTTCCATTTCGAGCTCTTTCAGGAACTCCTCGACTGTATTGAATTTGACTGTTTCCAATTTACCCTCCATTTCTTAAGAAATACTAATCGGGTAGGTCTTTCTCCTCTTTATGATATTCTTCTTGAGCTTTGGCGATATGGTCTAACTGCCTTTGGCGAACTCTCCTGAGGGAATCACCGAGTAAATCCGACTCTTGTGGGATGAACTCTCGGCCATCACCTTTAACTTGGCATACAACACCAGCAGGATATTTCCTCATAAAAAGAGGGCAATATTCGCTGGAGTTATAATGATAGCTATGCGGAATATCTATCTGTAAGCCCTCAAACAATGCTTCAAGTCTCCAATCATAATGTAACCAAGTCGCTTGTTCCCATTGCTCCATATCTCGCTCATCGGTTAAATCGTCTACCGGTATTGCGTATAGCCACCAGCCCATGTAAATCCAGTAGGGGTTATATTCGGCATAAATGTAATAGAGTTTGTCCTCAGTAAGAAAATCACTCATTTTTAACCTCCTGAAACAATATGCACCTCCTTGCTTGACGAATTCAACTAGAATGATCGGTATACTTAACAAGTATGGCTTGTCAAGTTTCAGCCGTAAGATAAGGTCTATTATCGTTTAATCCTCGCAGGTGATAATGAACTCTCCGCTGCAACTCTCGCACCGAACGAAGTGGCCAGGGCCTTCATGGATTTGGAGATCATCCCTATAGTTAATTACGTGATTAAATGCTACAGGCCTAACATTAACCAGTTTCCCTTCCCTGTCTTCTCCGCAATAGCAACACCGGATATTCTCATATTCACATAGCTTCACTTTTCACCTCCTGTAAAATAATTGCTATTATTTGTTACTTTCAAGCTACGCTATGCACTAACTTCCGTCTCTTCTCGTAATTATCACGCTGTCGCTTCCGACACCTTTCACATTGCAAGAATTTTCGGTTATCCCTGTTTTGACCACAGGATGTGCACAATCCCTGTCGGCGAAGTTTTGCTCTACGCCGCCGAGCATATTTACGTTCTTTGACTATGTCGAAGTTTTTAATTCCTGTCAGCTTCTGACGTTCCCTACATCGAGTGCAGTAAAATAGGTCATCGGGGTTTCTTTTCCTGCCACATACGGGGCATAGCCCTTTTGAGAGGCGTCTGTCATACAAGATTCGGCGTTGTTTCCTCTTCGTTCTTCTGCAGGCAAGACATATACGGTGCGGCTGCGAGACTGGCAATTGGCCACATTGCAGGCATAATCCAGCGGCAAGTCTTTCTCTTTGTGAAGGGCTCCATTTATTTATGTTCATCGTAAAATAATACTCTTTATCTTCCCTGAACTCGGTATTCTTTTAGGTGATGTTTCCCTTGACCCACGTAACATTACTTTTGAGATTCCTAGCGAACTTAGACCTTCTTCGGTGTCGTCTTAATAACCTTTTTATTGCTAGTGGTAACATGGGCTAGACGGCTATGTCTCGCACTATCTTCTAGTTTCTCGATTAACCTCTTTATAGGTGTTTGCTGTTTCTTTTTAATGTAATCACTTATCTTCATCGAAATCCTCCATTTAACAATTTACGTGCTCATAAGGGAACATCACCCAGAACAATGACTGCGATAATAAGGACTCCATCGATAATCCCTTGTAGGAGCTCAACATTCGTCAAGTTTCACCTCCTTCAGGCGTAAAATAAGAACAGTTATTTCTCGCTGCGTAGCTAGTTGCCGTAGCCGTTGAGGTAGGCCGATATCTCCTTGATATCGGTGGTGGTGAGCGGCGCGCCGGCGGCCACGATCAGCAGCTTGTCTTTCTCTTCGTCCTGGCCTCGCGCAAGGCCAATATAGCCTTTTTTCTCACCGGTGAGCTCGTCGACTCCCAGGACGATGCCGATGCAGCTTGGATGGAGATTAGCGGGCTTAAACCACTTTACTTTTTCTATTTTCAAGTTCGTGCTCCTCTCTATGTATGTAGGTAGGTATCTGGCCCGCCACCGGGGCGCAAGGGGTAAACATGAAAAACTCCTTTCCCCGGTGACGGGACCAGCCTAGCGGGGCGATGAAGACTGCGCTGGGTAAGCAGCAGACATCATCGGCGTCCCCCCGCTAAGCCGAGCCAGCTAATTTCGGCGGGCGTGGCAGACTGGACAGACCCGGGCATGCTCGTCAGTGCTGGTATAGCTGGCCACCGCCAGTTGGGTTCTCCGTACCCTGCCCGGGTTCTCTATGACATGCGAACTGGCTGCGGTCATCAGATTCATCATATCATAGCTGTTCTGCGGTGGGTTTTCAAGCGCCATGGCTCTGATAGCCTCGGCCTCTTTGCCAGTGATCTTAGCCTCTCGCAGGAGTGCCGTGAGTAACATGGACCTGTCGGCGGGGGATATCTCCTCGGCCATCATCTGGCGGTATCGCGTGACCAGCTTGTCTAGGGACTGGTAGGCTGCTCGGGTGGACTCACGGAACCACTGCCAGATGTCGTCACCCTCGCCGCCACCGCCACCACCAGTACCGCCACCCCCACCGCCATGGCCGTAGGTGAACTCCCGCAGGATGGTATTGCCGGTTATGCCGTTGGTGCAGAGGAGCCGCAGGGCATAGCTCTGGACCATGGGGTTGACTGTCCCGAGTGGGGAGAATGTGATGTTGGCGCCGGCCCTGATCAGGTCGCCGCTGTTCACCGCCTGTCGGCGTTCCCCCACGATTTCGAGGCTTACCACGAAGTCGTCCAGGATGAGTACCCTGTGGAATTCCATTCCCCGGACAGCGGTCCCGACAATGTTGACTACCCGCTCGGGGTTCAGGGTGTGGACGACCCCTCTCTTGATCAGACCGGTAACGGCTTTGTCCTTCACCACTAGGGCATACTGGTTCTTGCGGCCGAGCAGCTCGGTGCTTACCTGGCCGAGGGTCTCGGGCCTCAGCTGGGTCAGAAGGTGTGCCGGCAGCTTGATGAAGCTGGCCAGGCTCTGGACTCCGCCCTCGGTCATTTCCAGCGAGTGCTGGCCAGCGCCGGGGTGGAAGGTTACCATGTCGGGAGTGACAACTACCCGGGTCCGGGGTTTGTGGTCGATCTCGCGCACCTCTGTATTCATCATGGGCTGTATGCGTTCCAGTACTTCAGTTTTATCCAATTGCCTTCTCCTTGTTGTTAATTATTTGTTAAGATTAGATGGTGTTTTGCCACTATGCGTCTAGCGCTTTACTGTTGTTACCTCACCCCCTTTCTGTGTTCTGACTTTTACGCCATTGGCAGGTCTCTTGAAGCCCAGTCGGGCGATTACGTTCTGGAGGAACGACTGGCCATTGGGCAGGAGAGCAGCTCTCCGCTCTATCTCGGCGTACTTCCACGTATTGGCTTCATACTCGACTTGACGCTGGATGTCGGTGTAGGCTTTCCGGTTTATCTCAAACAGCTTGGTGGCGTGCTCGGCTCTCTTGGTCATGTTCTTTACGTTATGGCCATTCAGTGGCTGTAGCTTCCAGATCGGGTAGGGGTTCTCTTGAAACATCCCGGCGACTGGCGAAAACGAGCGCTTCCAATAACCGCCCCAGCGGTCTGGCGCTCTGACGTGGACCACAGTTTCATTGTCCCGGGTAGTCACTACGGTCACCTCACCTGCCTGGAGGCGGATACGGCCGTAATCATCTGTGAGCCAGATTACTTCCATGCCCTTCTTGAATGGAAGGGGCTTGCTTTTTCCCATGGCGTTGTCTCCTTTCTACTATCCGGGCGACTTGCGCCCTACTTTGGTTATGTCCTCGAAGAGGTTGGACAGCTGCTCTGTCCAGTAGTACGGTAGGCGGTTGGTGAATGACAGGAACTTAAAATCATCGAAGTCCAGCATGAGATTGTCGCGTTTTATCAATCTCAGTATCTTTTCAGAGAGTTTGTCACCGTTCCGAATGGCTGCGAAGTAATCGAACGCCTTCATGGTGAAGTCCGTCAGCTCGTCACGCTCGAACATCTGGTAGGCGTAGGTGGGGCGCTTCCAGATGATGCGGTTGACCTCTCTGACAACATTCGGGTCTAGCTTCTTGGTATGGTGGCAGATGAAGATGAGCAGCTGACCCCGTTGTCTGGAGACTCCAATCAGGTTATCCAGCTCCACCGCGGCACCGCTCTGTGTCCGGCGGGCATGCGCAGTCTGCGCTGCTTCATCGTAAATCACTACCGAGCGCTTCTCCCATTCCTCTGGCTTGATGGTGACCTTCATCCAATCGGGAAGCATCTTCTGAATTTTGGCCCTCAGTGGCTGTGGGGTAGCGGGTGGCAGGTGTACCATAGCCGGCACGTTTCGCTGGCCATGCTCGGCTACAGCAATCTGGTGGCCAACGCCTGTCTTGCCCCAGCCCCGGCCGCCTAAGATCAGTACCACCCCTGGAAACGGCATGGACTGCAGGATGGTGGTTGGGGTAGGTGTCGACATCATCACCTGGGCATACTGCTCTTCTTTGTCCCGGCGCCACTGCTTTAGCTCGTCCAGGAAGGTCTTCTTCTTTGGCTTCAAATTACGCTCCTTTCAAACCCCTCTACTATACTAATCGATTCAGGGTTAATTTTCGTGACATCCTATTTTCGACCATTCTAACCTTCCGTTATTTTGCCGTTGATTATTGCGGCTATCTGTTCTAGATCATTGTCGGTAGCATCAGGGTCCTCGGTCCTAACGATGCGGGCTATATCCTGCCCGGTGACCGGCACTAGTTTCTGCCAGGCTACCCTCATGTCGCTGGTTCGTAAGTTCTGGGCCCACTCCCTGATATCTTCCTGTTTCATATTTCCCTGCCCTTCTCCCGCTAATTGCTCTATCATCTTAGCGATGGCCTCAACATCCTCTGCATCAGCAATCGTATATTGCATTTGTTCAGCTAATTGCTGCCGGTCAATACGTTCTCCCGGTTCAGGTTTCGGGCCTGATAATGCGATAAAATCTAGTGCGTTCTCCCTGTGGCTTTGCCATGTCAGTTTCATTCCTGACCTCCTGTATTTGATACTCTCATCATATCAAGCTACGTGGCTATTATTCGCATCGGGTTATGGTATTGCTTGCCATCTATGCCCCGTACTATGCCAGGCTCTATTATCACGTGGTCTACTTCGATATGCCTGCGTAGCTGGTCTTTGACTGGGTATCCTCTGACTTTACTGTTACCCTGGAACTTGTCACAATACGGGCACTTCATTTCCTTACCTCCAATAAGATGATACCTAACTATTCCATTGACTGAATATCCTGTAGACTGTAGGTGTTGCGGTCTCCATTGCTGGGGCGGTAGTAGTCTACTAGCCCACCATTTGCCAACAACCATCGCTCAGCTGCCTCTTTGAACTCTGCCCACCCCTGACATGAGCGCAATGTCCGACTGTGTGCCGTGTCTATGTGTTGTGATAACCAAACTGTCTTGCTCATTGTAGGCTCCTTCTCGGCATTCTGCGAGGAATGCTTGGTTAGGCATATTTTCTTGGCTTGATTACCACTGTTACTGTGGCCTTCCCGGGTATCCAGGCCTTGTCGTCTACCCGGAACGAGTGCTCACGCTTGGCCTTCCTGAATGCGGTACAGCCATGAGCTAGTTTCCTCGACATGTAGCGCTCGATGTTCTTGACTTCGAGCCGTCCATTGTAGCTGATGTGCAGTTCCTGGTCGGGGAAGCGCATGAGCTTGACCAGCTCGATGAGCTGCTTTACTCCCACATGGAGCTTGCCAAACTCCGCAATCTGCCCGTCCTTGAGAGCGGTCAGGAGTTCGTCAGGCTGGATTATCCAACCCCCGCTCTTCTTACGCCCCCAGGGACGCCTGACTATTCTTTTTTCCTTGACCACGTCCACCCCCTGTATTATTTTCGGAAGCCTATTGGCTTTCCAGCCCTCTTCACAGGCGCATCATCGCTTACCGATATTTGCCTGAGGAAGCCGATATAGCGAGGTTCTGGCTTCCCATGCAAGAGGACTGAGAGGAATTCCCGTAGTTCAAAGAAGTGCCTTCTCACCCCTCACCCCCTTATTCAATTGTCTAGCCTCTTAGTTGAAAGCCCGCTCACCACGTCAAGGTGAGGCCCTGAGCGGGTATGTAGGGGGCATGGTCGCAAGCCTTATGCGCCATCTGTATCCCCCCATTGCGAAAATAGAGCTTAACGTGTCATGGCTAAACTTACCCCCTGTATTATTTTCGGAAGCCGTTTCTTTGGCTTTACGCGATGTATACTATTGACGCCGTTTTTGTCGGTACGTATGATTATCTTGGCCATATATCACTCCCTGGGACTAATAGCCCCGCGACTGAGTCTGATGCGCAAGAGGTAACATCAGGCCCAGTGTGCCGGACTTCTAGCTGGCTAGTTCGACAGCGCCGATAAGCTGATAGCGCTTACCAGTGGCGGGGTCGAGGAGTTTCCCGAAAAACCCCCGTTTGCCGGAGCTGAAGGTCTTGGCATAGGCGTCCAACACCACCAACTGCGTAATGTCGACCTTCTCGGCCTTCTTCTTCTCTGCCTTATTCTTTTCTGGTTTCACTGATTCCCCCTTCTGTAAAATGTCCCTCTAGGCCTGCGATAGTTGCCGGATGCAGGCCTTGAAAGCCTTGATTGAGTCTCGGCTGTACCCCGTACAGTAGCTGTTCAGGTTTACGGTTTTGCGCTTTGGTAGATACTTGTCGCTGCGTGCTAACAGTCTAGCGACTAGCGTCTTACCACCGTTCGGGAATAGCCCGACCACGTGCCCCTGATATGTCAAGAAGTGCCGTGGCTGCTTTCTGTCTTTGGCATTGCGCACCGCCTCAAGTTGAGAGAAGCAGTGCTTACAATAGCCGTCTACCCGTTCGGGGCGCTGACCGCATATGACGCACTTGGCCATATCGTCACCCCCTTTTCAGTTTGGCAGTTTACACCACCACCACAGCCCACAAGCGGAACTTGTGAGCTGTAGTTTTGTAGTAAACGGAATTCCCCCTGTCATCAACAGGGGGTCTGTGCTGATGGCTTTCTCCTCTGCAGTCCCCACGTCCCCACTTCACGACAATTCCACTCGGGACTTTTGCGAGCGGACTTCTCCCATGTCCGGTAACAGCCTCTAGGGGCTTGCTACTGCCCTTGATGATTGCCTCTGGACTATACCAGCTTGCCCACGGAGCCACTACATATGGACGTAGGAAGGCATAGTGCCGGCGTTTCCATCCGCGCTGCGTGCTCTTGATGTCGGGGGAGCGCATCACAGCCGTTACATGGGCTTGAATTGCCGAGCCGAATACGGCTATTCAATTGCGCACTTTTACACCCTGCAAGGTGTGTCGTATTCGCCGTACACGCTAGACAGATTTAGGACTGCCGTTCCCCGCTGCTTACCTTCACAACGGCTAGGGCTAGGACTTTAGCCAGTTCCGGCGCTGCGTTTCCAAACCGTAGACCCACAAGCCTAGCTTCTGGGCGCAGTCCCGCCGGATCCCCCCAGGTCCGGACAGGGGGTTAGCATGAAGCCTCAAGACCCCCGCCAAAAAGGCCAACCCTTAGACTAGAGCGAGCTTGAGGTCGTTTTCCCCCCTGAACTTCTCACAGGGTTAGTGCTATACAAGCGCTTAATAGCAGAAAGCCTCGAAGCTTAATTGCTTCGAGGCCTTCTATTTTTCAGCGCCTCTAGTCGACTAATCGCATAACCTCTAATTATTGTGACACTAACTCAAAACGAGCTTATAACCTTCTTTTTGCAGCCACCTGTTGAGAATGCTTGTTTCTGTATCATCATCGAACCTAATCAGTTTGTCTGGTAGTAGCGTGTAAGCTTCTTTTCTCAGCCAGCGACTATAGGCTTTCCGATGTTTGCCAATCAGTGGCGCTTCAATTTTTGGCCTTCCAGCCTTCAGTCTGGGCGCTGTCAGTGTTTTGCCTTCCAGTTTCTTTAGCACTATAGGCTTGATGTTGTCAGGGATCAGACTCCATATGCGCTCAGCTTCAAACTTGCCATTTTGTTTATTCTCGAATTCACACTCCCCAACTAAGAGGTCAGCTAGTGTTGCAGTCGAGCCTTCACTATCAGAAACTACGCTGTCAAGGCTGGTATGTTGCCGGATAGTGTATTTTTTCCAGAAGTCCTGCCAATCACAGCGCGCTATAGCGTAGGCTAACTTTTCGTCTGAGGTCTTAGCCCTGAAGACTGCCAGCGCTATGTCCTGGAACAAGTCCTCTCTCTCTTCCCTGGGGACTTTCCGGCTAAAAATATAAGCTGTCTTCAGTGCATTTTTGGCCTCTTGTGGGAGTGCTTTGATAGCCTCAAGATATTCCTCTACTTTGTCGCCAAACTCAGCGTCTTCAACTGGAAGGGCGCTAGCTAGCATTTTTGCCACGTGCCTATAAGTAACGTCCTCAAGATTCATGTTTAACACCTCTTGCAAAATTTTGTCTTGAGGCTATGCGATCCGGGGCGCTCAGGATATTCAATTTTTAAGGTGCTAGTCTCAATATACCATAATTGCGCCGGAATTGCCAGCATTCTAGCAAGAAGGATTTACGGAATTCCGATATAGGCTTGAGACAGGAATTTGGCCTTTCATTATATGCGGTTTGCAAAAATCAGAATGAAGCCCAGCCATAATTGGATAGACCCTCAATATGACTAGACAGTAGAAGGGTAAACAGAGTGAGGGCGCAGAGAGTGAGGGCGCAGAGTGGAGAGTGGAAAGGTAATGGTAGAGCTACCTTCCGGGGCGGTTGTACCTGCGGGGGGAGCGATGGCCTCCCCTGGGTAGGTCTGGTGGCTCGGTGGGTGGAACCAGGCGGCCATCCTCGGTGTGCTCCCTGGCGCAAAGGAAGCACCGGACGCTGTCATCATAGGTATCGTGGTAAAGCGAACCGCCACAGTCGAGGATTGCACAGGGCAGCTTGAGCATTTCCATCATCGGTATTATACACCACGTGTCAACAAAGGGGTAGTTAGGAACCCACCCTGGGGGTTGGAGGGCTAGATTTAGACTACAGAGATGCTACGGCCCTGTGAGGAGTTCTATGGCTCCCGGGCTGAGGCCGGCTCCAAAGCCACCTTCGTCAAGGCTACAATCCGGGGTTGTATCAATCAGGCAAGGATAGCCATTGTTACAGTGGCTGAAGATAGCCCAAATAGCTGCAAAGTCCCAACCCACGTCAGTAAATGTAGCTTCAGTTTTCATCTGGACTGTGGTTTTAGCAGTGGCAGTACCACCATCTGTTGGCTGCCCTGAAGTCTCGGTATCCCAAAAACAGTTAGTCTCTGTAGACGCTGTGCTGTTCCCGCAAAATCCACCTACATCAGCAGTTCCTGTTACAGCACCAGTTGAGTAACAGTCATCGCAAGTTGCCCAGCTATTACCTACAAAGCCACCTATCTCATCAACGCCACTAGCTGCTCCTCTAGCGTAACAGTTAGAACAAAGCGCTCCACCGGAACCCAAAAAACCAAAAAACCCCACAAATCCACCCACTTCATCATCACTACCAGTGGCACTACCAGTGGCATAGCACTGGTCAATCTGACCTCCAGTATTCCCTGCGAAACCTCCTATTTGGTCTGTGCCTGATACGTTACCTGTTGCGTAACACTTGGAGACAACACAGTCGTAGCCCTCTCCCATGAAGCCGCCCAAGTCAGTGTTGCTACCCCCGACTTCATCCCCAGTAACACTACCAGTAGCGAAGCAAGATGTTATAGTGGCATCGTCAGCATCTCCAATAAAGCCTCCTACTTGGTCGCCACCGCCTGTAACTGTAACTGTGCAAGAGGAGGAGCAATCTGTAATCGTTGGAGAACAAGTATCGACTGAACCTATTAGGCCACCTATATTATCACAACCGCCAGTTCCAGCAATCGTTCCTGAAGAATGGCAATTCGTAACAGTTACGCCTGAATCACGAATCTCGGCAATCAGTGCAGCTAGGTTACGCCAGCTGTCATTGGTAATATCACAGCCTGTCATAGTGACATTCTGGATAACTGCGGAACCATCTACTTCGGCAAACAGGGCTACCTCCGTAGTATTCCTGTTTATGAATAAGTCACTGATTGTATAACCTTTGCCGTCAAGTTGGCCAGTAAAATAGGGAGAAGCTTGACCGATAGGAGCAAAGCCCAAACCACCATGCCATCCAGAAGTAGCTGAAGCATCAATGTCCCCGCCTAGCTCATAGTAGGCAGACAGGTCACTCTCTATGTTCTGGAGGTCAGTAACATTCTCTATGATATATGGGTCTAAAGCTGTTCCGCTTCCTGTCACTATTCAACCTCCTGGAGAGCCCTCTACTTATTATACCACTTGTTGTCTATTTAGCGAAGGGCTTGCCCATCGGGGTAGCTTTCCAAAGCAATTTGAGCCTGCGTTTTATTCTTGATAGCAATAAACTGAGTGGTCGCAGCTTTTTCTCTGCCACCGTGATAGCAATAGGTTTAACTGGCTGCTTGGCCCTGCGGTTGGCGACTTCTCTATTGTGGCGCATCCTGTATTTGTCGGTGTCACACTTGCGGTGTCTTTGCACTGCGCTTCTCTCCTTTGGGCCTCGTTGCCCTCTGTGTTTTCCTTTTCTCCCGGAGCTGCCCCTTGCTGGCTTTGACGAAGAAGACAGCCTTGCATCGGCAGGAGTACCTGGCGCCTGATGCGGTCTTCTCCCTCCTCTTTGCCCGGGCGCCACACTTGGGGCAGGTCTGGCTCTTGGGCATATCGAGACCGCCCATGGCAGTCAGGATCCTCTTGAAGGGAAACTCCCACCATTTTCTTGGAGTCTTCTTCTCCACCGGCGTCTTCTCGATCATGTCTCTTTCCTCGATCGAGCGCCCGAAAAGCCTGGTTAGCCTATCCCATATCTCTCTGAATCGCATCTTATTCTCCTAATACCTGGTTTACTTCTTCTCGGGTTATCCAGCCCTTGTCCATCCACTCCTTGGTTGCCTGTAGCAGCCGTGCTTTGACCAGGGGAAAGGAACCGTCGATATCCTCCTCTGGCTGGAAGTAGCCAATCAGATTGAAACTTCCCCGGCCGGCAGTCTCCTGGATAACCCCAAAGGGCTTGTCTGGGTCGAACTCCTTGGTTCTCTCCCAGTAGTTACGTCGGGAGAGGACCATCCAGGGCTTGCCTTCGACAGTCTCTGTTACTTCCTGGCCATGAGCGGTACCGCAGACGGGGCAAAACACTTGACGATACTCTGACATTACCTACCTCCAATATTCAATGAACGGATGGACTTCAAAGATTTTACTATCTACATCTTTAGCTTCCCCGACAACCTTGGTGGCGACAGTATCCCGGCCAACGAACCTCTGTGCGGAGTATCGGAAGGACATATCAGAGGAGGTGCGCTGTTTCCACCGCATAAAGCTCATCAAGGTGTTCCGGGATACCTTCTCCTCGAGGAGAGTGTTGAGAGTTCTCCGGACGCTATGCCACCCCACCTGGTCGACGTGCGGGAAGCGGATCCTCCACTCAATGCGGTACCAGACGGAAAGTAGCCCAAAATCACTTATGGTTGTGTTGAAGTCATAGCCCTTCAGGGCG
>SDBU01000253.1_pt1 | contig 75907 bp, 70 predicted proteins | sample 2277071 | NCBI WGS metagenome assembly SDBU01 (sample SAMN10397929, study PRJNA504765) | marine sediment metagenome | isolation source: marine sediment core GS08_GC12, 126 cmbsf | place: Arctic Ocean: Gakkel Ridge, Loki's castle | collected 2008 | reverse complement strand
TCACTTTGATGATACCACCGAAGAGGGCTTGCAGTTGTGGGAGAGACAGGATGGGTTGATGCGGGGTGATTTTGGTGTGTTCGGGGACTTGCGACCTGAAGTTCTTGAGAATCCTGCACGGTTGATTCGGCGAAAAAAGCAACGAAATCCCACTTGGAAGTTCTTGGGTGACTGGGCGCACTTCAAGGCTCCAACCACGAAGGACCACAAGTTCTCACATCACAACCATAACTGGACTGCTGGTGTGTTATACGATCAACCAGCGTGTTGGGTCGGGTGTAATCAGTGTCCAGTGCAATGTCTGACAAAGGATAGGCAGACAACTCTCGACCAGTTTGCACAAGAAGCGCAAATCTCAAAGGTCGGTGATATAGTATGAATGTGATGATAGCGTACCAGACTGAGCATATTCTGGGAGCCTTACTGGAATTGAGGGACATTGAACGATTGGAGAAGAAAACATCACGGCTCATAAGGAGTCGTGGCTGGTCGCATGTCATTGATGCTCTTCAAAGATGTAGGGATTCAGAAGCAATCGTACCAGGATGGGACATTCCTTTACGAGAGGGGATTCTTCGAGAGGGCATGATCGAACTCCTGCAACTTGAAGCATTCGTGGGTCTGGATGTGGACTTTCTGGAAGCGTTTTCTGACTTCGAGGCTGATGATATCGATGATCTTCGGAAACAGGTGCATGAGCGAGCGTTCAAGTTGCTGGGTGAACAGGTACGAAAAGGAAACACTTTCTTCATTGATATTGAGGGTATGAAAGATAACGAGTTTGCAGTACTTGTTCCCGATATCTTGAACTCCAGAATCCGTGAGGTACAAGACCTTGGTAGCAAGCCCGATCTCTATGAGGTCTACTCGACCTATTATGGTTTTCAACTTCTAACAAGCGGCGTGAATATCAAATATGCGGGAGTGCCTGTCGAACTCAGAGAAAATCTACTGAGTGTTCTGGGTGATCTGGGAGGAGTTGATGAACTACAGACCAAGCAACTGAAGTTCTCTCCACTTGCATTCCGAAAATGCTCTCCTCATCTGACTGTTCTTCTCTGGAACATGCTCCGTCTGTCCAATGGGGGAGTGAAGGCCAAGTCGAAGGCTCTTGAGGCTCTGGGAGCATTGACTGACTCACGGGCTATTGGTCAACTGCACAGGTACGTGGAAATTCACGAGTCAGCGTATCGGAAGAGTAAAGAATATCGGCTGGTCGAAGAGTGTCTTCTCTGTCTTGGTAGGATTGGCAGCCATCACTCATTTGAGATAATCCGGAGCGTACCGACAGAGATTGGTAACATTGCTCTGGGAGGAATCAGGCATCCAATTGTGCAGAAGGTGTTTGAGCAAGAAACCAATCGCTCTTTAGGTCTATATTCCCGTCAAATGACGCAATTACTAAAGGCTCTAAGCAATACACGTTCAAGACATTGGCTGTCGTTCTATGAGTCGATACGGCAGAAATATCGAGATGGTGTGGTCCACGACTTAATAGACCACGCAGAGAGGAATGTACACCCTTCCTTTGATATGGAATAAGTTTGTTCTTGTGTATATCTTACAACTGGAACGTTTGAACCAGTGATATCAGTGTCATCTTCCGCATCACAATCCACCATTTGGATACAGACACCAAATCACTCATAGCTAGAAAAAGAAGACAGACCATGGGCTAACACCCACAGTCTGTGTGTGCGCTTTGCGTTTACCAATCAAAGAAAGTGTGGGAACTCTCATCACAGATCTGAGCATTCTGAGGTCCATCAGGTGCATTAATGGTGAAATCCAGAACTAGTGCCTTTGCAATATCGTATGCCGGAACTGCACTGTAACCATAACTGACATAGTCGAAGAATGAGTCTGAAAAATACGACTCACAAGGAAATGTACCCATGGCGTACGATACTTCATTATGATCACAGGATGATATTGCTAGATAATCGCCGCCCTCCATGTCCACTGGCCAATAGCCTGAGTGACAACTCTCAACCAATAATCCTACTTTTGTACTATCCAGACTATCACAATATGTTCTGAATACGTCTGAATAGACCATGGTATCACCAGAAAGTCCTCGGATATCAGTGTAGGAATGGCCGTCATCCACTGCTCCATGACCAGCGATATAGAAGAAGATTATATCTTCTGCATCTTCATATGCAGCTACAGTGGCAAAGTCCGCCGCAAAATTGGTCGAGTCCTTGAAATCAAAGAACTTCGTATAACCTTCATTTTGAAGCACTGCTTTGTACTCATCAATCACAGCTTGGGTGGGCACATCACTTGCCCAGAAGAAGACGCTGATTCTCTCTTCTGAGGGTGTTAGTGGCATTAGATATATGGTTCCCATACTTGTTGGGTCCTCAAAAAGGACCCTTCCAAACTTAGTTTCAGTTACATATCCGTCCTTAGTCACTACTGCTTTCCATAACCGAGGGCGGCCTGTTGTATATGTTGAACCTGAGAAGTAGCCCTGATAATTTGTGTATACGGTGTTGATATATGAACCATCGAGATATAGTTTCACTTTGGCTCCTGATATCGGAGCTCCACCCACGGCTTTCACATAACCATTTACATAGTACTTGGAACCACCCGGCGCAGCGCTAATAGAATTAACACTTGCTAGGATGATGAATATTACAAAAAATGAAAACAATACTAGTTTCTTATTTTTAGTCATTTTCAAATTAACCTCTTTAATTACGATTCCTACGTTGAAAGGATTGTATGACTTTCAACGGAAAACCAGCTCTCTTCATTGGTAATAACCTTTGCTCTGGACATTGTCCTGTGCAGTGTATGACGAAGGATAAATAGACATTCTTTGATTCATCAGTCACTTCTGATAGAAACATGGATTCACCCTTAGTATCCAGAGTGCTTGGTCCAACATGATCTCTTCAGGAAGTCCCACGATGGTCTGCCCACATATCTGGATTGTTGGGAGTGCAGTGATATCTCTAACTTCTTCAGTACCGCAGTCCACCTCATGGATCGATTCCACTGACAACTCATGTACCCTCAGCATATCCTCCAGCAACTCCCTTGCTGCAGGACAGAAGATACAGTGAGAGTTTGTGTAGAAGCGTATACAGGCTGGACCATCCTTCAAGCTGAACTGGTCACACCCAAGATCTCGACCTGGATGCTGACCTTCCTTGATTCTCACCATGGCATATCCTTTCCTGAGAGTATATCCTCACTAAGGGAATTAAGGACCACTGAGTAGTTACTGTCCATGATGAGTTGCTTTACTGAACCAAACCAAGCAACAGCAGACATTGCGATGAACACGCCCATTCCCCAGAGCATGTTCACTGATATTCCGTAAATTGACATCCTGACTCCCATGATCGACTAGACAAAGGTTGTGCCCAGTGCCACAGCAAACCGCAGCCAGAAGTCATGCATGATATTCTCTATGTAGCTCATATCAGGTTCTTCGAGACCTGACGAGCCCTCTTGTTCTCGATACTTTCCCATGACGAAATCACCGTTCATCCTAAGGAATGTTTAGTTATTAACTGTTCACACAGGAAGGTTTCTTCGAGGGTGTGTTTTTGCCAGTTTTCGACACTCTGGGATACGGGAAAGGCACAAATGGAAGGGTTTCGGAGATATACTGGGTTAGGTCAGTGCATGTCTCTTTTGAGTCATAACGAGATCACCATTTCGTGCTGGCGTGGCCCACCTTAGAGTAATCGTGGATAGGGGAACAAGTATGGAAAGATACACGATTTTTTGGAGAGGTCCATTTTCATGGGAGCAGGTGACTAATGAAGAGGGATATAATGACCAAGAGCGGCTCTATGCCATCACTCATGAACCTCCAGTTCGGGTCAGAAGAACTCTATATATTGGTCGAGCAACAAAACAATGGACAGGTCAGCGACTCTATCGCCATCAGACTGATTCGGATATTGCTGAAGATTACAGCGAGAGTTCAATAGTCTATTACCTTGGTGAAGTCCAACTTGCTGAAGGTCAGCGTCGTACAGAAAGACGTACTGTGGATATTGAAGCAGCGATAATTAGCAATCATGCTGATATATTGGAGTACAATATACAAAGTACCGTTTTTTATTATGGACGAGACTTGGAGATCAAAATGAAGGGAAATATTCCTCCGGGTCTTGAGGATTTCGATACATCTGAATGGTGATTTTCCATGAAAGATTTGAAGTATATCATAGAATGGTGAGGCTGATGTATACACCGACAAAGTATGATGAAATTGAACAAAACCTCTACCAATCTCCATTGATGGAGGTCGAGAAACAACAAAATGAAATGATAGAACTCATTCTGATAACAATAGTTATTGCTCTGACTCTGAACTTGGTTTCTGATGTAATCTGGTCCATTCAGGGCACACAAGTTTGGAGTGGGATTATACTTCTACTATCTTTTCTTCTAACAGTAGCAGTATTTCTTAGAATCTTAAAAAAACGATTCGGTAGAGTCTGTCGAATTAGCAGAACTTTCCATATCACTGTAGCTTGGGATCAAAAAATGTTAGACTTTCCCAATTTTCCATACATTGGTGGGTATACTCCTCAATCAATACTTCACTATGCGTCTAATAGACTTGATAAAGTGAAGAAACGAAATCTCTCCGAATCCATTGCAAAGATGCCTCTTTCATCTTCCATCGAATTCAAACCTGTTCCCCATAGAATCATTCTTGATATGATATACAAACAGCTTCGAGAATTACCAAAACTACAAGGAAGATTACCCGGAGCCATTAGACATGCAGATATTCAAGGTAATAAACAGGAACAGATTCTCGTTTTCACAAAGAAAGACGATCCAGTTATGATTTTGCCCGGCACTTTTGATGCCACATTTACCACTGGTGAATATAACTCGGGGAAGTTAATCATAGAATGGAATAAATCATGGAGAGGAAAACTTGCCTTCGAGATCTCAAACCGTACAAGTGAAGGTCACCAACCAAGAACTATACCGTTGGTACTCCCTGTACCAAACATCTTAGGCCTAACATCCTCGGAAAGTGTCGATGAGAGGAATCTTATCATTCTGGACTACGACATAACAGTATCTGCTTCATTCAACCCATTCATCCTTGCCTTTAACCGGTATCGAACGAGAGAGTTACTTGATTGGACAAAGGATGTGATAGACCACTTCTGGAGAATGGATTGGGGATATACATTCCATAGATCCGCTCGATCTCAACGAGTATGAATTAATGACCACAAAGACTCCTTGAGAATATGATAATTATCACAAATTGAGTTCACAATAATGAACCCGGGTTGTCTGACTTTAATCACCTTCAAGAATACACCTAGAAAGTCTAACTAGAGCCCAAGGAGAATTTCAGCACCTATCTCAGTATATTCACGATATATCATGAATCACACATGAGAAATCAGTCATGGGCTTCTCATTTTTGGATTGATACTACCAAAAAGTATCATGTTGTTGCCCTCGCTATCATCTATAATGCATTCACACTTTTCCAAAGTGAATTATGTGAACAAGAATATCTTGGGGATTTTCTAGCCAACAAATTCATAGAATTGGGTGAGGGAAAACAGAGGTTTGGACAACCTGATGTGACTCTTGAAGATTCAAAGTTAATGAACTATGAAGTATAACCAATGTTATACACATCATCTCTAAACTCGTCGAGCGACACACATGCTACTCCATACTTATTCCGAGCTGAAACACGTTGTCGAATATCACATTCTCCTTTCCAGAGATTTCATATCATTCAGGCTTTTTCTACCTCTCATACTGGTCTTCTCTATAGAAATCAGAAATATGTGGAAGATTTATCTTATTATGAGTAAGAACTTCTATAGGGCATGATTTCACGCTAAAGACAAAGGATGGGTTTTTTCCGTAAATGAAAGAAAAAAAGCATAACCGACATATCCGCGCAACAAGTATCTTGATAAACTGGATCATTCTACTAACCCCTTTCTTCATAATCTATATTGCACTTCTCTATACTGTTCCTAGTCTATTTCCTACTTATCATTCAATAATCATGATTATTACCTATTTACTTCCTCTAGCACTTTCGATTCTCTGGACCACTGGGAGAATTCCATATCACTTTGTTGAAGCTATTCGTAAGTATGCTTTGGTTGTTGGCCTATTATTCATTTTCTTAGCTACTTGCTTAGTTATGATCCCTTGGACTTTCATCTTTACACTATTTCTCTTATCGAATGAGGTGCTTTATGCTGATGCGATAATCCCCACAATATGCGTTGCTCTTCTGGCTGCTCTGTTATTGCTCTGGAAAAGCTTTCGAACTTGGTCCTACTCAGGAACTCCTCTACCTATTTATCATATTGATCGTCATATTTCAGTATGCCAATTAATTGGAGTTACGCCTAAGACGCTGCTTAGTAATCATCGTAGACAACAAGATCCATCTGACTATCAAAGTAATATAGTACGAGGAGATCTCAGGAACTCTGAGTCCATCGCGGAAATGTCTCTCAGTCTTCTGTTTATCTCTATTCTCCTCTGTATTTTGGGTTTCATCTTATGGATTTATGAACCTGAGATTTTCGATAATATTCGATCGATTTTCGGTTTGGTGCCTATATTACTCATGTTATCCGCAGTATGGTTCTACGCAATCATAGGTCGTTATGGTACTTGGTGCAAATTTTGGGAACGATATTGGATTTATATTAGAAACATGACCATCCCCATCGAGTGTGTGTTGGATACTCAACCTCCCATTCCTAGAAATGTCCGGTACCCATTTTCTGCTTTTGTATTCCAAGATGGAAACAAAAGAAAATATATTGATGGATATAAGATTGAAGCAGATATTATCGCTAAAAATGAAAAAATTAGTTATAATGGTCCTTGGACCGTAAGCGCAGTGGAATGGTTACATTGGTACCTACGGACTAAACAGTTTCTCAAGGGTCATAGACCTGAATCTGTAACAAAGTTTGAAAGTCTAAACGACGCTTGGGAAGAACTCACCCAAATGCCTGATAGTCCTGATGAGAAACAATTCAGTTCATATGTCCGAGCATCTCTTCTGTTAGAAGCAATTACTATTGCCGAAACATGGCCTGATGTGTTCGAAAGTGTTGCGAATCTGAGGACGTGGGCTGATGATCCCGCTAATCAATTACGTAGAAATGAATTGTTCAGTCTGGCAACAACTGAGCTAGAATCTATTAGATCAAGTCCTTCATGGCCAGTACCGCAATCAGTCAAGTGGCTTACTGGACTAGTTCTCATTTGTCTATCGCTTTTTCCAATTGCACTATCATGGATTCTCACTGCAATACTGACATAGTGAGTACATTGGAAGAATGTTACTGATATAATCTAAGAAAATATCTATGATCATATCAATACGAAAGGATAACATATTCTACCACACAGGACAGACTCCAATCTCTTCCCGTTCGATCTCACCATCCTCGATGAGTTGCCTGAAACATACATTCAGAGTACTCACCTTTCTCGGACTTACAATACCCTCGAATATCTCACTAATAGACAGGAAATGTAATCTGACTGTTGAGAGGAATCTTATTCAAAAGTGCGAATATCCATTCAATATCAGATTCATATTAACATGTAAGAACTCCACCCAAGCGAAGTCAGTTGTCTATGAGCGATGTATCTTTTCGATAACATCCACAACTATCGTGAGTGGTGTATTTGGAGCAATAATCTGAAAACATTGGAGATACATTAATGACATTATAGTGCAAGTGGTGTAAGTCATATGAATAGCAATGAAAATAACCGGGATTACAGTTTGGGAAGCGAAGTATTGCACGAGCTTGGGAGAATAAATGATTCAGTTTCTGAGTCGCTCACAATTCTCACTAGCAAGTTAGATGGTGAGCTTAGCCCATTCTTCCTAATCCCTTATATTATCGAGCACTTCGTGTGGGGCGACTCAACGAGGTCGAACGTATTCAAAAAGAGGAATGCATACCTTCTCTTTCTCTGGGAGGCTCTTGAAACACTACGAGTTTCAGTATTACTGGCTCTTGGATTTCGCTATGCCACAGGACTTACTCTCTTACGTCAGAGTCTGGAAACCTTGATACGTGGTGCCTTTGTTGATACTATAGCACAGAAGGAGTATCGGTCTAAGAAAGCTGTGAAAAGTCTGAAAATAAGCCAATTTCTAGACAATTTGTTTGCTCAGATGCTAGAGGAAGAACCATCACTTGAGAAAGACATGGAGATATCATCATCTGCACTTGCACAAGCACTTCAGAAGTATCAAATGGAGAAGGGTAGTTGGCGGAAATTACCGAGTCTTTCTCATATGATAACAGCACTGGAAACCTTGGGTTTCTTTGAACCCGCAAAATCAGGAGAAGTGTATGATGTCTACGGAATTTTGTCGTGGCCTGTTCATATTGTATCTCCATTCACCGATGTGATTATCCAAATAACGCACTTCGATGAAGCTTTTAACGAGCTTCGATTAGTCCCTAAAATGGTTGAGCAATATCTTAATCTTCTTGGCACTGTCGTCGATTTAGCACTCGTCCTATCATTCAACCTGCTCAGGAGAGAGCATAGAGATGAATTTGTGCATGCGTTCGTAGAGAAAATTCACAGAGATGAAAGCATCCACATTGAGAAATGCCCGATTTTTCAAGAATTATGTGATTCATTTACATAGACTAGAATTGTGAACTTGGTCTGGTTTTCTTTGAGTAAATATTAGTTTGAAATCCAGAGCAGGTAGGTTGCGTTTTCTTTAGTCCATGTTGTTAGGAGGTGATATATCATAAGAAATGATATATTATCAATTTGGACTTATCACCAAAAATACTGGTAGGCATGTAGCATAGCTCTAACATGTGAACCAAGAGTGACTGCGAATCTAGACACTGGTTGAGGGATGCAGGGTTGCACGCCGCAACAGCGGAGGCTTGACTAAAGGATTGGCATCAATCGACTACAAAGACAATGACTTACCCAATACAAGAAACGTCCTGGACAAAATCCTGGAATACACCATGGAAGGTATCGTCATCATTGGAGATGACAAGAGGATAGAATACATTAACGATCGGGTCTGTGAAATTATAGGTAGACTACGCGATGAGATTCTTGGTCAGTCTTTCATGAGATTCATTCATCCTGATAGCTCTGATCTTGTAGAGAAAAGATACGCTAGCAGACTTAGGGGAGAAACAATTCCTCAAACCTTTGAAATCAAAATACTTCATGATAATGACGAGCCCAGAAATCTCCAAGTTCGCACCACTATCTTGACGAATGGTGAGAATAAGATCAAGATACTTGCACAATTACTTGATGTGACAGATGAGCATAGGACTCTAAATACACTCTCTGAATATGTGATGAAGTACTCCACACTGGTTGAAACAATGAGCGAGGGTCTTGGAGTCATTGATGACAAGGGAAACTTGGTCCATGCAAATGCTGCTATGTGCGAGATGCTAGGCTACACCGAGAAGGAATTAGTGGGTAAGACAACAGCTGATATTCTGTATGGCTTCACACTTGATGCAGTATTTGATAAGATAAAAGAACGGATTGCTAGGCAATCAAGCCGCTATGAAACCAGTCTTATTCACAGGTCTGGACGGTTGATTCCTACAATGGTTTCAGCAACTCCTCTGATCACTGAGGAAGGTGAATACAAGGGGAGTTTTGCTATATTCACTGACCTCACAACACAGAAAAAACTAAAGAAGGACCTCCAGACCGCCAGGAACAGAGCACTGCTGTATCTTGATTTCATGAGTCACGACCTCAGAAACAACCTGCAGGAGATTCAAATGTCAACGGAGCTCCTGAAATACGGGATAGATGACCCCTCTTCTCATGAAAACTTGGAACACATACTTCATGCAGTATCAAGGTCCTCTCGTATCATCTCCGAAACCAATATCATCGAGGAACTAGCTGAGTTATCACTCTGTGAGAGACTACTTGATGAAACCCTCACTGAGAATGTAATGGCCGCGATAATGCATTTTGATGACGTTGAATTTCACATGTCAATTCAGGTATCAAATGCTCGAATACGAGCTGACGACTATCTGGAGTTGTTGTTGTCTGACCTGTTATCGAATGCATGCGAGCAATGTAATAAGGATGAGAAACGAGTCTGGATCAGTCTTGCAGAAGGGGAGAATATGTATGAGCTGGTTGCCAGTGATAACGGACCGGGAATGTCTAAAGATGCGAAGGATAGCGTATTCGATACAAGTCGACGTTCTGGAGGTCTGCGCCTGCAGCTGGCGCATTTGATCGTTGAGAAATACACTGGTACAATCGAAGTTCTTGACAGAGTGGATGGTGACCCGAGTCAAGGGTCAAAGATCAAGGTCCTGTTTCCAAAACTGCTATAGTTCATTATCTTGATAACACCTTCTCATAGTGGCGTTCCATCGATTCTGGCAGGTATATTATCTTACAGCTCTGGTGGATATGCTCCGACTAGAACAGAAAAATCAATAGTGTTCGGGTCGAGTGAATGATGCCACTGGTGTGGATTGTGCAGGAGCGTAAGCAGTCAATGAACAATGAGTGTCCACCCATCTTTCTCTTCTCAATCTACTTAGCATTCTCTGCCAACGTGTCACCTTCAACTTTGTCCAAGTTTCTAATCTGTGACTGCCGAGTTATCTATGACCAAGTAATGATAATCATACTCTTTCTGCCAACATCCCAAGTTAGTTAAATTGACTCCTGCATCCGACTCATCTTATGTCCAATGACTTGATGTTCATTCGAGTCAAGAGCTCTAATTATAGCCTTGAGTCCTCTATCTGTTGGCAGAGTTTTTGTTACATTGTTAGTTATGTCATATGGCATTTCCTCAGTAATGCCTGGTATTCTACCTTTGACAGATTTGTATGCTTTTTTGATGTCACGATCACTCATGCTTGTTCATGTTCTTGTAGGATTGCTCATTGGAGGGGTACTCTTAGCGCCACTTGTCCTCGGTTGGGACGACATCTTTGAGCAAGAGGAGTAATAATTTTTCAAATACGGATCCACTTTCCTTACTGAGATTTTGAATAGTTTTTGACGCCTAAGTATATGAGAATGATTCCAAAAATCAAAGTAACTGCTATTACAGCAATCTCTAAGAGCCCCAGCACAAGCCCAGTGGTTACTACCCAGTATCCATACCATGTTGCTGGAGTCAGTGGTATCATGATACCAATAGTGACCAATCCTAAACCCATCAGGTGATTGCGTCGTGTTAAGTCAGCATTCTCTCTGTATCCGAGCACTAACAGTATGACTCCTATAAGAAACCCAATGGCAAGTAATGGTGGGATAGGCACTGTAAACATCTGTTCCTGCATTTTCACTCCCTTCTTTGCGAGTCACGATATTCAAGCAAATACTTGAATTAACTATCAACCTATTGTCCTCTTAACTCCTTTGTTCAGATTCATAAAGAAATCGTATTGTCATTGAGAAAGTACAATCAATATATAGGAATCCATCGGAACTTTCTCTTTCGTGAGGGATTCAAAGTGTCACCTGTTTTAAGGACTGCCAGAGGAGAAGACTCTCAAGGACCCTAAGCGGCGTTCGAGTGGGATGCGGATTTGATGATGTAGTAGAACCCTAAACCAAAGAGGACGAAGATCACGACGCCACCGAAAAACACAGCAGGAAACATGAGCAGCTCTTCTAGTGGTGTATAGGTGAAGGGAGGTGCGCTACTCCGTACAGCAACCACATAGGCCAAGTATGCTAGAAGACCCCCGCTGGTTCCTAGGTAAACCAGACCCATCCGTAACCAAGCCTTGTGGGAATCTTGACCCAAATTTGAAACCTCAATGGATTGTTGATGAGAATGAATGAAGCTCTGCATATAAACCTTGTATAACAAACTGCAAGAATCTTGAAGCGTTGCTACTTCACCCGTCAGTGGCTCGACCCCACCATGAGTTAGGTGAGAGAACTTATTGACTATAATATCCTGCTTCACAGTACAATCTGTGCTTTGGATACTGATGGGTTCCTTACTCCCCGTGAGGAACTGGTGAGAACCTACCTGCGACATGGGAGAAGGGTTGTGTTACGAAACGTGACCTTTAACTTCGATGATACCATTGAGGAGGGCTTGAGGTTGTAGGAGCGACAGGACAGATTGATGTGTGGTGACGACGAAAATCTCGTAGCTACAAGGACGCCCTTAAACATTGATTCTTCAATTCAGTTCATTTAGAACCTGTTTATTGACAAGAAATTCAAACTCATTAACCACCCTAAATTGGATGTGACCGTTGGTCTTCATGATTTTATAAATCTCTCCAGTAAAGAAAGCTACGGGTGGATTGAATCTAACTGGCCAAAGGAATATTACAAAGGGAGTTTCGCACATGTACCTGAAGCAAGATGGAACAATCCAATGTCCGCAAAAGATTTGCCTCTTTATCCAAATTTTCATTCTGCAATTATAGGTCTCTTCAAATTGCGATGGCAAGAACAATATCAAAATATTCCTTCAGAAGTTAAGATAATGATTCCTGACTACAGAGCACGTATTACTGCTCTCAGGATTGGGAGTTCAAGTGTTGTTCTTCAAGCAGAAGGAGGAGTAGAGGACCTCTCAAAAACAGCTGCTAAGTTTTTCGTGTCTTCAAAACAAGGACCGTCAACAAGTGATGAACTATCATTCGAGGATGGTATAGCAGAGTTTGAAGTAGAGGATAGACCACTTGAGATCTATACAGAACTGGTGTCGTCAGTTGATGGTTCAAAAATCGATTCTCGTAGATTTAACTATCGGGGTTATATTACAGATGATGTTCAATATGATGACCTTACTATAGAACTTGATGATATTATAAGAGGTGGAGAGAATGAGAATGTTGAGTTCAAACTGCTATACAACAGTACTGCCCCTCATAAAGTACTAGAGTCTGTTGTATCATTCGCAAACACTGATGGAGGAATCATCATAATTGGAGTAGATGATAATGGGAACATTAAGGGTGTTGAAAGAAACAATACGAAATCGATAAGAAGTCAGATCACTCACTATTGCGACCCACCTCCACGAGTTGAAATTGGTATGCAAGAGGTTGAACGTATAGGAAAGAAGATTGTCTACATACGAATTCCCAAGGGTGACAATCCCCCATATACATTGTTAGGTCATGGGATATATGTTCGTCATGGATCATCTGATACGCATCCCAGAAGATCTGAATTTGATAAATTATCCAAGGGTATTGATTTCTGAATCGTTAGAGAAAATAAAGAAGTGGTGGTCACAAACAAATGTTCAAGGCAATAGGTGCGATGAATTACGGAGGCTGAAATCGGGAATGAGTGAAAAGACATTGAATGAAAAATTGGTAGATAAGAAGGAGCTATATCATATTTTCACAATCAATCTGGTTATGGGACCTATCATCATAATTGCCATCTTTACTATAGTGAATACAATTTTGGGAAATTTAGAATCTACAAGAGATGCAATCCTACTACTGGCAACAATCGGATTCTCATATTCTTTGATTTCAGTTGGATGGCTCGGGTTTAACCTGACAGGAATTTTTCCTGAAGCCAGCGCTTCTCGAAGAAAATATATAACAATAGGTATATTGGCGGTATTTCCACAACTAGCTGTTTTGTACTGGATAATATTATGGAACTTCAATCTTGTTTTCATTATAGTAGTTATTCTGTGTGAATTGTTCTTCTACATTATATTCACCATACTGGGAACACTTCCCGGAAACAGAATCTCGTTTTGGCTTTCCATCTTCTGCATTCTTGGACTATCCGGATTCTTAATTGCACTTTCACCTTATACTAGCGGACTCGGTGGTGTAACTGTTGAGATTATTGGAGCATTCATAGGTGTTTTCGCAGCCATTTCATTGGGTGAAGTACTCAAAGAAACTGAAAATCTTCGTGAAGGAAGGAAATTGAGAGTCCTTATCTTAGAAGAACTACGAGATATAGAACAACAACTGATAGATGGTGTCACCAACCAAGTTCCAATTCCTGTATGGTCGTCAGCTTTGGCAGATGGAAGTTTCCTTAAGTTACCATCTGATTTTCAAAAAAGAGCAACTCAAGCTCATGAATATATTCACTACTTCAATCTAGCTCCACTTGGATTAGCGTTCAAGGAGCGTGCTTTGAAATCAATACGACAAGTGATAGATTAGATTACAAGTTAGAGTGAGAGATTGGTGGCCTCACACTGCATCCAAATTGCGATGGATCACCATCTATTATAGCTCGTCGCATAACTCACAAACTGATTTGATGACTGGATGATATGGCTCATGAGTTGAGATACTTTGGCTCATTCTGAGTTCATCATCTTATCAAAGGAAGAAGAGAAACGCAGTTTATGTGTAAAGAAACAACTTATTTGGCTTGTTCATTCTATTTTCTATGCTTAGGATGGGGAATCCAATATGAAGAGTTTCGAAAGGACAGTTTCAACAAGTCTAATCTTCTTATTCGAAGCATTGCTGATTTGTGGTGTTGTATTTGATTGGGTCTGGTTCATTGGACTCGAATTATCTATGTTCATCTCAACATCTGTTATTCTTACTCTCATCACGTGGATTGCAACGATTTTCATTTTTTCAATCTATGGTTGGTTGACCTCATTCAATTGGAAGAAGAATGAGTGGGGACTCAATTTTAAAAATAAAAAGACAAGAAGGAATATGCTTGTGGTTCTTTTTCTTCTTGGTTCATTCTTTATGTTCGCTTCTTTTTGGGAAGTACGAAATCTGAATGATGTTCACCACATAGCTATTAACAACTCTGAAAGACACTATCTGATGATCAATGAAACTAATTGGGTTTTTTATGTATCTGCTGTGAATAACATTACCAGCAGTATGTCTACTAGAATCTCCGTGTGGATAGACCACTCATATTTTAAGAATGCAACTATGGTCATAGGAGCTTACTTCAATGGTACGAGTTACATTGAGGGCGCGAACAGGACAACTGACGAGGGGCTACCCAATTTCTCATGGTGGACTGATGATAGTTATATCTGGTGGAATCACACACAAAGTCAAGATTCTTTCGGCAACTTTACACATAGAAACCACATTCCGTTTGATATACCAACTCAGAAAGCAAACACAACTGTGGAATTCATGTTCTTTTGTAGAACAATGAATGGTTCAGATATTTCATACATCACACTCGGTGGTAATTATACCGTATTATACTCGCCAACTGAAAATGAAACTAACAATCTTCTTATAACCCAGAGTCACTTTTTGTTGGGTCTTTCACTTTGGTTTATTGTATTAGATATCAAGTTGTTTGAATCGATAACAACAAAACTTGAAGAGGACTTCACCTCTCAAAGAGAAGCCGCAATAGTAGCTGGTATTATTCGAGCAAATGAAAGGAATCCAACAACTGATCAGCTGATAGAACAAGATAGAACAACATATCCACCTACACAGGATATGATTCTGAGATCCGACCGACTCGATGATGTCAAGAACAATCATCGAAACGCTTCTGGAGCTTTCATTGGATTGTCGGTGGCTTTCGTATTCTACATACAGAGCCATAGTTCACTTTTGGTTTCTTTTCAGTTGATGTATCTGTCTATCCTTTTTGCAATACTGGTAAATCTCTACACACTTGTGATATCATTGAATGATGACTCAGTGAAAATTAATGACATACAGATATCTCATGATATGCTTCCTCAAGTGGACAATGAAAACGATTTCAGATTTTTTGTGTATTTGCGAATAAGAAAACAACTTCACATTATCAACAGAATGAGGAAACCACTGCAGATTGGGGTCTATGCAATATTATGCGGTCTGATTGGGGATTTTGTGAAAGTATTTCTGATAATAGACGATGTGCTCAGAACAAATTGGCTATCATTTGTTATCTATTTTGTTTCTGCATATTCAGCCTTCTTTCTGATACTTCTTTCAGCTTGGTGGATTCTTAGGGAACTTGGTGCATCATATAATTTTCCTGATTGACCTTTTATTCAATGTTTTTGCATTTATTCCGATTAAGACCTGGAGAATTAAGAACTGTTGAAACGATACCCAATCTCTAACCAAAAAAAAAAAAAATCAATATATTGATCTAATATCATATCTGCACTTACTAATTTCACGCTACATCGACTTCGCGATGGGTCTTTTTCAGGAGCCGGACCACCTTCAGAGCAATATACCGTTTAATCATCAATGCATCGACCTTCTTCAGACTTCTAGAGCGATGTCCACCTCGCGCGTGGCATACTCTTCGAACTTGTCCAATAAGTCCCTCTTGATATCGGACAGGTCCATGAGCATCATCCATGCATCACGTTCATCGTATACGTTGCACATTGTGACATCTACCACTACTCTGTTCTATTGATTCTTGAAAAACACCTTTTTTTTCTGAGAAGATTGTATTTCTTACACTAAGAACAGTAATATGATGAATAGGTTTCTTATTTAATGGTAGTAGGAGATGACTGACTCTAATACATCACTGGACAATCTCGTAGTAATGTATGGTTTCTTCTTTGTAATGATGACATTTCTAATATCTGGTTTACAGGAGTTGAGAGTATACTTTGGTGTTGTTGAAGTATACACGATATATGGATCAATGTGGTTACTGGGATTATGCTCATACTTCATTGGTATGAGAGCTAGGATGACTATTATGGAAGGCATTGATGACTCTTGGGTAAACAGATCATTGTGGTTGTTCGTTATCGTTGTGGCAGTTGGTTTTGTTGTAATCCTTGGAGAAACACTTTTGGGAGATGTATTGATATTCATGGAATATTCTTTCTCAGATGCAGGTCAGGGTTTGTTTTTCCTCCTGATAGTCGCATTTGAATTGAAAAAATGGAAAATGCAACGAACTAGTAAATGAGAGGTGCAAATACTCACCGGTGTTTTGTAATCCTAGAGCAGGAAAGTAAGTCCTATCTCCAGACCGCCACCACGCAGGGAGTCCAGTGGTTTGATTCCTGTCTGGAGGGTTTCACGCTTGGTCAACTTGTCTGCTGTCTGGAATGACATCTCACTCAGTGGTTAGTATAAAGGTCGAGAGCCTATAAACTACAATCAGCTCAATTTGAAAGCGTTTTAAGAATGTCAGATTTTATATGAGGGGAGTGATTCATGTCACTACATCAGTTGAAGTAGGATTCAAAGGGGACATCTGATGTCTAAAGACTCTAAAGATTACACTATAACTCTGAACATAACGACAGATGATGGTCCAAGTACAATCACCACAGATACACAATCTAGTTTTCTAGATTTATCAGATTCCAAAATAACAGGTATTGACCTAACATCCCTGTCGCAGTGTACATCCTTGAACACACTCATACTCTTTCTGAACCATCTTACATGTATCGATCTGACACCCCTTTCTGCATGTACAAGTCTTAGAAGACTTACCCTCCGTGTCAATCGCCTGACAAGTATTGACTTGGCACCATTATCAGCGTGTACAAATTTGGTAGAACTTGACCTCTCTATTAACCAGTTCACAAGTATCAATCTGACCCCCCTCTCTGCATGTACAAACTTGACTAATCTTATCCTCAGTGGCAACAGATTGCAGGAGATAGACTTGGCACCATTATCGAACTGCAAAAATCTGAAACAAATCGACCTCTATGACAACGAGTTGGTAGAGTTAGACTTGACACCATTAGCAGAGTGTACGAATTTGGAAGAGATCTCACTCGCTTTCAACCAATTGAAAGAGATAGATTTGGTTCCATTGTCAAATCTCGTAAACATGATTGACCTTGCTCTCGGTAACAACCAATTGAGGGAGATTGACTTAATCCCACTGTCTAACTGTATTAATTTGACTGTACTCTATCTTTCTTACAATCAGCTGAAGGAAATAGACTTGGAACCTTTGTCAAAATGCACAGACTTGGAGAGTTTCTATCTCTCTGACAATCCACTACCAAGGATTGATCTAACACCACTCTATGAATGCAAATTCCTAGAAACATTCCAATTTGACAGACCTATTCAACTATTTGTCGATTCGAGTACAATTCAGGTCGATGAAGCACCTTCTGCTCTGAAGGAACTTATGGATGAAGGACTGGTCATATTCGGAAAAGAAACTGAGAAGACCACATTTCTTGGGAAAATTCTTCTAGTTGGTGAAACTGGAAGTGGAAAAAGTTCACTCATCTGGCGGATGAAGAACCTTACCGCTCCACCTGTTGCTCAGAAACCTCACTATTCCACTGAAGGTGTTGAAATCCACACTTTATCCTTAGAGAATGGCTCTCTAGCAAACATATGGGACTTTGGTGGTCAAATTGAACAAACACACATTCATCAACTCTTCTTTACAGACCATGGATTGTATCTTTTTGTGTTCAGACCGGATACTTGGGATAGAATAGGATTCTCTCGATGGTTCGATATGTTCTCTAAACGACGCCAATCTGGGGGCTATTTTGTAGCTGTTCGTTCATGTTTGAACATTAAAGAGAACGGACATTGGACACTATTAAAGAGGCTACTTAAAGACAGTTTCAAGACAAAGAGTAAGGAACCGCATCCGCAGACTGAAATGAAGGATTCGATTCATCCTACGATTTTTGAAGTAGATTCTCTGGATGGTTCTGGAGTTGCAGGACTTGTTGCTGAACTTCCAGAACTCATGAAGAAAGCTGGTGCAGTCCCTTTCTTTAATTTCGATGAATTGAGTAAAGCATGGGAACTATTTGGAAAACTTAAACCAAAGGCAAAGAATGATTTAGGTATCTTGACTCAGGAAGAATTTCGTGAAGCATTGGATGGTTCATTTAGTTCTGGGGTTATTCTTGACTATCTACATTACTGGGGTTATCTGATATTTCTTCCACTTGTTCCTCTCAGTATCCATTCTGATGTACGAATCCGGATTAAAAAGCTGGTTCTTCTAAATGCAGAACTTGCAGGAAGACTAGCATCAGAACTCCATATATTTGCATCCGAGAATAATGGAATCCTGAGAGGAAAATTCCTCACTAGACTTGAACAAGAACCACTCCTACTAAACATTAAGGAGTCATGGAGTGGGATAGAAGAAACAGCGGAAATTCAATCAGATCAAGTTGTTGCATTTCTGGACTTCTTGAAGGAAGGTGAAATTGCCATCAAGTATAATCGACGATGGCTTTTTCCATTCTCAGTCCCCATAGAGTCCAGTGAAATCCTAGACCTCTGGGGGTCATATGATACAGGTCTTGCAGTACAACTAGAATGGGAAGAGAACGCATCTTTTTGCAGGACACTCAAGAATCTACTCGAAAGTCTTGATATTCCCCTTAATCCAAAGGCAGTGTGGGAGAACGGTGGTCTATTTGAGATTGGGAAGAATCCTAAATCACTAATACGCTTTGGGAATATCACTTTTGGTTCCCATCGAACCAGGAACCATAAATACTACTTACAGATTAGAACATCCCGCATTGACCCGACTAAGTGTTCAATCCATTTTGAGAATATTAGTCGCCAATTGTGTGTGAGAGCAAAAAAGGGTGAGATTTATGGATTAGAACCTCGAATGATATGTCCTCAATGTTTCAAGTACCTAATTTATGACGATGATAACAGATACATCTGTCATGATAACGCTCATGAATATCTTGAAGATGCTATCAGCAAAGAAAGCAAGTCATGTTTCAATCGAATCAAAGAATTCCTACCAAGTCCACGAACAAGTATTGATGATTTGGGTTATAGACATGAAAGAATGAGCAGACACGTGTTGGCTGGACAAGACACTATTCTTGCAGGTCAAGCACGATTGAGTAGAGAACATGAAGAGATCATTGATCATATCGATGAACTTCGTGTACTTGTAGATTTGATGAAGAAACATGATGAAAGTGAATCTGTAATTAGACAGATTGAAGATAGCTGGAAGATGATAGAATCAGAATTGTTGGAACCTATGCGGTATTTGTTACAACGATATCAGGAAACTCTAATGAGAAGTGATGAATTTCTCAATCTCTCAAAGAGAGAACTCACTGATACAATCAACGAACTCAAGATTCCGGAAAAAGAGAAGAAAGGGATTAGAGGTTTTTTGAGGAGTATTCCAGGCGCATTGACAGTGGAAACATTGGGAAATGTCCTTTGGACCTATGGTCCGATGATTCTACGTTTCCTATTACGTGCATGATTGTAAGATTGAACGTAGAATATTAGGGAATATATTTTCCACGTCCGATATCTAGAATCGAAGAGGTGATTCTACCCAACCTCTAACAATTTTGAACTCTAATGGGAGTTCTATCAGGAAGATTTTTTAACAAATGAGTATATGATTAGTCATCTTATAGGGGTGTAAGATTCAAAGGAGGCGATAATTGAGAATGAATGAAATAGTAGTAGCTAGGATGGTCTGGACTGGTGAGAAATCCAGTGATGGTAGATATGAGAGTCCGATACCTGAGATCGTACTTGATCCAAATAGCAAGTCACACTCCAAAACAATGGATACACTATCTTACAACATTGAGGTTTTGGATACCGATCTTGAAATCAAGGTCCCTATATCGTATCAAGAAGCTTCAGAGAATCTAGATCATCCAAGCTTTAAACTGGCTCTCCTAGATGACAACGGGAGAGTACTGAAGGAGGCAATTCAGGAGTACAACCCTGACCAAGTTGGTGATCATTTCTTGCATTTTGATACAATGGACAGCATACTTTCAATAACAATTCCTCTAAATGAGTTTACATCTGGAGTGCCGAATACCCTGAATTTGAAGCTTGAAGCAGAGCTTGAACAATGGGAATGGGTCGACCGAAAATTCAAAGGTGCCACTTTAGAAACAATGTCAGAAACTAAATACATCACTGTGACTGTCACTGCAGATGATGTCGAAACAGTGAGGGTGAATGCTACATTCCCCACTACTGTCGACTGGAAGAGTTTCTACCACATTCAGATGCAAGTTGAAAACCTAGATACTGAGCCAATCACCTATACTGTCAGTTTGACTGAGAAGAACGAACAGGGTGATGTCAGAATAGTACCTCTTGATCGGGATAGCTACCCAGAGATCGCTGGAGGAGGTTTCACCTTAGCATCAGGTTACAAACAAAATCTGTTGAGTGAGAGCATCCAATATGCATGGGGCTGGTGGTATCATCTCCATCCTTTTGTCTTTGCAACTCCGAATCATCCGAATGCTCCACAGGGGAACATTGGGGGTCTCACCTATGAGAAGGAGTTTGAATACACTGTCCTTTTCACGTTGGACACCATCGGAGGAAATCTCGTCGGAAAACACTACACACCCTTAGTTAGAACCACAAAAGTAAAAGTATCTGATGAAAAGGAGAAAGCTGGAGATGAAGCCTATGCACAATACATCAATGCTTCAGCATTGTTTGTATTGATGACTATTGCAGCTCTTGCTGGCTCAATACTTGCTGCGTTTTTCGCACTAGCATTTGCTATCAAGGCGGCGGAGGCAAATAATCTGGCTATAATCGCAATGGCATGTCCAGTGGACTTTGACCACCATTTCAAAGAAACAGTAAGCCCTGACCAGATAGAATCCAATTTTAAGGAACTAGATTTCATTCCAGAGGAAATGAAACCATTCACAGACTCCTTCGATTCTTTTCTTATTCATCAACAGATTCATGAGGTTTCATCAGCACGATATCTCAGTGCTATCAGTCGCAATGATCGAGCATCAAGTGGGAAGCAGAAAATACAAGCTGAGAGAGCCATCAAACATATGCGTGATGCACTCATTGAGATGCGCTCTTCATTGCGCGAATTCAAGAGATATGAAAAGAAAATAATCACAAAAGAAGACCCTACTCAAATTTTCAATAGGTTACTTGAAGAGGGCATAGACCAGAAAACGCGAGAGGAAATGAAGAAAAGGCCTGGTGTTTCGGAGAATGTTCTGGAATATATTGAATCACAATTAAAAAGCTGTGACATTGAAGATATCACTATTCAGCTAAGCTCAGTAATGGAAGACGCAATAAAGACGATGGAAGACATCAATCATCGCTCACTTCTAAAGATGAAGCGTATCGAGAGAATCCAGCAACTAAACAAGGAAGACCGTCTTCTTGAAATCTTGGACGAAGGAATGATATCACCAGGGGAATATTATACACAAAGAAAGAAGAAAGAGAAAGCTACTAACTATCTACTAGCTGAACTAGAGGAAATTGAATCAAAGGATAGACAAGCATTGTTCGATGAAAGGATTCGCACAACTTCTGACCTATCAAACCGATGCTCAAATGAAAGAGAAATAGGAAGACTGGCGAGAAGAACCGGTATCAGTAAAGCAAAGCTCCTCCATTGGGTGAATCTATCAGACCTCATGCAAATCAGTGGTATAGGTGAAGGGGATGCTCGTCTTCTTCTGACTCTTGGCATCAGAAATAGGGCTGCATTGAGAAAGGTGAAACCCGCAGCACTTTCAAAGAAAGCAGAAGGCATGAAAAACCTCAAGAAGGCAGAAAAAAAGAGACTGACTGCCAAAAGATTATCGAGCTGGTTAAAATCATTGCATGAACAATCTACTAGATAATAAATCATCTTACTCTCTTCATTCCTCAAGAAAGAATGGCAGTGGAAGGGTAGCAGTCATCATCTTCCTATTCGGTCTATATTCCTGCTCTCTTCTGAGAGGATACTGTGGGTGCTTGATCAGGTTGTAGATGAGCCTGTCCTTGGTTTCCTCCACATAGACATGGACTTGCGCTGAGTGTTTGAGACCGTGTCCTGCTGCTGGATTGTACCTGTATCTCTGTGATGAACTCCCTGTGATGATAGTCACGATGTTATGCTTCAGGGTGAAAGTCATCAGTCGATGAGCCAAGTGGGTCAGGTGTTGCTTTCCCTCTGCCTTCACTGGTCTCTCTCCATAATAGATGTCAGCAAGACTTGGAAGGAGCAAGAGCCTCGCAGGAACTCGCTCGAAGAAAGAGTCCAACTGGTTCATCACCACGTCATAGGTTTGACTGGAGTTGAAGTTTCGGCTCACGAAGATATTGTCCATCACTGTTTCTGGATCAAGCCCGAACTCGAAAGCCCAGTGGGTCATGGTTTCGATGCTGAGCATGTTCTCACTGTCGATGAGGATGGATGGGAGGTTCATACCACCCTTGTCCGGTGGGAGCTGGGCGTGGACTGCGATACGGTGCAGGCATTCGCGAGTGCTTTTGGATCCATAGAACAAGTAGGTGAGTCCCATCTCCAGACCGCCACCAAGCAAGGAGTCCAGTGGTTTGACGCCTGTCTGGAGCATCTCGCGCTTGGTCAGTTTGTCTGCCGTTTGAAAGGACATCTCACTCAGAGATGGTATGAAAGTATAAGAACTATAAACCACTATAATGATACCTAGAAATCCTGCTCAAGAATCTTCTTTCGTTCAGCAATAAGCATCACAAAAAGAAATGCTGTAACCACTGTCAATATGAAGCTTGCATAGTATGGTACTGCTAGTTCAATTCTATGTAGATAATATTGCACATTGGGTAAAATCAGATTGATGACTCCAGCCAACATAAATGAGAAGAAATAGACGATTCCCATCTTGATAGTTACAAGTGTTTTTGACAGGACTTCATCTCGTCTATCGACTGCTTTTGGAAGTATCTTCTTGTACATATATTCACTCATGTCATCTGGAATCAGTGACGATCCAAGAGAATAACCGCCTTCATGCACTTCCAATGATGAGAGTGATTGAATAATACCAATGAAACACAGTATAGCTAGTGCAAATGGACCCATTATCATTGAGAGATTGCGAACAGAATTGTCTAACAGTATTGAACTCATGACAAAGGAAAACATGCTAATTCCCAGTGTGAGAAGAATACTTGCTCCTGTTCTAACTCCGTTCAATTGTCCCTCAAGATGACCCGCTCTTGCAATCAAATTGCTAACTGACAATTTGTATAATCTACCTGAAGTCGCTGGTTGCGGAGGTCGAGATGTTTCTGCTTTCCAAGGTTGCATGATAACTAATGCAAAAAAGATTACAATAAGGTCAATACGGATGTAGGTATAGACTGTCCTCTGCAATGACCTTTCGAATTGTACCTCTCCTTCTGAATAAAGGACAACATATGTCATGTTAAATTTCTCATATAACCACTGAGAACCGTTCCAATCTTGTAGACGAAGTTGATATATTATCTCTTTTCCTGCTTCCTGTTTTGGGATTATATATGTAGTACGATTTGTTGAATCAAATGGGTCAAATATTATCGGGTCGAAGAAATGGTAACCTGTCCACCAGAATTTTTCGTTGTTATAATTACTCAAAGGTATAGACTCATTATAATAATCTGAGTTGTCTCCATTGTAGTACAGAATATATCCAAATGTTTGATTACCTAGGATAGATCTATTAGTCCAGTATTCCACGTTGCCAAAATCATCACTATCTAATGTATCGCTCATTCCAGAGAGGAAGAAACGTAAACCATCATCAGTGCTATCAATTAAAGTAGGGTCGTTTCTACCTCTGAGATTCGAGTTTGGATTGGGAATAGTTACTCCTTCAAGCCACCACGAAGAGATTCCAGAAACTGCTAGAATCAGAAATACTACTGCCCACCAATACTTACGTAGTTCTTTGAGTTTCTCCCTGCTCACCAATATTTCCTCCTATCTTGTCTTATTGGACTATCTTATTAATTTGCATATGCTCCTATTTCGAAGTACATATAACAAGAAAATCCAGTATATAAGGTGAAGGCACTTGTGCCTCATCAAATGTAAACTGAGAGATGAATCATAGATGCGTCAGACGTTGATCGCGAGATGAATGATTTGACCTAACTATACAGAGGGTTTCGATTCAATTTCCCAATTGGCTGGATAACGCACTTGGTTTTTCATCACATGGTACATCTGAAACTGAGTAGGAGACAGAATCAGAACTGTTGCCGTAGCAATGTGCCTTTCGCATCTGTAAGGAGGTGAAAGAATGAGCAAGGGAAATAGAACACCTAATGATGATAGATCAGATTCCAAGAATCCGAACAATCCAGCCCATGAGGCATCAGAGGATAATCGTGCGGACCAGCTGAATCCTGACCATGAAGCATATCATGCATCACGAGGGTCTGATGACGACGATGAAGACGAGGATCCATAGCGATTTTCAATTCTAGTTCAAGGAGCGTCCTGCAAGGTGACGCTCCACCATAACAAGGCGGATAGGTTTATGACCTCTAGAAATATCTTCAGCTCAGTAGAACAGTTACTACCCATAATGCAATTGGAAATATCGCAGGTAACCATTTCAAAGAATCTGGAATGATCCTCTTTGGTGTGTCTTCCAAGACTGTAAGTTGGTCAATACATTGAGAACATATCTCTGGTTCATGTTTCCAGTTTCGAGTGAGAAGTGGGGCAATATCCTTGAACATCTCTACAGGAATATCTGAGTCATCATACACTGAAGCATAGAGTATTCCAATGGCAAGTTCCTGACGTATGTCCTTTAGAATGAGCAATTTCGTTCCATCAAAAATTGATTTAGCTTTTCCACGAAGACCCATTTCATTCTCAAGTAATTCAGCCTTGGGACCTGACTCAGTCAGCATCTCTTTTAATTCTATATACAGAATGAGATTCACAAACATAGTTCTCTGTTCTTCAAGCTCATTTGGAATCTTCTCCTTCATTTCACAGATCTCCATTAATTCTTCTAGTTTCCCATTCAAGTCTTGGGACTGAAGATCTAATTCACTGAGAGTGTTGTTTGCAACACGATGTGTATACTCCATAGCTGTGGCATCTTTTGCCATCGTGAAGAGTTTCACCAGATCCCAAAAATCTGACCATATTCTTCTCCACTCCTGATAACCTCGATATTTTCCATATGTTGCTTTGAATCCTTTGAATGTGATGAATCCAATATATAAAATGAATCCGATGATTATCAGAGGATCAAGAAGGTTTGCAGTGGATGAAGGTTCTAATATACTGATGATTGCTGTGACAATGAAGAAGATAGTCATTGAAAAAAATGTCAATAACCATGGTACTGAATATTCCATCCACTCACGTGTTTCAGAGGGATTCAGTGATATTTCTTGATTATTACCCTGCAGAATCGAGTCTAGTAGAATAGAGTTCTTCTTACCAAGTCTGGTCAGGAGATTCGAATACATAGTTACCTGACCACCAACTCTTCCAAGTGTTTGTTGTCTTCCAATCACTGATAGTGAAGCTACTAAACCTCCTGTAACTATCCCTGTACCAAACAAAATCAGTGGATTTTCAAAGAGTGAAATATTGAAAGATACCAGTATGAGATTTACAACCAAGGTTAGTGCTCCCGCGCTAATCCCCCCAGCTACAAACCATGTGAGAGTGGTTACGACATTGTGATGGAGAAATGTATCAATTCTATCTTCAGTCAACCAGATGAATGTAGCACTATATGCAACAAACAAGTAGATACTAATCAATACTGGACCATATCCCAGAAGAATGTAGGCTACTTGGTCGAGTAAGATGCTCATCACAATAAATGTGTATAACAAGGATGTAATCAAAAACCCAATGAGTGTATGTTTCCAGAGTCTTTCTACCTTGGAATTCAATATCATATACATTGTATACAACAATTGAACGATAATCAGGGCCATTATGTTTCCTGTAACTATCTGGACAATTTGCTGAAGATCAAAAGAAATGGTCATACCTGATATTATTTGTAATGTAGCAACTAACACAATGCCTACTATACTTAGGATAATCACTTTTGTCGTCCAAACTTTAATGGAATCCATGAACTCCGTATTCTCCTTTGACTCGTTCCTTGAAATGATGTGGCAGGGAGCACTCTAACTTGTGACAGACAGAATCGGGCTCTCACCAACTAGCACATGTTAGTGTCCCCTTGCTCCCAACCACGCTATGGATATACACACAGATATTGATGAATCTTACTAGTGACTATCATCTCACGTCTGTTTTTCTGGATACAACGTATCGAAAAAGAGAGAATGAGGAAGGGAAATCCCTCCCCCTTGCATTTGTTGATAATAATTGATATTTCTTACAAAAACTAGTTCTTTACTTGTAGAAGCGATCTGAGATGAGGAGTGGTTCCGACCTGATGTCTAATGATATCACCTTTCGGATAGATCACAATAATCTGGCAGTTATATTGTGCTGAAATATCTCCAGGTGGAATTATAGAGCTAGAATAATACGAAAGTTAGATATACTGAGAACTTGATTATATTCTAGCAAATTGTTGGATACTTACGTGGTTAACTGGGGTGTATTGATTTGAGCAGTGGTGTAACGGATGAACAAGTTTTCGATGCATTATTGAAGCAATATGAGTTAATAAGAACAGAGCGTTCCGAGGTTGAAAATAGAGAGCTGCAATCAACATCAATTGTTCTAACGGTTTTTCTTGCGCTACTACCAATAGGGATTGAGTTCCAAGTTGAGGAAATCTTTCTACTAATGCCAATTATCCTCTTCATTGGTCATCTTCTCTATCTATGGTCTGGTCTCAACTATGAGGCAAAGAATTTCGCAGTTCTTGATATTCAGAATCGGATAGACAATCTTAGAATGACCAATGCATTCTCTGTGGAGAATCGGTTACAGAATAGGGTCCGCAATAAGATCAAGTCTACATTCGTCGTTCCTCTTAATGTTCTAAACGTCCTTATCATGTTGTACTGTCTATATTTCGGAATTGTAAAATTGATTAGCAACTATGAGTTCGGTTCCTTTAGTCTTGGAATTCTCATTATGGTTTATCTTGGACTTCTCACGTCAGGAGCACTTTTGGCAAAAAGGAAATCTAACGCAATTGAATCCTTGAAGCAGATAACTCCATGAGCTGAATCATTTGACTACAAGTGAAAAGTTGAAGTATGAACGATTTCTTCCAGTTCATGTAGCACCTCTATGGAGTGGCTATCAAAGACAATGGTTCTACGTGTCCAGACAATTATCGTTGCGTAGAAGAGCATATGTCTTCATCGTCACCATTGTGGCTGGACTTGTTTCTGCGGGACCTCGAACTGGATTTTTCCTTGGCGTTGATCTACCCGCTGAACTTCGAATATCATACCCGGCGTGGGTCCAAAGTGGTACAGACTTTGAGATATCATGCAATGCTGAAGGATTGACTGGTGGACGAGTTGGCTTGAGTGTTTCTGCTAGAGCTAGACTCACATTCTCAGCAATGGCAGGTACAATATCAATCAGTCCTATTGATGTTGACAAGTCTCTCAACCTAGTTGCTGAATTGAGTACCCCTATTGGGGTTTCTTTCTCAGAGATTCTTGAAGATAAGGTTGAGATTGGAAGTTTCACAATACCTTTGATAGTGACGAGTCTGACAGTTGCAGCGTATCTTGGAGTGACTGCTTCAATCGCTCTGAATGGAACTCTGCTGTCCAACTTTTCAGCAACAAGCAGTTCTCTCGCAGAGGAAACTCATGAAACAATACTTTGGGATGAGAAAAACGAAACTATCACAAAGGAACTCTCAGTTAGAGAGTCAGTAGGTCAAGATATTCAATTCAGTCTATCCGATACAAAACTACGACTCGATACATACTCGGTAGTCGTAACCTCTGTATTCATTGAGTTTATAGCAGGAGGGTACACTTTTCCTAAAATACTCCTTCCAATTCCATATGGATTATTTGGTTCTATTGCATCTGGTGTCTTGTTGGATTGTGAGGATTCGACTACATCGGTCATTCATGTGTATAACCCACAGCCTCAGCAAATGGAAATTCCAATCGGGGGAATTGTATTGGGAATTGCTGGTGTGTTGATTGTAGTAGTAATTCTAACAAGACTAAGATAAGAACGCTAGATGAATTGAAATAGATAGATTGTTGATTGAAGAGTTGTAGGTTTGGTGTTGTTAGTTGAGTTTAGCAGCAATATCCCCAGTAGAAAAATCAGAAAATCTGATATACACGATACTTCCAGTCACAATAGGATTGCTCATCGGCTCATTGATTTCTAGTGACCCATCGGTGTGGTTATCCTCTCTCGCAATTGTTTCCCCTATTCTCACCATAATACTTTATGAGATGGCTCTTGAAGAAGAAATGATCAAGGGGAAATTCAAAAAGCACTTGATAAATCATCAAGTTCAGAGCCGACGTGATTTCTTCAATTGCAATCTATTCATTCGTTCATGGGAATCCACTCTTCAACCATTTGATGGTGTGACTGATACGTTTGTCAATGATCTATCAGATTTCGCATGGAGTGTAGTATCAAGCTACGTAGCAAGACGTCATTTCTGGCGTTTGAGAGCAACCTACTACCTAAGAATTTCTCTACCTCTGTTGATTTTTCAGGGAATTCGATTGATAGATATCGGACTGAGATACATCATGACGCCAATTATTGGCGACTTCTGGTGGATAGTAATTCTAGGAGGCAGTTGGATTCTGGTATCCTTTGGTGTTGATTATCAAATCAAGAAAGCTAGAAAACTGAGGATTGACAGAACAGAGACATTTCTTGACTCTTATATCACCTATCTCTATTGGCATACAATGGTTGGTTCAGATACTGCAAGAAATCTTAAAGAATACATTCCAACCTCGATTAGGGGTATTGTGAAAAAAGAATTAGATTCTCTGGACAGTCTACTTGTGAGAACTGATTGGGATGTGTTCATTCAGAGATGGGGTCGCCTGAGCCGGAATGTGATAGACCTTGCAGAGGATGATTTCCACAAGTACTTCCAAAGACGAGCATACAAACTATGGGGGCACTATATACATGAAAATAGAAGGAAGAAGGACACCTCTATTGTGGTACGCCAGCTAGAGTGGTTGATGTACTACGCCAGCGGAACTGAGTTGCCAGAGTCAGAGGCTGACCTTCTCAGGGTAATGAAGTCGGGCTCAGAATCACCTAAGGGTATCAAGGGATTGCTGGATCCCACTCCAATGTTTGAGCAGATACCAAGAATACTTCTGACAGAAGAGAGAGATGAAACTGATAATGCGAGCTTTGTTGCAGAAGGCATCAATACAATTTTCAATAACTCCTCTGGTGATGTATCACAGGCAGTTCGAAAGGTCATTCAGGAATTACATAATCCCCAAGGAGTCTATTACAATACTCCACTCATGGCTGAATTCGTGATGAACTATATTACAAAGAGATACCAATTAGGTATGGAATCATTCCTAAAAGGATACAATCTGGATGTGCTAAAGTCCTTGTATAGTTATGTGCAAAGTAGAGAAAATAGAGTCTGGCTCATAATGGACTGGGTTCAACAAGCACCATCCCCAGATGTTGGAAAAGCTCTCACTGATACAATGTGGAGCGGCATATTGCTTGGCCCACCTCTATTGAATGCTGTCGTAAGCAGACTCAAGAAATTCAATGGAGTCTTTTCTGCGGAAATAGATATTCTTAGCAACTTCATGGATCGACTGAAATCAGATGCTCACGAAGTAGAACTTAATGAACTGAATCGAACCTACGACACACTGAGAAAAAGATGAATGAAGCAACTGGTCCCATTCTTTCGTATGGTTTTATTGTGGTAGAAGTTAAATCGAAGCGTGCTGAGAAGAGAGCCTTAGTTCAGCTGAACAAGCACTGTACCAATCTAGAACGTGGAGTGAAACTAGGGACATCAGAATACCCCTCTGATTCAATAACCATCAGTGAATCAGGTCTTGTGCGAGTTCTTGTAATGTCATCAAGATGGAAGACTAGTCGAGAATTGCTACAAAATGACAAAACTGACCAGATGAGCACTATTGTTTATCGCGACTAGTCGAATTCTGACCTTTGGATATCGATATCTGTTGACGTTATAGATGAAAGACATAGCCGACTAGGAGTCCAATAGTATTGTGTGCTATAGCTTAGGTTAGTATGGCAAATTTTATATCAAATAAACAGTATATTAAATGTGCGCAAGAGGGAAGTGCAAGCTCATAACATTGTAGCGTGAATCATTGGGAGGTTGGAGTAGTTGATATTCCGTATTTGGAGTAAGAGGTTTCACAAAAAACCCAGAAGACTTGCACAGCCAGTATTTCAGGAGGATTCTTCTTGAGTGTCGTCCTGATATATCCTGCAATACCTTTCAAGTTAGGAGACAAATATCCAACACCCACTCTTAGTCCTCCACTAGGAATTCTCTATATTGCCTCTTACTTACGTGAGAATGATGTAGATATTGAGGTTGTTGATCAGAATGGGGAAGGTATCTCAAACGAGCAACTAGTAAAGAGGATCACTAGGATATCTCCAGATCTAGTTGGCTTCTCAGTCTTGGCTTGGCAGACACAAGGAGCAGTTGAACTTTCAAAGAGAATTAAGGAGGAACTACCTAACACACATATTGTCTTTGGTGGCATTCATGTTACTCTCAATCCTATGAGGATGATGGAGAAATACTCACAGATTGATTCTATCATTGTTGGTGAAGGCGAGAGGGCTACTCTCGATCTGCTCAGAGCGTTGCAATCTAATGTCGATTTGAATAACATTCCAGGAATCTATTATCGGAAAAATGGTGCGATAAAGGTTGGTGCTCCAAAACAGGCAATCGCTCAACTGGATGAGCTACCATTTCCAGCGAGAGATCTTGTAAATATGAAATGGTATGGTGCGATTGAGGGGATGAGGTTTCCCGGGTTGACAACTATCTTATCTTCGAGGGGTTGTCCTTATGCCTGCACGTTCTGTTGTTTAGTTACGTTCACAGAACGACAATGGAAATCACGAAGTGCTGAGAATATTGTGGATGAGATTGAAGATTTGCTGAATGCAGGTTACAAAACGATATTCTTCATAGATGATAATTTCACCATGAGTCAGAAACGTATTTTGAGAATCTGCCAACTTATCAAAGAACGGAGACTCGATTTTGATTGGCTATTTGAGGGGAGAGTAGACCAGATAAAATATGAAAGTGTTAGAAATATGGTGAAGTCCGGTTTGAAACTGGTTTATCTTGGAATCGAAAGTGCGAATCAGAAATGTTTGGATTACTATGACAAGAGAATTACTCCTCAGATGGCACAACAAGCTGTTGCAACAACTCGACGGGCTGGTACAGATATTATCCTGGGGACATTCATCATAGGGGCACCTGGGGAAACTATAGCAGAAGTTCAAAATACAATAGACTTTGCCATGAAACTTGACCTCGACTTTCCTCAGTTCAATACTCTTGTAGCAGGTGTTGGAACTAAAATCTGGGATTCATTAGTATCTGAAGGTTATGTTAATGAGGATGAGCTTTGGGAAAATGGAGTTCAGGTCCCTGAAGTTCATCCAAAAAGTGTTTCTCAAGATGTACTGTTAAGAATGATTGAAGCAGGTTATGATAAGTTCATTCTGAGAAAGGGATACATTGCCAAAGAAATTCTGAGGTTCTTGAGCAGCTCTTTCAGACTTCGCTTTTTGGCTCACAATTTTACAAAGGGAAGTGTGCTTCGGCAATTCGTTCGTGGTGAAATTTCTCGAGAATGATTGTGGCAATGAAGCAATAAGAAGTGGTGTGCCGGATGTGATTTTAGGCCAGTCCGCGTGAACATACCACCATTGAACAAGGACATTCCTGAACTAACGGGAGATCTTGAGGTCATCAATTACTTCTGATAGTTCTCTCACTTTCTCTGTGAGTATCCTGACCTGTTGAGAATCTGAGATATAGATAGGCCAGTTTCCCATAATCCACTTAATCTTTGAAACCTTCTTCCACCAATCTTTGTTTTTCATTCGTTCGTTCATCCAGAATCCGAAAGGAATAACATTGACCTTGCTCGTTTTAACTCCCATATATTCTAATATTATTGGTCGGACAATTTTTACTATAGAGAGAGCATTCAATAGAAGCGTGCTAAAGAGTAAGACAACTCTATCCTTTTCTTTAGAATCGGTCACATAGAAGCCCACTGCCCCGTCAGGGAACGGCCGAAGAGGTGCAGACTCCGGTCCCAAGTGATAGGATACAAGGAAATCCTTTGCAGCAATGTATGTGTTGGGCCAATATCTAATGGGTTTCTCTTTGCAATAGTCATCCAAACATTCTGTTACGGAATCTGAAGTAAGTGAGTTCATGGTGAAGATGAACGAGAATATTCGATGGTCCATTGTGGGAAGGTCTTCTCCAACTCTTCTCATTTTTGTGTGTCCATGTAATCCGAGAACTGCTACTTCGTCATTTGAATATCCCATATGCCGATCCAATGTATGTACAGATTCAAGATGTTCTAATACATCTTCAAGCTTCGGTTTGGAATCTATGGAGGTCTTGACCTCTCCAATTGCCACAACACCCTCACAGGGAATAAGCTTGGTCTTTGCATATTCTAATATTGGAGTAACCAATCTGTCATAGATCACAATGTCAATATTCTTGCTCTGTGCTCCTGAAGAATCAATAACAGTTCCTTGCTGAACAATGCCAAACCTCTCAGGAATGAATTGTCTTACTAATTCAATAACAAGGTGTTCTCGTTGATTTCCTGTTTCGCCAGGATGGGAAACTATTGATCTAGAAAACTGTTCAAGCATCTGATTAGCAAGCATTCCCCATATCTCTCGGATTCTATTTCCTTCTAAGGACGATTTTTCGTTGAATTACGTTTCTCCTACAACCAGATTCTCGCTTTACTTGATAAACTAGTTGATAATTGTCATAGACAATCTAGACGGTCAGGGAATGTCTTATAGAAATTCCTTGGTATACCAAGGAAAATTGCCCTCTTGTTTCATCTTAGTCTGATTTATTACAAAGGTGGCAGATAGATATGTGAGTAGGAGTTGGCATAGATCAACGGCGAACGCACAGGTCTAGTTTTTCGTTACATGCCCTCAATTACATAACGAAACTCCCCCCTCCTACCACGATTAACTGTGTGTTCGCCACCTTCTCCTTTTTGACATCTTTAAATCAGGGATTAACGCAGAAACAGTTGGTGGTTAGAATTTCAAGAGCATCCAGAAGAAGGGCAGAACGCGAACGAAAGAAGAGAGAAAAAGCAAGAGTCAAAGACGCTTCACGCGAGCTGAAGCAGAGCAAGACACAATCCGTAAAGGCAATAGAACAACCTGAAACACGTAGTGTACCTTGGGATGAAAAATCCCCTAAATGTCCCAATTGTTCTTCAGACTGGATTGATGAAGGTGATATGTACTCTTGTCACAAGTGCGGTCGATTCTCTATGAAGACCGATTTAGGCATAACTGATTGTGAGAGATGTAATCGCCCGTTCTTATGGGAGGCCCTAGAGTCTTGGACTGATTTTCCTGACAATGATGACGACGATGATGAGGAAGAACATCTACTCTGTTCTGAATGTTTGACTGCAGTCTGGGCTCATGGAGATGTTGAGTGGTTGAAGAAAAGGGCTAAGTAAACAAACGCTCAGATATTTACAGAAAATCCGCTACCACAAACCACTCGCTCATGGGACTCTGGTTCACACTCCGTCCACGGATCAATGACTCAACAAATTCCACACGTTCCTCAGTGACCTCGTACAGTTCAGCATTGAGACCGTCCTTCTCATCAACCACTCTATAGATCCCATGCTTGGTGATTGCGTAATATGAATTGAAGCACACAGGACCTCGGAATTTCCTAGCATCTCGTAGATCTAAATGGTCCACATCCACCCCTGAGTAGAGGGAGTCCAGATAGAGCTGTTTTCCTGCACCAAACCAAGCAATCACAGACAATGCAATGAACGCCGGAACCAATTACAAGCAGAGCCATGAATTGTCTAGGAGCAGAATAGACTGAAATACCCGGGAGAAGTCCCTCTCTTCGGGGACCTTTATGAATGAAGATAATCCATTGAGAGATACTGTTATTTTTCTTGGAGCTGGGGCGTCAAAATCTGAAGAAGCACCACTTCAGTCAGAATTGTTTCTGAACTATTTTCGCTATATTCGTCCTCCTGATAGAGACTTGGTTTCCTATCTTACAGATTTTTTCGGGTTGGACTTAGAACCAGAACATAACCATCAATATGAGAATCTGACTTTTCCCACGTGTGAAGAAGCACTTGGTGTTCTTGAAATGACGAGGGAGGGCTTTTCTGATAATGAGAACTTTCAACTGAATCGGCCTGAAAACATCAGAGATAAATTGATTCGAGCAATATCGCTTTCGATAGCAAGGTCACTGGAAAGCTCTATGAACCGAAGAACACGATATCATGATATTCTGGCATCACAGCTTAAAGTTAACACAAATACTGCTATCATAAGCACGAATTATGACATTCTTATTGATGATGCTCTCGATAAGGAGAAACACCCGATTGACTATGGGTTTGACTTCAGATTCCAGCGTAAAGATGGAGAAATAACTACTTACTCGCGTCCTCAGAATGGTATTTTTCTGTATAAAATTCATGGCTCTTTGAACTGGTTATATTGTCCAACCTGCAAAGGAGTAGACCTCACTCCACTAGTGAAATCAGTGGATGGGATGTTATGCAACAATTTAGAACATCCAACAGACTGTCGTGAAGTGATGACACCTGTATTGATCCCTCCAACCTATATGAAAGACATCTCTCCTAATTTCTTACGAAGTGTTTGGAAATTTTCAGAGCTTTTACTCAGGAGGGCAAAAAGAATTATTTTTTGCGGCTACTCCTTTCCCGATGCTGATATACACCTCAAGTACCTGCTGAAACGAGCTGAAATGAACCGGTTAACATCAGATCCACTTGAGGTCTTTGTAGTCAATCACCACAGAGGAAAGAATCCAAGTGCGATAATACAAGAATACGAACGTTATTCCAGATTCCTAAGGAATCATGCCTGTTTTCATTATACACGCCAGTCCTTCCAGGATTTCTGTGAAAAAGGATTGGATGCATCTGATGAATTCTCCAAAACTGAGATAGACTGTATGAAACTATAATACTCAACACACTAGAATTGCAGATATTACCGCTTTACCCAATAATCCCAGTAGTCTTTCTAGCATCTTTACGTATTGTAGAACCTCTCCTTTGTATCTGACAACAGATCCTCGATAATCAAATAGACCCCCTTTCGCACGTCTTAACTCGAATTCGGGGAATCTAGAGTCCTTAATGGCAATCACTCCATTTGCAGGTGGAGGTCATAAATGTGGGAATCAGTGGGGGCCGCAACTGCGTGGTATCGAGCAGCGCTGGTCTGCAATTCAAGAGTAAAGCGAGTTTGGTCAAGTATATGCGGATTATCTGAGGTTGCTAATTAGTTTCATTGAAACATGGATTCACCCTGAGCAACCAGAGTGCTTGGTCCAGCTTATCTTCCTCAGGAAGACCAACGATGGTCTATTCACTGAACTGAATAATGTCCTCATCGGTTCAGTAAAAACAATCTGGGCTATATTCCATTAGTCGTGTCTGGAAGTTCTATGATTATTTAGCTCATCAAATAGAGAGTGAAATGATTTTTAAGTTCATATGTCTACTTAGTTTGGGGATATATTATCCTCGGAGGAAGGATGTGTTGGTAATTAAAAAAAGATACATACAGATAGCTGTATCCATATTTGCTATTGGACTGGTTGCTCTATCTGGTGTGATTGAAACATCTGCAACGCTTTCTATGAATGGATTCTGGGATCCACTCAATAGTCGTGCTATTAGTAATCCCGATTTTTCGGAAACAAGTGACAATCTCTATAGCGCACCTGGCTGGGATGTTTATGGTTCTGGTTATGCATACTACTATAGTAGCCAATACCAGTCTGCACCACTTTCGGCGAGGTTGAAACGTACTGATAACGGTGCACTGACATTGAAACAGACTCTTAGCACAGATACTGTTAATCGTGCGAAAGGTAAGAACCTATGCTTTAGTTTCAGCTACAGGCCTTATGGCTCGTCGGACATAGATGATAAAGCTAGGGCAGTAATCGGGTACAAATACAAGGTGTACGACAGGGAATTTCACCAGTGGTTCTATTATTCAATAGAATATCCTTGTGATTGGGCGGTCCCTAAAGGAACTGACTGGGTTTCTGTAGAAACAAAGGCAATTTCTATCCACACCGGAGCATATGAAATGTGGGTCAAGATCATTGTTGATGATCCAAACAGCTCAGGTGATACACATTCATTGGTAGATGATGCAAAGCTAGTGATATATCAAAGAATCCATCATGTGGAGTCGCTATACTATAACGGTAATTACTATCAAGTAGAAGACTCCTTAACAATGACTATTGACAGAGTTCAGGATGCACCTTATGGTGATGATGTAATGTATTTCTCTGTCGCGGCATCTTCAAGAACCATTGATGGAGTATTTCTACTGGAGGCTGTCAGAATTGAGGTCCAAATGTTACCAAGTAACATGGACGGAACGCTCTCTGTCTTAGATATCATGTCAGAAAATTCAGAAAATGTAGAAATAAAACCAGCAGGGACTGGAAGTCCAGATTTAGAATGGTTACCATTAGCTGCAACTCTAGGTGTTGAAGCCTTCGGTGAAATTGTTGACGATATTGCATTCACTACTGTGGGAGCAGCGACGGGAAGTTTTGCTCTTGGAATGCTCTTGGCTGTAGGAACCTGGCTTGTCTTTGATTACATGTATGAACAATATGAAGAAGCGACCCAAGATATACTATTTGCTAATGGTGGAGGAGGTGCGGGTTCTCATACACGCGTGACTTGGGATACAGCTATGGGCCTCGACACTCCTGAACGAGTCACTGGAATCAATAATTTCGCATGGGTCTATAACGATGACTACAGCAACTATGGACTTGCAATTACAGCAACTTTCTACTACTCGTTCTATGGAACTGGTTATGGGTTTCAATCAACTTCAATCACTAACTATCTATATGTGTAGACAAAACTATAGAGGGGGTATTTTCCCCTCTTCCTTTTTTTCTTGCTTCATCATTCAATTCTCTAGTGGAAACTTCCGATTGCCCCTCATTCTTGCTACAATCAAGTATGATTTATTACAAACGTCGAGGATAGGTATGTTCGTAGGAGTTGGCGTGGATCAACGGCGAATGCACAGGTCTAGTTTTTCGTTACATGCCCTCATTACATAACTCCCCCCTACTACGAATTACCTGTGTGTTCGCCACCCTCTCTTCATGTTTCATCGTACTAGACTGACCGGAAAAGCATCCCTGATGGAAACTTTCCCTTGTCCTCTAATATTAAACTGAATTTCTTCTTTAATTTCTTTAGTATCTAAGACAGGAATCTCTGGTAATATTGACAAAGATGCCCGGAGAGTTGTTCATGATTCATTCATTGCTGATAAGATAATTACTGTAGTGTTTGACTCTCAAGATTTGGAAAATATTGCTAATGGTACTAACCTTCTTGAGCTTCTTCAAGAAAAGATGGAAAAAGTAAGATTTTCTGAAATAAGTACATAATCTAATAACGTAGCAAGCTCGGACTGACCTAGATAGAAGGTTAAGCCAGTCCGCGTGAACTTAATCACAGAAGAATCGTAGGTAGAACGCCGTGCCAGATCAACCAGGAGAAACTACGCTGAGTCAGTGGAGGGGGAAGACCCTCACTGGGTGGGAAGAGATATGTCAGGCCTTGGTCGTTATGGACAGCCTTCCAGAGGAGAAGACTCTCAAGGACCCTAAGCGGCGTTCGAGTGGGATGCGGATTTGATAATGTAGTAGAGCCCCAGACCAAAGAGGATGGAGGTCACGACCCCACCGAATACCAAAGCGGGAAACATGAGCAGCTCTTCTAGTGGTGTATAGGTGAAGGGAGGTGCGTTACTCCTGATAGCAATCACATAGGCGGCATATGCTAGAAGGCCCCCGCTGGTCCCCAAGTAGACTAGACCCATCCGTAACCAGGCTTTGTGTGAATCTTGATCCAAGTTTGAACCCTCAATGGATTGTTGACTAGAATGAATGAAGCTCTGCACTTAAACCTTGTATGACAAGCTGCAAGACCTGGAAGGAGCAAGAGTCTTGGGTGAGAAACTCCTGAGGGGTGAGGTTGTGACTGGCTCACTTCCAATCCAGTTTGGTGCATTGGCTTTAACTTCGATGAGGAAAGATGTACAGAATCTATTTGAATCCTTGAAACGAGAAATTCTACATTCTAGTACAACTTAGCTCCCTAGATTAAATGCACTCGTTTGAAGAATCTTGATTGAAAAAGATGTTTGTAGGAGGGACTGCTGGTGTCCTGTACGAGAAGGATACGTGTTGGGTGGAGTGTCGGAAATGTCCTGTGCAGTGTCTGACGAAGGACCAGCAAATGACATTGGATTCATTTTCGCGCGAAGAATTGCAACTTGCAAAACGACAAGTAGATATGCGGAATCTGGCTGTATGTAGTCGAGTCAGACGTTGTAAGAAGGGACCGGGATGAGGTTGGAGATTGTCAGGAAAGCATCTATGGTCTTAGTCTTGATGTTGGCTGTCGGCTTATGTGTCTATGTGATATGGTATGTGATCTTTTTCTTTGGAGGTGTGCTCACAATAAGCGATTGGATACAGCTCGTTTCTAGCGGAATCCTCATGGTATCCATCTTAGTAACTGCCAGTCTATCCTACAAGGCCATCAAGGAAATGAGAGATCAGGTTAGGACCACGGTGTACCTAGAGTGCACAAGAAGATACTACGATATAGTCACACAGCTCCCGGATGAAGCAAGTGATTCTCAGCGCTCAGCATTGCGTTCCTCGAGTGCCAATCAAGATGAAATCATGGGGCTTATGAGAGCATATTATGATCTCTGCTCAGAACAGTACTATTTGCATGGAACAGGCAAAATCAGCCATGAAACTTGGAATCATTGGCGTGAAGGGCTTACCTTCACAATAAAGCTACCAACCTTCAGAGAGGCGTGGGACGAGATAAGGGAGGAGGGATACAAGAAGAGCTTCGTCGATTTCATTGAAGAAAGTAGATCGAGCTAGACGGAATATCCGTTGTCTGCTCTCAGTTATAGCCTATGCCACCTTCGATGTGATGCTCCTTAGGAATTATGAGTTTTGCTGAAATTTGTATTTCTGTCACCCGTTTCTAGGAGTTATAACCTGTATAAAATTGGTTTCAATTCATTGTAAGTTGCACAATCTTGGACACCCGAGAGAAGTGCTCCCAGAAACGGCACTGGGAATGACTCTGTAAGGTCAGTAAACGTGTCGATTCAACCGTACACCATGGTAGTTATAATATGATATAAGAAGACCTACAAGTTTTTAGTCTTTCTTCAAACATTCATTAAAGGGATGTCCAACTTTGTCCAGGTTTCTCGTAGCTGCTGCTTACCCTGTTGTTCCAACCACCCTTTGAATCCTCGACAAGTTTCAGGTCGGGATAAATAAAATCCAGCGTGCATCCCACATACCCCTCAATTCTATTCTTCTGTGCAAATTCATTCAGACTTGCAATGGCATTATCTACGAGGGAATCGAAGTCAATGTGCCTGTCGAGGAGTTTGAAGTCGTAGATTCTGGTGGTCTTGTAACTCATGATGTTCCTGTCCGTACCGTCTGGGTGATACGTGGTGTTTTTTCTTCACGAGTATGTATGGTATTAAGTTCGAAACGTCTCTGGTGCTGAAAAATGTTCAATTAACAGGGTTAATTCGTCAAAACAATACTTTCTGCCATCTCCCAGAGGAGGGGGTGTCTCTGGTGGGCTTAAATTGGACTAGCTTGAATTTGTTAAGGACCTAAAAAGAAAAGTGGGGAGTCAAATCGAATGACTCCCGTATATTCATCAATCACTTATCAACATCCAAGTAGAATCCTTCCGCGAGAATTGTAGTTTATCTGGGGGTCTTGCCAAACACCAGTTATTGTACCGTCCAGCCACAGACCGTAGACATGTTCCCTAGCTTTGTAAAATGCTTTTCCGAAATAATCTCCCAGACTCTCTATGAACTTCTTGGAGAAATAACAATAGGAATTCACTCCATCATCTTTTATCTTTGCAAGATGGTTATCTGCTGAAGTGATAATGAGTCTCTTACTATCTTCAAGGTCATCAAGACAGTCACCTGCATTACATGTTTCGATTACTATTACGAGCCTATCGTAGTTTGTCGCGTCAAAGATATTGTCCATGAATGAGAACTCCATCGTCTTCTGATTGATGATTTTGATACCATCGGATGCACCATGACAGACAATATAGATGAAGATGAAGTCACTTGATAATGCACCATTGTCCTTAGGAAATTCTAGAGCGTCTACGACTTGATTATACCCTATTTCCTTATCGTCACAAGTACTTAGATCAATTTTTCCTATTCTAGATTCTAGAAAATCAGAATTGGTATTAGTTAATCGTGTGTACATCGCATCATATGCATTCTTGTGTGCATAATATGCATTAGTACCATCATTCCTTGAGCCCTGAATTATTACTGCCCACTTTTGATATTTAGTCTTACTATACGACTCTCCAGTAAGGGAACTGAACGAAATACTTCCTGAACTTGGATAATATGTGTCAAAACTGATGTACTCGTAGTTTATGATCTCGCGAGCCTTTATGTAATAAGAGGCTGTTTTCCACGGATTCACTTCGATAGTCTTTGTATACCTGTATTTGTTCGGACCCTCATAAGAATCGTATCTGAATGTGTAACGGTCACCAGTCGATGAATATAGCCACACATATCGTTGGAAGGCTGCTGGATCCCACTGCACGACACATTCGAATGTGACTGTTGCTGGATAACCATCGTAAGAATTACTGTATTCTACTTCTGTTATTATTGGTGGGGTGTATGCTGATGGTGGTTTCCACGCTGATACTGGATTGAGTACACTAACCAGAAATAGCACCATCACTAACCCTATGATTATTCTTTTTTTCAATTACGTTTCCTCCAATTACTCGTTACACGAGTGAATAACTATCTGCCATCTTGTGATTTAAGCATAACCATTTCAAAGTAAATTTAGGATAGAGAGAGTTACTCTATCCCGTCAAGAAAGAACGACAGTGGAAGGGTCGCAGCCATCATCTTTCTGTTTGGTCTACTTTCCTGTTCCTTTCTGAGAGGATACTGTGGGTGCTTGATCAGGTTGTAGATGAGCCTGTCCTTGGTCTCCTCCACATAGACATGGATCTGCGCGGAGTGTTTGAGACCGTGCCCTGCTGCTGGATTGTACCTGTACCTCTGCGAAGAATTCCCAGTAATGATGGTCACGATGTTATGTTTCAGGGTGAAGGTCATCAGTCGATGAGCCATGTGGGTCAGGTGTTGCTTTCCCTCGTGAAGAAGAAGAAGTGCAACAGATTGGGAGAGATGAACGAAGATGTCTAGAGATTCTTTCGATTGAATCTATGAATCCCACAATCTCCTTTGTTATATTCTTTGACTCTACTCATCTCTTTGTTCCTAGTATAATCAGGACGACAATGACCGCCAACCCACCAAATACTATGAGGAATGAAGTATCGAAACTCAGACTCGCTTCGGGCGCAACCATTGGAACTACAACTGAGTCCATTGCATCGAGGTTCAAGGTTAGACCAGCGTGGGCTATTGAGAGCAAATCATTAGGGATTAGAATTGGTAACCTCACGGGAAGCATATCTTTCAATTCCAACTCCAAGAAGAATGAAGTGATTTCAATGACATATGTAGTGAGTTCTAGTTGGAGTTCACTCAGACTGATTGAAACGGGACTCTGTGCTGACGCCAGAGTCGTACTTGTACGATAATATTTCACATTATCTTCATTCCAGACAATCTCTCTGTTGAATGAATCGACAAGTGAATTACTATTTATCCCAAGTTTCGCACTCGTCTCACACCCCACTCTTACGTCCGCAGTCGCTCCGAGATATGCAGTAATCTTAGTATCAATCAGAACGATCCCAAGTGCTTCAAAGTAGAGGGGAATCTCAATAACTTTGACCTTGGTTTCTAGGTTATCTGTAAGGACCTCTCCGATTGGAGTCTTGTCGAATTCAGCAAGAAGATCTAGTGACTCAGTCCAGTCGATCAAGTTCCAAATGAATAAATCAGTACCTAGTATTGGTTCCTGTAGAGTAACTGTGGCTTTAATATCTGCATGAGCTTCAATCCCGATACTTGCATCTGACAAGCCTTTTGATCTTACATACGTATTAAATTCACAATCCTGATAGACCTGATTTGGGTATATCAATTCGAAGAGTAACGGGAATTCAGAACCTACAAAGAATCCAGTATTAACCTCTGCAGAGAATACCAATGTATTCAAAATATTCAAACTCCCTTCATCCTCAAAAGAGTCTTCAAGGGAGTTACCTCCGGTACAGTAGTGAGTAGACACTTCATTAGATTCTACTTTTGCAGCCTGTACTGGAGTTATGTTCAGTATTAGTAACACTAGCACTATGACGAGTGCCTTATTTCGATTCATCATATTTCCTTCCAAATAAGACATCAATGATGTCTTGTTTACGCTTGAGATATCTTGCATACAATTGCATATGAATCTTCCACATTGAGGTGCTTAATGTAGTATCACGACATACCGTATACTCTTTTAGGTAGATTATCCTAAATACACTACGAGGTCGCAGGATAAGAGTCGTGAAGCTATGATGTGTCTTGTTTATGCTTAATAATACTATCAAGGTGTTTCCTCGCTACTATCATGAGGGAACAACAACTCTTGTTCTGCCCTCACCAATCTCCTAAGAAATATTTTTCACTCGATTTCATTAAGAGAACACTAGCAGAAATAACTGACCTCAATTCTCATTTCATTTAATACAATATTCGCTAAAGGCAAGAGTGTAGGAGTTGGCGTGGATCAATGGCGAGCACACAGCTTAGTTTTCGTAACATGCCCTCATTACATAACTCCCCCCTCCTACCACATAGCTGTGTGTTCGCCACCTTTCATCTGAAAATAAGAAGTAGATAGTCACCTGAGAAAAGGAGTTCTACAAAACTCCTTTCACTTGGAAGGTGGGGACCATGCAAGTACGTACCTTGTTGGAAACCCTCTCGGGCGCTAGAGCGACTGATGATTCACGCGTGGTCACTGTCCTGACCCATAGTCTGGTAGACTAGAGTCAAAGTACTGATGTTGTAGCACCACTACTTCTCCAATTGGAAATCCTTCCTAAGGCTATCCACTGGAGGTGGTAGCCAAAGAAGTACTATTTCCATGATACCATTCATACTCATCGGATATTATATATGTCGAAGACCTCAGTATATCTCAGGAATTACTGGGATATGAAGAAGACTAAACGCATGCTAACGGATAACGAACACTTACTATTGCTCTATCTTATTGAGCATGGCTCAAGGACAAAGTATGCTTTGGAAAAGGAAACAATATCAAAGAAACTTTTCGGTAGCAAGGGCACTATATCACATCTTTTGAGAAAACTAATTGATAAAATGGTTGTAGAAACTAAGACTCCCGATATTGCACAAGTACGACCAAAGAAATTTCACCTTCCGACAATTTTCGGATTGGCATATATAATATCTGAGGAAATTCATGAGGGTCAATCATCCGTTTATTGGGATAAAGAAAGATTTCATAATATGATTAGGAACAATGTAGAGCTCCTTCCCTTGATATTTGGGAAATGGGATTTGTTTGTCAAGGAGGGTGTTCAAGATAGTGCCCTTCATCGTTTCTATCTTTCATGTAGATATCTTATCGACTCCCAACCAATGATAATGCGTAAAACACCCGATCCACGAAATTGGCAACCAGCATTTCTGCAGAGAGCACTACATCCAAATCCTGAATACCAATCGGATTGGTTCATCACACCATTGGATGAGATTTTTTCGGCCTATTTCTTCAGCCATAGTATCGTCAGTGTAATGAAGGAGAGAACGCGTGTTGTTGTGGAACGCGCAGTAGAACAAGACAATATGCGCTGGATAGAAATCTGTGCATCTGATTCTGAGATACATGAGTTTGTTTCCAATAGCTGGAAAATGGCTCTGGACTCATATAGTCATACAGTTAGAAATCTCGAAAAAGCGTTAGAACTTCTCATATTGTGATTCATTACAAAGGTTCAGGAATGGTATATGAGTAGAAGTTGGAATAGAGCAACAGCGAACGTACAGGTCTAGTTTTTCGTTACATGCCATCAATTACATAACGAAACTCCCCCCTCCTACCACGATTACCTGTGTGTTCGCCACCTTAGTCTATTCATGAGCCTTTCTCATAGTGAATGATTTCGAATATACAATATCATCTTTCCCAGTAGTGCTATTTATGTGCGGATTCACCAATTTGGAAGAGAGGGTTTTTCTGATGTTTGGACGAATCGAAAAAATGTGGAGAGCTAACCTGGACACAGCTCGGATGATACTTATTGTTCTTCTAGTCATCACAGTATTTCTATCAGGTGTATTGATTGTTTCCCAAACAAGTACAGAGTGGAGTTTCATTCTCACGCTTCTAGTTATAATTGAAACTGCTGGTACAATTGCATCTCATATCTATATGAAGAAAAATACGGAAGTTTGGCAGAGATATACTTCAATACTGATGAAACTCTCATCTCTCCTGAATCCATTAATAGTCACAACTGATGTGTCTGATTTGAGAGATAGAAAAAATGAGATTTGTTCTGAATTGCTTCTACTACCTCGTATTGGTTCCTTAACATCTGATGCGTTCAATCTTGCTTCATCGATTCATGCTTGGAATCCCATCTCCCTCTCTGATTCATCAAGGGAATATTACTACACAAGAATAATGAAACTATTGAATGAGATACGTCAGGAACATGATATACAGACTTCAATTCAGGTTGCAGATTTAATGCATCGCTGGGTAGCCATTCTTGTTGGTGGAGATGGAAACAAAGAAACTCTTCTGAATGATTTGAAAAGGTGCGATGTTATTCCAATTGATGTTCGAAATACTCTTGAATTGCCGACAATTGATAGTAGAGCTTCAATGCTGCATATTGGAAATATCCTCAATATTGGTAGTTCTTTGGTACAAGATGGAGTTCATCTATTTGATGATGCATGTAATGAAGCTGAATTGTCCTTGTCAGAACTTTCTCATATTTGGCAAGCAACTCCAAGTGATTCCCTTGCAATCGTAATTCTAGGTCTAATTGAATGTAGAGAATTAAATGAAGGTTTGAGAAAACAATATCTAAGAGAATTAACAAGTAGGAGTGATCAGAATTTCACCTCTATAGGGATTGAAGGGATTAGATCTGCAATAACTCTAGAAAGTAGCAATCGAGAACACATAATTACTAGTGCACTTTCGAGTAGTAATACCGAAGTTATTTCAGAAATTCTATCATCACTTAGAGATACTGATAGAGTATTTCAAAATCCAGTTATTTCCAATCTGTATAGATGGAATCCAAACCAGGTAAGTGATGCAATTCAATTTCTTATTAATACTAGGTATCCAGAACTAATCAAGTTTTTATTTGAGTTGTATGAAAATCATGAACAAATTGCTTCAAGAAGAGAAGCAATTAGAATAATTGGAGATCGAGGGTCTCCAATGGATGTAAAACGTCTTAAACAATGTATCAAAAAGGAACCAATCGATGAATTGAGGAACCTTCTTGAAAATGCACTTAGAAGATGTGACGACATAAACAGAGTCTTGAGAATTTTCTGAGAGATTCAACAGTCAAGGAAAAAAGTCTAAAGTTTCCATAATTCAGTGCTTGACGAAAGATGGACGGATTATTCTTTGCTATTCAATTACTAATTCTAACTATTATCATAGATTAATAGGTGACACTGTTCATTCGGAGGTCATTTGCTTTCAGAGTTTTCATAGAAACAAGGATTTACTCTGAGTTTCCAGAGTGCTCTATCAAGAGTATCCTCCTCAGGTAGACCAATGATGATCTGTTCACATATCTGAATTGTTGGAAGAGCTGTGATATCTCTAACATCTTCAGTATCACAATCAACCTTACGGATAGTATCCACTGGTAGCCCATGCACCTCCAATACACCTTCTACGATTTCCTTTGCAGCAGGACAGAAGATACATTGTGATGTGGCATAGATGAGTATGCAGGTTGGTAGCTTGTGTCTACATCCACTCTGTCTACTCGAAGGATATTTCTCTCTGTCCCTCACCATGGTTTGAACTCTCCAGAGATTAGTAGCGTTGAGTAGGAACACATTCAAGTATAAGTACTGAATGCAGAAACTGGAGTGATGTAAATTGCGTCTTAGATCATTCTCCATAAACCAGTTCAAGAGTATCAAGAATTTAGTAATGGATGATATTGGAGACCTCAATATTCTGGTAGGAAAAAATGATTCAGGAAAATCAAACATTCTAGATGCGATTCGAGTTTTTCTATCTGGTTTTGAGTTTAATCAGGACTTCAAGTCACCTACAAAACTTGTTGATCTAATGTGGCCATATCTGAACGCTACAAGTCCGATTATCTGTACATCTTCTATCCTGTTTTACAAATCTGATTTTGGAAGCTATAATAGTGGTGATCTAGGAGAGATGTTGACGAAGCTTGGAACCGATAAAGAAATTATGGTTCGAATAAAACGTCATCTAAATCACGAGTCTAAGGAGTGGTCAACTGAGGAGTTGTTCCTGCATGATGTCTGCATTGTGAAGGAATTTGAGGTAGTACAAGATTTTGAAAGTTCTGCCAAAAGATTATTCGAATTTCTCTGTAATTTCCTAAAAAACAGTGTGCAAAAAGTTGATATAAATAGAGGAATAACATCAGAGGATCCCAGTTTCGAACAGAGTGGTTTGCGCCAAGCTATAATACCAGTATCAACATTAGAGAAAATCAGTAATTGGACCTCAATAATTAGCTATCCAAACACGGAAAATCTCAAAGTGTTAGGATTGTTCTTCAATGACTTCTTTCCTGACTACAAAATTGAGCAACGGGGACCACAGTTGTGTTTAACCAATGACAGAATATCATCTCCAATCTACACTGTTGGCGGAGGAGTACAAGATTTACTCCATATGGCACTCAATCTTAGTGAGCGTCCGGAAATAATGATGGTTGAAGAACCTGATAGACATGTACATCCGAGTTTGGCACGAAAGCTATACAAGAAATATCGAGACGCATCATTTTTCATACAGACTTTTCTTACAACTCATTCAACATCATTCATAGATCAGGCTGCATTAGCTGATATCTGGTTAGTTGAGAAAGTAAATGATGATGAAGGAAGAAAATATACATCATGCAGAAAACTGAATCCAGAAGGTGAACTTGAAAAAATAGTAACAACACTAGGAATATTACCAAGTCATGCCTGCATGACTTCATCTCTCCTTTTTGTTGAAGGTCCATCTGAACAGATTATTATTGAATCGTGGGCAAGGCAGTTAGATATCCCTCTCTATCCACCATATACATGTATTGTTCAAATGGAATCTAAAGATAAAAGCAAACACAAAGCTCTTACTTGGAAACCTGTGATTGAGTTATTGAAAATGCCTACTTTCTGGTTATTTGACGATGATATGGAAGACCGAGAGATAGACGAGTTGAAAATAATACTCAGAAATTCAAAATTCGAAATCCGAAAATTGGATAAAAGCATTGAAGATCATTATCCAGAGGATCCTCTATACGATCATCTAATTTCGGAATATCAGCTTTTAAGATTCGAAGAAACTGAAAATATTGAGATAAAAGATCGTCTTAAAAAAGTGGTAGAAGAGAATAATCGGGTTCCAGAAATCAATTACATCCTAATGAAATGGGGTGACCCACAACAAAGTAAAGATGGATGGAAAGTCCCGTTAGCGAACGCAATGAAGAAAACCACTGTTCCTGATTCAATAAAACTGATTCTGATTGAATTGAAGAAATATCTGGACCAATTGACATGAATAATGCCATTTCATAAGTCCAAACTATCGTTGACTATCATGGTCTTCTCTCACCATCTCTTTTCATCACTAATGACACACTCTAGTCAATCAGAGGATTATAGATGTCTAGTTGTTATCAGATCGGACCTTCTGAGGTAGAAGGTTAAGCTACTCAGCGTGAAAATACTCTCAGAAAAAACGTAGGTAGGACGCTGTGCCAGATCAATCATCAGAATCTACGTCGAGTCAGTGGGTGGGGCTTGGGCTTATGCTCCTGTTCTTTTCCGAGAGGATATTAATTCATATACCAAGAAGAGTTATATGATATATAGGTTTCTTGTTCAGTGGTGGTAGGAGATGAATGAATCAAAGAGTACACTAGATAATCTCGTAGTAATGTATGGCTTCTTCTTTGTAATGATGACATTTTTAATTTGATTCTGATCCTATATGATGGAGTGACAAACGAGCTATTCAACCTCTTTGAAGGTGTAATATGTTGAATGATGACTACATCACTGCTGTTGCAAAACACATCAATGGAATATATCGAGATAAAAACCGGTTTCTTTCCGAGTTAAAATTAAGATTTAATGTAACCTTGATCAAAAATCCAACATATAAATCTGCAATTACCAAGGTGATTGCTGATGGGAAAGAAAAAGAATTCTCTCTTGCATTTTTGAATTCTGAATCTATTGAGGATTGGATACAGTCAACCTCACGTCAAGAAATCTTAGATTGGTTCACAAAGAGTGAGATACTGAAAATAGCTAAAGTGCTCAAAGAGTCTGACTCTACTTGGTTTCCTGATAGGGGAGTTAAGAAAGCTCTAATCTTTAGCATTTTGAAGAGATTTGATAATGATGAGATTGGTGAGGCAATCGCACAATTCCAGCATAAGGAAGACATTGACGATTATTCCTTTTCGACAGACGACTATGTAGTGGGTCCTCTAGGAGTAATGGAGATTGAAAAGAAGAAAGATTGGCATTCTAAGAATCTCATTAGACAGGTCGTATCAGGTTTCCTAGACAAATCCAGAATCCATGATTTTATGAGTGTAATATCTGGCAACAGTCAAGAATTTAAAGTTAGCAAATCCGATCCACAAATTATGGAGAAAGCACTACAATTTACTCTTGTCAAATATTCAGAAGAAGAGGTTTTCGATGCGATTGGCAAACTAATCGCAATTGGTAAAATCATAGTTTCTTCTGTTATTAAAATCGATGAGTATCGTTTTCTCACTCCATTTGGAATAATTGAATCGAGAAACAATCCATTGGACAATCTCGTCGATATCATTATCAAATATACCAGAGAAGACACCTTACTAACCCAATTGAAGCAACACGAAATCCCAATTGAGAATCTTAGTCAGGGAGTAGTAGACCTCTGTCTGAGAGAATCACCAAGATATTTTGGGAGATTATTTGGTCCTGATAAGATGAAGGATATCGCCAGAGAAATGAATATGGTTGCTCTTGACCATGTCACTGTGGACAATATTCGAGAGCTTTGGGATGTAATACTTATGGCAATGGGATTTCAAATACCTTCAGAACCAAGTACAGATTTCCTGAGCCAAGTCATTAGGACTAGAACCGAAATAATGAATCTCGATGTACTGGAATTAGTGGAAAAAGAATCTCGACTTGTAGGTCTAATGATAAAATTCTATTCCAGATGTGAACGATTAATGCGAGATTTATTCTATTTCCATGCAGTAACTATCTGGAATGAAGAGATTGGGTATGAATATGATGAACCAGACCTTGAACATCTAAATGGCAAAATTGTAGATGATCTTGAATTAGATGAGAATCTTGAAGTGAAACTTAGCAATAAGCGATTGACTTTTGGTGAATGGGTTGGGCTTCTTAGAAAACTTGGCAATTATATACAAGGACGGTCACCAGAATCAAAGATGGCTAGAGCTAACATGATTAGGTATACTAGACGAAAGGAATTGCTAGGAAACTGCCCATTTGACATTCTAAATAATTCTGCTGCTTCCCGAAATCAATATCGCCACGATAGGGAAGGATCAATCCCCTCATTGAATGATTCATTAGAAATTATTGATGATGCAGAGCACTTGTATGAATGCTTCATCAAGAATGGAGTTGTGCCTGTCAATATGCGAGTTCTTAGTGAAATCAGAAATGAATTTGGCTTGGAGTATTTCGTAATTACTGATGAAAACAATCATCGTAGACTTATACAAAAGAATGAGGATATACCAACGAAGAATTCATTCATGATGCCTGCCAATGGAGATTTTTCTCCTGAGAGATACATTGCGGTAGTACCATTCTGGTAGGCTGTCTGAACAAAAGACGATCCCACAAGTGTTGTATTTCGTTGCGTGCCCTCAATTACATAACGAAACTCCCCCCTCCTACCACGATACCTTGTGTGTTCGCCACCTTCACATTGACAGCTCTATAGGTGGTTGAAATCAAGAGCAGAACGAAGGTTAATTAGAGATTAGAGAAGAAGGAGCCTATTGAGGTGGAGGTATGCAGTTATTAGAGTATATTGAACATTGTCTATTGACATTGAAAGAACGCTATGAAAAACAAGAACTCAACATCTTAACCGAAAGCGATCTTGCCATTAGAGCCTACAAACTGCTGTCCAAAGAGATTGAGCCTATGCAACTTCATGGTGAACTTCGTCCATTCAAACACAAAACAGGACAACCAGTAAAGGATCGAAGAGTCATTCGGGAGCTGCCAAACAGTACCTATGAATGTCCTAAGTTCGATTGGCGTAAACATTCTCCAAATGCGGGTGCTTGTTTCGACCTGAGCGTAATCGAATATGAAGACGAGTATCTGAAGAAAGCGAAATCAGTACAACCTCGGCCGTACTGGAGATATCCCTCCTACCCTTTTGAGGCCTTTAAGGCAATCATTGAATTCAAGATAAGAGTGAATGGGAATGTACCTCGTATATTGAAGGATGTTGAGAAGATTCGGGCAATGTGTTCGGAAGAAAAAGGAAAATGCATTGGATATCTTCTTGTTCTAGATAGGAAAGCCAACCATACAAATCTCACAAAGATTCGACTTGCGGTTTCCCTTGCAATAGATGCAGGAACTCGAATGAGATATTTTGATCAGACTAGGAATATACCGGACTAATCTGTCAGGAATATTTCTTCTTCAATATCAAGACCAAATACAGAAAGTATATTGTGTGTTATTGCTCTAATTTCAAATACAAATATTGTAATGAAGTGCTTCATCTGATAATATCAAAACTGGTGAGGCGTATAAGTTATAGGAAACGTAGTAATGTATTGATGAGATAATGTGTTTGAGATATACTATTGTTGTCAAACCAAAACGTGGTATGGAATGAAAAATGGAAAATAAATTTCAAAATGAGGTTGAAAGATTAGGTGACAAATTCCCTGATCTGATTTTCAAAGTAGATGATATGCAAATTAAAAAACAAACTTTTTCCGGAGTAGAAGTAGTGGAAGAGTATCAAGTCATTAGAGTAAGAAATGAGAATTGGCCTTCTGATGTGATGTTAACATTTCGAGAATTAGGTCCGCTTAATTTTCTCCTTGAGCAAATGAATGGATTCAGGGACATCAAAATTCCAGGAAACAAAGCGATTATTATATCTAAACAATCCCTCTATGCAGTTCTTAAGACCCCTAGAGTCTATGATCAATTTTCACTCGGAATATTAACTTCAACTGATGATTTCACAATCTCTGTTGAAAACTGCAGCTACTCGGTACTAATAGAATCAAAATTTTCGCTACTATTATTTTATTTGAATGAGGTCAAGCCAACAATTTCAAGAAAAAAAATGATAAGACATCTAGAAGCAATAGACGAAATGGCTCCTCCTTCTTCAGAGCGAAAGACCGAAGAACATTTCGACTTCATGTTGGCAATTCTGTTTATTGGATATCTTGGAAGTCCACTTTCACGTAAATGGCTTACTGCTGAATTCCCAGAGTGGATGCAATATCCACCATTCACATTTGTTTTGCCACGGGAATTATTGACAATACGACCATTCAACGATGAACACAATCCCTTAGTGTTCGATATTCTAACCCGTAAATGGGATAACATAGTCAACTCAGCCCTCTTTGAATACTATCGAATTCATCATGCGATTCTAGAAATCGTAGACCAAGACTACCCAAGAGATAGCGATTTTGGTAAAGGAATAGGATTTGGAACGACTCAAAATCTCATCGATGGTGAGAAAAACTCTGTACAACAAGCTACAATGAGAAAAATACCGCCAGAGCTTCTTCAATACATGTGGTCAGCTGAATCTACTAATCTACCAACTTTCAAGTTCCTTTCTTACTATCACCTTCTTGAGTATTATTTTAATGAAGTCATTCAGGAAGAGTTGACATCAGAAGTAGAACGAATATTGACAAGTCCGGATATTCATCGTAGATACAATGACTATGCTGCCCAAATTGTTCAATTACTTGGTGAGTACAGTCCATCATATCTGAAAGACCAAATAAAATTAAGGAAAGTTCTTGAAAAATACATACCATTTCCAGCCGTACTTGATATGCTACCTATTGATATTAATAAGACACTAAAAAGCCGTGTGACCTTCCAAGGAGGTCTCAAGCTTAATAGAGTTAAAACATCAGAACGTGACCAGTTCTTTGGCAACCTTGCCCTCAGAGTATACACACTTAGAAATGCAATAGTACACTCAAAGAAAGACATTGATCGTACTAAAGGAAGGGTATCCCTCAAGGAAACAGATTTACATTCAGTACACAAGGAAGCAATGATTGTTAGATATTTTGCATTGGAAGTAGTTTCAAGGGCATGTTTGAGCGACGACTGAAGGATTTCTTCACTCCACTCTGTACATTAATTACTATATTCTACCTATTCATTCCATAAGTCCGCGCGAACTCCTAGTGATGCAATTGATTTCAGTGTTAACCTCTTCAGCCAGAAATCATATCAGATTCCCTTTTCCAAGTGGTTCTGTGTTGCTACAATGATAGAAAGTGTTGAAAAGGTCATTAATGGATTTAAAACGCTAATTTCTGAATTAGAAAATGAGATCTCGTGGTTCGAAAATCAACTACCCCAATTCGAGGAGAATGGCTTTGCATTTGTTCATAAACATGCTATTGTAGCTCGTGACCAACTGAGGAATTACAGAGATTGGAGTGATGACATAATCATACGAAAATTTGTTGAGTATAGAGAAAGAATTACAATGGTTGTAGTTTCAGCATTCATCTTCAGCCTTTCAGCTATTGAATATTCATTGAAACTGGTAATCAGAAAGTCAACGGATGGACCGCTAGTAGATTGGTTCAATTCGAGAAGAGAGAACGCAGAGAGAGGAGGAGGGGTTTTCTGGATGTATCTGAAGAGTATTATGATTGAGTCTGAAGCGAGGAAACTGATAGACAGATCGGAACTCGATAGCTGGAAAGGTATGATTCAACTAAGGAATGCTATCATGCATAACAATGCCTACTTTGATGAAGATACATCTTTCAAAATTGGTGACATGACTTTTGAAGCAGAAGCTGGAAATATGATGAGGTATCCAATGAGCGACCGTCCTAAAATCATCAAAGTTCTTGTTTCACTGACGAGAAGCTGGATTGAAGCATATTTGAAAACGCACACAATCTAGAATCAAATCTATGTCTTGATTTGGCTAAATATGGAAATACGAATTCTTCCTTCGAACTTGATGGATTTATTAGCAAGGTCAAAACAATTCTGCGAGTCTATTGAATCGTAGCATCGTGATTCTCATATAATTTTGGGGAATAGCACAATGCAGATCACAAGTATAACAACATACATCCCTAACCCTTCTCAGGCAATAACCTTCGGGAGCCTAGCTATTCTCGTTCTTGCAATAGTAGTAGCTATCACCTTTTGGGTGTACAAAATAAGTTATCCAGAAATTGAGCACGGACAGACCAAAAAACCTCAGTTTGGTGTTTTCATATTGACGATCTTAGCTATCCTCGGTCCGGAGGCTATCCGTATCACTACTGATTCAATGGGAACGCAAGACATCTTTGTTACAGCTATCTGGTTGAACACATTAGGCATCGTATTGGCTGGTCATTCATTCAATTCATCATTCTTTTTCATCGCTATCCCTATCACCCTTTTACGATTAGTTTACCCTGTAATGGTATACAGGTACTATCGGAGCATGACCTCACGAACCTATGTGCTAATAGCTGGAGTTCTTGTTGAACTTCCTATGTTGCTATTTGGGTTTCCACTTCTAATACTCCTCATCGTTGGATTGCTTATAGTTAGACTTCTACCTGTTCCCAAGGGTTCTACTAGTTGGCCTGAAGAACAATCTGGCGTTTGAACTGTGAAAACTTACTCGAATGCACATCGACATCTACCCTGATGCTATTTCGCTAATCACTGAAAAAGTGTATAGTATACACTTGATTCATTTAATAGAAAGGTCCGGAATAATAGATGTGTAGGAGTTTGCGTGGACCAATGGCGAACGCATGGTTAATATTTTTGTAACATGCCCTCATTACATAACTCCCCCCTCCTACCACATTGCTGTGTGTTCGCCACCTTAGTTTATCGTTCCATCAAAGGATGACCTGCTTGACGAAAGGCTTAATGTCTATCATATTACACAGTATCCACTGTACTATTTCGTAATAGGGAGTGGTTGAGATTAAGAAAACTGTCTTTTTTCAGGTAGTCGGTGGAACATTTGAATCAAAGGAATTTGATGAGGATACAGAAGATATCTACATATCATCGAGGAACATTACTAGTGTCAGCTTTGGAGACTTCAAAGATTTCAAGTTTTTGAAACAATTGTCTATCAACTACTGTAATATTTCATCAGTTGATCTATCGCCATTATCAGAATGTAATAGACTCGAAAGACTTGCTCTGACCGACAACAAGATCTCAGAGATTGACTTGTCACCTTTATTGAATTGTGTGCAACTTGAAGACTTGGACTTATCTAACAATAGATTAGAAAGTATTGATTTCTCACAACTCTCTGGTCATCCAACTCTCAAGAAAATAGATTTGAACTCCAATAGGATCTCAGAGTTCTCTTTCAAACCGCTTGAAACACTCTCAAACCTCACATCCATTTCTGTTCGCAATAATCATCTTCAGTCTGCCAATCTCAGTCCCTTGTCTGAGTCTAAGAATTTGATGAATATTGATCTAAGTGGGAATTCCATAAGACAAATAGATCTCTCTCCCTTGAGAGATAGTCCCTCATTCAGAACACTCTCTCTTTCTAGCAACAAGTTAGAAACAATTGAGCTAGAACATCTATCAAATATTGAAACCCTTGAATCATTAGAGCTTGCTTCTAACCGGCTACGAAAAATCAACCTCTACCCACTTCAGAACTGTCGTCTACTGAAAAAGATCAACTTGACCTACAATGAGTTGCAGGAACTTGACATCACTCCATTATACTTGTGTCCCAATCTATCTCACATAGGAGTGGATAACGGAGTTCTTGTCCGGACCGATTCCGAAACAGCTCGTCAATCTTACAAACCAGAAGGAATCAAAGCTCTGAAACGGATCACAGTCTTTCATAGTGAAGAAGAGAAGAAAAAAGCAAAATCTACCAGAAAGCCCAAGAAAGATGAAGAGAAACTCGAATTCATTAAATCACGAGATTTCACAGGAAAGTTCTATGAACTTGTAAAAGAAATTAATGATGCTTTCAATTCAAAGTGCTATGTGTGTACAACATTTCTGTCAAGAAAGCTTATGGAAAACCTTGTAATCTCGATTCTGACGAAAATCTTCGGACATACAAACGAAGACTACTACGTTCGGAAAAACAAAGAAGGGCGAGTAATTGGAAACAAGCGATTTGCTATTGTACTGCAAAAGTTCTGGGATGTCTTCCAGGAAGATATTTCCAAATTCTCACATTTGCATGATGAAAAACAGCTTACACATATCGAAAAGAAAATGACTGAACTGAAGGATGATTTTAATGTAGATGTCCATGAACTGGGTACATTCAGGAGTGAAAAGAAGCTTCTAGCAATAGGACAGGAATTGGGCAATATCATTAGCTTTCTGAGAGAACTAGATTCGAGAATCAAGTGAGTATTGAATAGGATTTTCTCCTGATCAATAAAAATCCAAGTCATGAAACGACTTTTCGTTGATTATAACGCACCCATTTATCGAATTCCTCTTCTGTGAGCTCCTCACCATTAATCCAGAATGCAGTACCCATGACAGTACGACATTGGGGATTTGTACATGCGAATACCTTTCGACTACGACTTCCACGAAAACCTGTTTTTCCATAATCTGTGACAGTATATTCATGGCAGACAGGACAGTATGAGTTGTTACCTCGGAATCGTTTCCCTGTGTGCTTTAATTTTCGTGATTTCATGCGTTGTTCCACACTCAATTACTCTTATCCACTACCATTATAATCGCAGTCTGGAGTATTAAACCACTATGAAGAATATGTAAAAAACCTGAAACATGGCTGAACTCTCAACTTCCAAAGTGCCTGATCCAGTATATCCTCTTCGGGAAGTCCCACGATGGTTTGTCCACAAATCTGAATGGTTGGAAGTGCAGTCACATCTCCTGCATCCTCTCTATCACAATCCACCTCTCGGATCGAATCCACTGACAACTCATGTGCCTTCAAGCTCTCCTCAAGCAATTCTCGTGCAGCAGGACAGAAGATACAGTGAGAATTCGTGTAGAAAAGCACGCAAGCAGGACCATCCTTCAGGCTGTACTGCTCACATCCATGTGGACGACCTGGATGGTCCCGTTGCTTGATCCTCACCATGGCTTGTACTCTCCTGAGAGCATATCCTCATTGAGGGAATTAAAGACCACTGAGAAGTTACTGTCCATGATGAGCTGCTTCATTGAACCAAACCATGCAACAGCAGACATTGAGATGAACACGCCTATTGCCCAGAGCATGTTCATTGATATTCCATAAATTGGCATCCTGATTCCTATGATCGCCCAGACAAACGTTGTGCTCAGTGCCACAGCGAACCTTAACCAGAAGCCATGCATGATATTCTCATTGTGGCTCACCTCAGGTTATTCGAGACCTGACGAGCCTTCATTTCCAAACTTTTCCATAACGAAATCACCGTTCATCCTAAGGAATATTTAGCTATTAACTGTTCACACGGAAGGGTCTCTTCGAGGTGTGTTTTTGTCAGTTGTTGACACTCTGGGATACGGGAAAGGCACATATGGACGGAGTGTGGAATGTAGTCTGGGTTAGGTCAGCGCATGTTTCTTTTGAGTCATAACGAGATCACCATTTCTTGCTGGCTGGCCCACCTTATTTTGGAAATTGAAATATACTGAAAGACCATCGAATGCTTGATTAGGATTAGAGGTAGCTAGAATTCAAATACATACTATTTTCGAAGGTGTTCTATTGAGCTTTGAAAATGAACTTAGGAGTCTAAGAAAAACCTATTCTCATCTATCCTTTGATGAAAAAGAAATCAAGCGTAGTTTCATACATGGTGCAGAGCCTATCAATTACATACAAGTATCTGGTATGCCACAAGCGTCTGCAACAAAACTCAACTTTTTCGAGATGAAACCACTTTTATTCCTATTAGAAAATACAAACCAACTGAATCAGGTTCAGATTCTTAAACCTGGTTCTGCTGTCAGAATAGACAATCGAATAACTGTCTTCATGGAAAGGAGGAAGTTCTTACCTAGAAATATTGGAATAAAATCTGAAGGAATAGGAGTGTCTTCTCCGAGAATCCCTAGTGAATCGTTTAACATCAAAATTGAGCAGCAAACTCTACCTGTCTTTATGGGTGAAAGCAATGTTAGCCTTCTTCCTTACTTGATTCCATATTTAGGTCATAGTGACTTATCCGCGACAATATCTGCTGGTCAACATTACCAATCCTTTCACCATTATGATAAGGAAGAACTTGACTTTTTATGGAATGGATCTATTGCAGCTCTTTTGGTTGGATTCAGTTTTGATATTGGATTTTATGATGAATTCAAGGATGGAGTCTGGAAATACATTCCGCAGACCTATCTAGGATGGAACGCGATAGTATTCGAAGTAGACCAATCAAATCTTGATTCGGGAATTATTGAGAACTGGAAGGATGTTGTCGAGTATATCACTTTTGAATACTATCGAAAGACAGGTTATCTGCTATCTATTGCAAATTATGAAGAAACAATGGTGTCAAAAACACAGCAACAGTTTGATTTAAGTGAAATGGTGGATATGGGTTTTGAAGAGCTGGAGTTTAAACAAGTTCCTACAAATCTTATTCAGTATATCACCACAGCAGAACAGAATCCTGTACCGACTTTTCAATACTTGTCATTCTATAACATCTTAGAGTACTTCTTTGACGAACCTATGTACCAAAAGATATACAATGACACAGAGAGAATACTTAGCAGTCTTGACCTTATTGAAAAAAGAAACGAGTATGCAAAAGCCATTGCACTCTCAATTAGTCAATATGCGAAATCTTATGAAAACCAGAGAATGACTCTACGAAGGACCCTTGAATTGTTTATTCCATTTACGACAATTGAACAAGATTTGCCTGATCATGTTATTGATACCATGGAAGAATCTGTTAGATTTGAGGGAGGTCTCAGACTTACATCAGTGAATTTGAAAGAGAGTGAGAAATTCTTTGGAGATCTCTCAACGAGAATTTATGATTTACGAAATACAATTGTCCACTCAAGAAAAGGGGAGATCCTAACAAAGGGTGGCATCAAGATGGAAGGAATGGATATTCAACTATTACGAAACGAGGTTGAAATTATTCGTTCTATTGCTATCAATACTGTTGCAAGATCACTTTGTTTCTAACATAGTTATTCATGGATTATTTTGAAAATCGGGTAGACTGGTTTCAGTATCAGATTGGTGAAAAGAACAAGTCCTAATGAAAAGATGAACGAGTGAAATGCATCAATCATCTTTCCTCTCACTAATGCTTCACCCTTTTTCTTCTCTGTCATCGAGAAATTGCTCATCACTCCTTTCTAGAGTAATACTTGCATCTGTTATACCAAGAAATTGTTTTCCAATAATTAGTGATCCCAAATAAAGTAGAGTAATCACCATAGCAATACAGGATGACATATACGATCCCATAGCCATACCCTGTACCCAATTTTCACTCTCAGCTGTTGGTGGAAATGGGTAGTACATTGGTATCAATACCGCAATAATATTGACCATGATGAACAATAAGAGTCCCACTCCTATGAGAGTTCTCATGTTGGATAGTGTTTCTTCCTTCTCTTGTATTACCAGTTCAATCTGTCTTGTGTATTCAGTCTTTGTCATTTCAGAGGGAACAAGACCCTCTCTGAGGGAAATTTGATCTAAACGATCAGTTGGACTTCTAAATGAAAATAGAATTGCAAGTATTGCCATGAGTATCAGGCATGCTCCACCAAACATCATCAATGCTTGGAGTGGAAAAGTGATTGTCGTATTTGAAATCCATAAAATGAGGGCTGAACTGATTCCCAGAAGTATGCTTATTCCATTCCTCAGGTTGCTTCTGACCTTATCCAGAATATCGGACCGTCCTAGTAGGAGTTCAGGTTCCGCAATATATTTTGGTTCACTACTTACTTGAACATCTTCGTCATCCAACCCATTCCTTTTAGCTGACTCATCAAAGTTTCCTGAGAGAATAATGAGTATCCAAAGAACACCACACCATATGAACAATAGTCCCAGATGAAACCATGCCATCTGTACGTAAGTCATATTTACAATTGCAATAGACACATCTGTATCTATGAGAAAGAATACTATTATTAGACCAAGGTTGACAAAACTTAATGGTTTGGTGACTTTTTTTTCTCGCTCAGTTAGTTTTCTTGCCATCCTGCTAAACCCCTCTGTGCCCTGAATTACTGTTGAATGTGTTTCCTTTGTTTCTGAGTATATAACTTTACTCTAATCTTTGATTATTCTGCTTGATATATTCCAATCTCTACCCTCTTGATGATTTTCAAGTTACATTGAATGATGCATCATCAACTACTCTTGAAATTATGCTCGTTGATATCCCACAGATACTTAATTTACAGCGAGAATTTAGGATGTACTGGGAATTTGAAACATTGAGAAACTCCTTGATCCCCTTATCTCTAGAGTGATGGGGTTCTCCTCGCTAGCTCGGGTTCACCGAGATAGAAGATTGAACTAGTCCGCGCGAACATACTTTCAGAAGAATCGTAGGTAGCACGCCGTGCCAAGTCAATCGGGAAATTTCTTGCTATATGAAGTCTGTAACATTTACTGGTTCTAGAGGATTTTCTCTACTAATCATCATCATAATCATCTTCAGAAGGTTCCGTACATGTTGATGTTACATAATCTACTAGTTCGGAATAGAATTCATCACCTTCTTCACAAAGAGCTAAAGTATCTTTGAAAAGAGCACATAGTGATTCATCATAATAATACGAGCTATGATCCATCATAGTTTTACCAAGTTCAATGAGGTATTTCACGTTCTTTTTGTCAATCATTGCTGCTTCAAGATATACTGCTCTAGCCATCGCTTTGCGATTCTGTTCTTCATGATAAAGTCCTCTAAGAATCAATGAGTTCGCATCTTTCGGATTCTCATTCAATTTAAGAATTAGTACCTCAGTTAGTAAGTCGATCTGTTTATTCAGCTCTTTCGTTCCGTGATATCTGATTGCATCAAGTTTTGCTATCAACTTCCTGAAATTGGTTTCGTCAAATTTATGAAGAAGTAATTGGACAGAAGATTCGAAGTTCAATTTCTCAGATTCAGTAAGAATATCTTCTAACCATCGCAGAATCTCATCTGTAGTCTGCCCGACATCATATTCAAGGATACAATGTATTGTAAGAGGTCCACAGCTTGAAAAATAATCCTTAGGTTTGATATTCCAATGATGGAATAGAAGAGGTAGAGTAAGAACGAATTTCTTCACTGAAGGAATTACATGAAATGAGGCCATCTCTCTGAATACACGCTCAACAGATTCAACAAGAAAGTTCGCGAATCGTATAATACCATTTGCATTCTCAGTATGATATATTGAAATATCCGGCACATTCTGCTGAGCATACAGAAATAGAAGTTTGCAGAGGTCTTGAACCGTTTTACGTTCAAGTAATCCTATTGTTTCTTTTGAAATGACCCTGAAGACACGTAGAGGATCCCAGTCCGTCTCTGGTTCGAGATTGAGATATCTAATTTCCTTTTCAAAAAATATGGGATCAAAAGAAAATGGAATAGTTCTATCAATGACGATTTCAAAAAAGATGGAACCAATTCGTTTCGCAAAGCTGCTTTCACTCTGTTTAAGTTCAGGAAAGCGAATCATTCTATTTGATTGTTGAAGGATGTCTAGAACCTCTTCCAGTATCTTAGTTCCCACGTTGATATTCTCAAAGAGTAAGTAATCCTCAAGATCGATCTGCATCAACCAAGTCCAATATCTGATTACTCTATTGTACTCGAATACAGAAAAATAGTAAGGTAGATTTTTCTCCATGATTGGTTCATAGTGTTCTATGTTTAGAGTAAAACCTTCCCAATCCTTCTGTTGTACAAGTTTAATTACTCTTTGCGAAACCTTTTGAAGTCCATCCCTAAGTTTTAGCTTTTTTTCTGGAAAACCTAAGAAACGAGAGTCAGTGGTTCTATTTTCAATATCACGAGTAATTGTTTCATGTAACCAACTGAAGAATGCAAATTGAAGGACCTGTTTTACTATACCTCTCTTGCGAAGGAGAATTGGAAGTGCAATTATCAAGACAATAATGATACTTGCCAATAGAACGAACTCTTGTAACCATAGTATTGTGCCACTAAGAAGATACACTAACGGAGGTATTATTGTAATAATCCAAAATAGCTGATACAGATCCTGAAACTCTTGATGAAGAATCTCAGACTTGATTACTCGACCAACCTCTCTTTTCTGTTTTTCAACTATTGATGGTTGGATATCATAGGACGACTCCCATGGCATTATAACGAGATATGTTCGAGCCATCCACACTCGTCCCATTTTTCCTCTTCTACTTCTCTTTGTGTAAGAGTATAATGTTCGCTCTACTATATTATGTTCAAATTGAAACGCCCAAAGAACAGTCCCAATAACAGTTGCTATTGGAACTACAACAAGTGCTGTTTCAATGGTGACATCAAGAGGATAACCTGTCACCTGAAGGAATAATGTCCAATATGCCGAACCTACTGTTAGATAGATGGTATTATTGATTCTTGATGACCCAACAACTTGTATAACTCCCAATCAATCATCCTCCTTCCCTGTGAAATCTTCAAGCATAAATTTATCATGATTTTCGTTACTTGTTCCCTGTACTTTCCTAGCTAAAATCATCACTTATGAATTGTTTCTGTTATGGGTATTTTACACCAACCCAAACACAAACCTACAAGGAATCTATTTTGTTGAATATTGTGATGATTTCTCCATTCTGTGTCGTAGGAAATATCTCAAACGATGGCTCTCTACCGCTTCTAGCAATAATCAATAGAGGTATTTCTTTTCCACATAAGTCGAACTCTCCCACATTCGATCCATACAGAGCTATCTGATCTGGGTCTTGCTTCAGAAGTTTCAAGATTTCTTTAATCTCAGTTTCAATCTTCTTGAGTTCCTCATCAGAATATCCTTTTGTGATGTATGGCATAATCCCAATTGATCTGAACATCTTTTCGACCTTCTTGAAATCCTGATTGCAGTTCAGCCCCTCAGCGCAAACATACTCACAGAAGAATCGTGAGTAGAACGCCGTGCCAGATCAATCATCAGAAACTACATTGAGTCAGTGGATGGGAAAGACCCTCACTGGATGGGAAGAGATACGTCAGGCTCTTGTCTTTGTGGACAGTCTTCCAGAGGAAGAGCGCAATGGTGCAAGGGTCGAGGTCTATGAGTACAGTCAGGAGTCCAGTGTGAAGGTGAGTTTCACTTCGTTGCAGGAGTTGGATGAGTGGTTGAAGATGCGCTTTCGGAAGCAGTTGTTGAAGGGCAATGATAATCCCTCTTCAAAGATACTGGATGTGCTCAGTGAGGTTCATGGGCATGTATTAATTACTTAGTTCATTTGTTAATATTTATGAGCATTCACGAGTTGAGGAATTTGAGGAGGAGCTGAAAGTAAGTACACCTTCATTATATCCTAGTTCAAGGGCTGGTAACACACTCTATCTTGCATTTGGGGTTTCCATGACTCTTTTCCTATTGAGGATCACAAATCCTGTTGTCTTTGATGATCCACTTGCATTACTAACTCAAGCTACTCTATTCTCTCCACTGGTCTCGTCAGTTCTGTATTATGTCAAGATAGACAAACTGATGCTTAGATTGTTGAAAGGAGTAATCAAGTATAATCATAATTCTACGATGCTGAAATTCCAAATATCAACCGACTTCGCCATTGAGATTTGGAGACTTGGAGGAATAAAACAGTATATTCCAAAAAAGGCAATTGATTCAACATTAACAAGATTGGTTGATGGTCCTGACATATCTGATGATATTTGGAACCTAAAAGGAGTATTCTATTTTGTCCTCTCAGTTCCCATGCTTCTTTTTGCCTTTTCATCTAATATCTGGGAGATGCTTCTTTATTCTGCTGGTTTGATAATTGTCGTTCTTCTGGCGGTTGGATATCATCTATGGGAACTACCTTCACTTGGATCGAAAGTTGCGATGTTTCGAGACCTTCAACAGAAAATTTCAGTCTTTAAAGCGAATGATCCTGGAAATCGTCCAAATCCAAACAAGTTTCTTGGTCCAAAAGGTGATGATTATCCGATACAACCGGTTATTGAAGAACTACATGATATGATTATTCGTCACGACTGGAAAGGATTCTCTTATCGATTCGATACACTCCATAAGGATATCACAACTTGGAGCTTTCAGCTCAATACAAATCTATTCGAACTCTATCTGACTCAGCTATCAGATGCACATTATGAAATGCCCTTTCCAGAAAGAGATACTGATCTAGGAAGGGCCTTTAGCCTCTGGAATCTCATCGAGAAAGGCAAGTCTATTGATATGGTTGATGACATGCACAATCTGTTTCCCTCGCCTAAAGAAGGACTGAAGGATTATTTTCTTACTGTGGATAGGACTAGATCAGAAGATCTTAGAGAGAAGTCGAAGAAAGTGTACAAACAATTGATGAAAGAGAAGGGAGTCATGAGCAATTCTGATTTTCAAGATATTACCAGAATAATCCATGGATGGGCCATGGATGGAAACGATACATTCAGCAATGAATTACTCCATGCCGCTGAGGTCATTCAGGATAAAAATTTGATTATAGATATCGCTCTAACAGTACCATTTGAATATTGGAATGAAGCTGGACCCATGTTTATCAAGACAGTAAAAGCAGAGGGGTATCTTGAGAAGACACCTATTACTCAGGGTCGCAAAGTGTGGCTAGAACGACTACTCACATCTCGCAACTTTGAAACGTTGATAGAAGCTATCATTCTGCTCGAACATGATGAACTGCTTACAATTACTTCACTCTCTTTGGTGAATCACTCTGATTCCCTCGTTAGAACGGCATTAGTCAGTCGATATGTTGAACTCGATAAGGAGAAGGTGAAGTATTTCCTCGAACTCAATTTTGAGAGTGAGGATTTTGGAACCCAGAAAAAAGCAGCACTAATGCTTGTGAGGCTTGCAAAGGTCTTCGATTGGACCACCTGGCTTTATGACCAGAAACAGGACTTCTATCAAATACTGCTCAAGGATTTGTCTGACAAATCTCATACTGATACATATGCAGCCATTCTAGATGCTCAATATAGGCTTGCAATTAGGATAGACGAAGAGGAACTACGTAGTCTTGCCAATCTTGCTAAGAAAGGACAATACGAACAGTTACGACAAACCGCAAGAATGGTGCTTATGAATCAGGGAATCTCTAGTGAATAATTTTACTAAACTAGATAGGTTGGGCCTTGGTGGTCGTGGACAGTATTCCAGAGGAGCAGCGCAATGGTGCAAGAGTCGAGGTCTATGAGTACAGTCAGGAGTCTAGTGTGAAGGTGAATTTTACTTCGTTGTAAGAACTGGACGAGTGGCTGAAGATGCGCTTTCGGAAGCAATTGCTCAAGGGGGATGGGATTCCTTCGAGGAAACTGGATGTACTCAGTGAGGTTCATGAGCAAATCGTATTATAGATTCCATGAATCATATATCTTCTACAGTCGTACGTAGGAGTTCTTCTAAATCCGTATTTTCTTTACTTTGTGAGATTTCAACCATGGCGGCAAAAGTGTTTTGAATCGGTTCCTCAGGAATATTACCTTTCAGTAATTCTTCCCTTGCTCGAAGTATTGATGAATAATCGTGATTTATCTCACCCCAATCAAGAATGCGTTCAATGTAGGAGTATATGAATTTGAGAACCTGTCGATTAAACGCAACTTTGTTAGGAATGTTTGACATCCTACCTTGGTCAATGTATTTCTGAACTTCTTCACGGTTGAACTGCGGATCATTCAATGCGCTTTTTACAAATGCTTCTGTTGGCATTTGATTGCGTCCGCTTGCAGACCAATCTTCAATGACACGTAGACATGGACTTTCAATCTCCTGTCTTCTTACAACTTTCATCAACATATCTCTCATGAATTGGATTCTCAGGTTATCCGGTGGATGTGAATCACTGCCAAAAAATGCAGGTCTATTTAGACGTTTTATCTCGTTAATGACACTTGCCAGACCGCCTATGCCAAGTGTCCTAACTGAGAATGCATCAGCTGTGAACTCTGCCAACCAGCTCAATAGCCAGCCACCAATAGAATCCCATACTTTCCGTGATTTATTTTTCTTAAACAGCTTCCTCATCAGAGGGTCAATTTTGCCAAGAAATTCTTGAGGCTTCCCATCTTGTAGAATGTACTCCTTAAAGAGACTGTGACCAACCTCATGATTTAATCCCGAACATCCACCAATATACCTCTCTTCAAAATACGCTATCTCTACAAAGTAGACATTCCCATTTTCTATTCGAAAATCAAGCAAGTTATTCATGTTAGAAAGAAGCACAAATGGATTTGAGTCGGTTGGGATTGAGGAAACCAAATTGGAGGTTACACTTTGCAGAAAAGCTCTAGCTTTCGTATCTTCTGGATTCTGCTTGTATGATCGGAACCTATCAATCAGAAGCACCAATTTATCAGATATCCCTCTATCCATACTATATGGTAATGATTCATCATTAACCATGTTTTCTAAGAACTTGCGGTGTTCATAAATTACTGATATCTTCTCATCTAATTGTTCATGGAGTCCTTCATTGTTCTTTAAAAACTTCAAAAAAGATTCCAATTGTTGGGCTGTTATCCTACTCAATTTGTACATCCACTCATAATTGTAATTGCTTGTTGTTTATCAATACTAACCATCATTCCAAGGTCTCCAAGGTTTGTAGTTATGCAGACTAGCATATCGTTCCTCATACAGATAGTACTTCTCAGGAACCAGCCCTGATACATTTCCAGGTGAGAACCTGAGCAACATAGACACATCCCCCTTGACCAACTCAGCTAATGACTCAAGATGCGCTCGTTGGAGGGTGCTTGGGTTCGATTGCACCGGACTCTGAAAGCTCCATGAATGACACCTCCCCAATTTTATCAACCCAATAGTATCATTGCAGGATTTGATGATTATTTATATTATTTTCTAGGGAGAAGTATTGGGCTGGATGGGAAACACGCGTGACTGAAAGTATTTGAGGAAATCTTCGCTATTTAGGAAGTGGTCTTGAAAAATGCCTTCTAGAAAATCAATTCCACAGAAATTACGAGATGAAATATTGCAGAAGTGCAATAACCAATGTTGTATATGTCAGAAGGACGGGATTCAAATTCATCATATAGATGGAAACGCCTCTAACAATGACGAAGAAAATTTAGCCCCACTATGTCCAAATCATCATGATGAAGCTGGTCTGAATAGGCAATTAGGAACTAGGCTAAGCCCAAAAAGAATCAAGATGTACAGGGACAAATGGTACGAGAGAGTCGAAGCAATAAAACAAGGTTTTAACCCCAATGCCAACGCAGTCCAGAAACTGAAGAACTTTGTACAATTCATGGGGTTTGCAAAAGTAGCATGGTCGAAATCCTTTACATCAGTGGATCCGTCTTGTAGAGAGATGAAAAGGAATGATATCATAGATAGAGTGTTTTCAACAAACAACGCAATTGAACTTGAAACGCGTTTATCAACTGTCAAGCATATGTATCCAGAACAATTATCTGATGAAGAGAATCTAAGAAAATTCAGAGAAGTATGTACAGCATTTGGTTTGGAGTACGATGATTTAATGTAGAGGACTAATCAGCTCTATTTTCGAGGATTCATCCAGCAGTTATCCCCTTTATCATATATTCGATGATGCAGTTATCCTTGATTGCTATCTCGCGGACCTTTGACACTTTCAGATACAGGAAAGGCACATATGGAAGGGTCTCGGAAATATACTGGGTCAGGTCAGCGTATGTCTCTTTTGAGCCATGACGAGATCACCATTTCGTGCTGGCGTGGCCCACCTAGTACAGTGGTAGTCAGGGGTTGGACAATGACAGAGAAAACTAGTGAATTGACGAGAGATGATTTGTGGGGCGGATTTTGGCTGAAACGCAAAGATGGTGCAGGACAAGATTGGTATTATGATACTCTGGATAGTCTAGGAAACCTCTTTGACTCTGAGAGTTTCCAAGAGAATGTATCCGGATTCTACATTAACTGCATCAATGGTTGGGTGAGAGTACATTACTTCACTCCTGAAAATAAAATGAATACAGCAATCAACACTATACAGGAGTATATCTGTAATGACATCTTTGAAGTGAAAGATTGTAAACTTCCTGAGAGTAAATGCGTGGCGAAGAATTATGGAGGTTCGGATTTTGAACTCAGATTCAGGAAATATCTAATTATTGAAACGCAGATAGGACTAGAACTATTGCGATTTGACAGACTCTATTCTCAATGTCTGTTGACAACTCTTCGATGGTGGGTAAAAGCAATAAAGGGAGATATCAAATCCCATATTGAACCGAGTCTACTTAAAATGAGTCCCTCGTATTCAAAACTCTCTACTATTGAACGAGATATCTTTCTTGAAGACCTTGATTTAAGACCGGAAAATTCTGAAACAGATTGGGCGCATTTCATTGTGAATTTAGTTGTTTCAATTGATTGGAGGAATACCCAGAGTGTTGTGCAAGGCAGATTGCTATCTATTGAAGAACTTAACTTAATACTAACCAGTGGTACTTTGGATTTCAGAATCCCTGCTGAATGGGCTCCGATTAAGGAAGATTCCTAACGTCGCAGACATCACTTATGATACACCACAGTAACTCGGTGAAGCTCGGAACTACCGAGATAGAAGGTTAAGCCACTCAGCGCGAACATACTCTCAGAAGAATCGTAGGTAGAACGCTGTGCCAGATCAATCATCAGATAATACGTTGAGTCAGTTGAAGGGGAAGACCCTCACTGGATGGGAAGAGATACGTCAGGCCTTGACCGTTGTGGACAGTCTTCCAGAGGAAGAGCGCAATGGTGCAAGGGTCGAGATATCTAAGTGCAGCGAGGAATCAAGTGTGAAGTTTTAGAAAGAATTAGGCTCTGTAGAAAAAGTCACCTCCCTGCACACTCCAGATAGTTTAGTCGTTGGATGTTGTGAAGGACCACCTTGATCAACAGCTCTCTCCGACGTTGTCTATTCCTTCTCGAACTCAGACTCCCGGTGAATCTCACCTTCATCATTCCAAACACGGTTTCTACAAGACTTCTCTTTCCATAGTCATGAGCCTGCTTCCACTCCTCGGGACCTGACTTGTACTCTCTGGTCAACCGTCCGTATGCAGGATATCCTCGTGACAGGGTCCTTGCATTCTTCTTCGGTTCGATGGCTGGATATGCTCCAAGGTCAGCTATGTACTGGACATTCCTTTTCGAGATGTAGGCCTTGTCACCATACACCACCTCAAGCTGTGAAGACTTCACTTTTCTCACCAGAGCTATCATGTGCTTTGCATCACCTCCAGGTCGTGTAGTGACCCTGGACCCGTGTATCAGCAAGGTGTCAGTGTCCACAGCTGCGTGAAGTGCATGGAAACGCCGTTTCAACGTCTTCTTGAACCTGAAGGACATCCACTCGCCCCCGGAAGAATGTGAGAACCCCGAGGCGTCCACTGCGACTCTCTTGGGAGGCGGCCGCTTTCGAGCAAGGAGTTGGTACATCTGATGAAGAAGGTGGGTGTCCAGACGTTGCAAAGCTGAGTGAAGAAGAGAACGACTCGGGGCTCTGGCAAGACCAAGTCTCTCAAGGAGGGAGGGGTTGAAATCAAGATGAGCAACAAAGTCACGATACCCAAGACCAGAGTCGAACTTGAGTCCAAGAAGGACGAAGAGAGTAGAGAGAGGGAATGTGACAGGTCGACCATGATGAGACCTGATGTCAGGGACAGTATTGCAAAGGCTCATAAGCTCTTCAAATAGAAAGTGATAACGGCGAGCTTTGGCCGCATCATGTGATTGGTAGTAAGTCATTGATCATTTGATGTGGTCAATTCGCCTCTGAATTCTTGTACTATTGGACAGAGCCCTGATAGATACAAGGTTTAAAAGGCTTCAAGTGTCATAAACCCCTATAAGATGAATAGAATCCAGTATATACGATTTGTGCTGATTGCAGTCTTAGTCCTTCTCTTTTTCACACCTCCACTAACTGCATCTGCTAAAATAGCTGATGAGGAACGCTATGTTTCGAAATCCACTCAGTTCAATCCCGGTTGGTATGTGGATTTCGATTTCCCATGGTCGGGGGGAATAGGGGATGTCAATATATTCGCGGTAGAAGTTAGATTGAATGTAGAGTTTTTTGCTGGCGTATCCTTACCTTTAGAAACCAATATCATCTATCCCGAATGGTTGAATCAAAATGAGTCGTTTTATACACTGATTGGTATTACTGGGCTTGAGGGTGGAAGAGCTGGACTTGCAATTGGTGGTGGTATCTCAGTCACTTTCACAGCTGTTGGTGTTGATGTGTTAACTCTTGAATCGCAGAAAGGTCTAGATCTCTCACTTCGTTTTAGGACGCCCATTGGAACTACGCTTTCAGAACCAATAAGAAATGAAATCGAGATTGGTGGACTCACACTCCCAATAATCAATTGGTCAATCAAAGCATATCTCGGAGTAGAACTGAGCTTTGTGTTGACTACTGTTCTATCCTCCCAAGTTAGGGTAACAGGTGACTCACTGGTTGAAGAATATGATGATGATAGAACATGGACATACCAGGGACAACAACACAATCTCTCTCTGAAGACCAAACCAGATGCTGCTACACCTGTGCGCCTTGGTATGGATAATATTGAATTTGAATTGCCACAACTGGCTCTAACAGTGACCTCTATTTACATTGATATAAGACCTGATGGACTACCAAATGTAAAGTTACCCTTACCCCTATATGCACTTCCATCAATTTCTTTTCCGATTATAGGTACTTTGGATCAAGATACGGGCAATTTTCACCTAGCTGAGAGTTCTGAGAATCACTATGCTTCTCTAGATATTGACAACATCTCAATTCCAATTGTGGTTCCTTTTGATTGGAATTTTGTAGTAATCGGATTAATAGGAACAGTAATAGTAATAGGGTTCCTCCTACTGATGAAAAAGAACTAAAATACACTTGAAACCGCTATGATAGGATCGAATAGGTTTCTGGTCATATGAATCAAAATCTAATTATATTCTCAGATACTATTCTCACTCGAATATGGAATGAATGATACGGCATTCTGTGGCCACCAGATAAATAATAGATGTGGTTCCAATGTTGTAACAGGAACTTGTCCGACACCCCATCCATCATCAACAACAACACCGTTTCTCAATGCCATATGAAGTTCTTCAATCTCTGAGGTGTCCAGTGGCTCGGAACCAACATTAAATATTGATAAAAAGCTCGAAGGCTCACCAAAGAAGATAGCATCAATACAACTTGCATTTCTGTAATGAAATAGTTCATTAACCACCATTTCAGCCATTTCACATATTACGGGGATATTGGTGTCGTTCATTTGGCCAGTTCGAAACTTCTTCATTTAAACACTCTCTTAGAAGAAGGGGTGTGAGCCACATGTTGACTCCTATTGAGATTGAGTTCAGTGGGAGCAATACTCATAGACTTCCTCAGCTCTATGGTTTGAGAAGTATGTCTTTAATTGATTTATGTCCATAAGTACTAATTGCGAAAGTTCACTAGACAATTTCTCGAAATTCGTTTGAGCTTGCTTGGTTGCTGCTATATATTGTGATAGATACGATTTCGGTTTCATCTCCATCATCTTAATACCATTCAAATAGGCGGAGAGTATGTTGTGGGTTTTATGACCTAGATCGAGATGTTCAGTTTGTATCTGAATGATTTCATTCTGAGCAGCACTGATTCGATTTATCTTGGATTCAAAACTCTCACCCCACTTGAACCATATGAGTGCAAATGAAAATATGGTGATGACGATGTTTATTGGCAACCATCCATCATCGATATACTCATAGAACTGTCCTGTTTCCCCAGAGAAAAACCAGAATAGATACGTTGTAAGAAATACGATTAATAATAGAATAATGAAAATCATTAATGCAGCAAAAAAACGCACCACCTTCCCACCATCTGGATTGCCCTCTCTGTTCAATTTAGACACCACACATTATCTTCGACGAATCTGACTTTATAAATTGAGGATATAAGAACAGATATCGTGTCTGTGTATGAACAGAGGACCAATGATTGAAGGCAAGGAGAGCATAGCATCCCCATGGACAGTCATAGAAGTAACCGGTTTCAGCATCCAGATTGGTGAGGTCTCCCACACACTCATACACTGGAACCACTGTATTCCAACATAATCAGAATCGACATCTGTGATATCTTGGAATGTCTGAACCCTGACATGATGCAGTATGAACTCGGTTGCTTTTCCTCACTCCATCCGATTTATTTTAATTATCACCTGAGTGTCTTTAAGGACGCCTCTCCGTTTGTTCGAGTTGGTAATCAAAAATCACTCAAACTTGTCTGGCTATCGGTTGTGTGACACTGGACAGTGCACTTCCTACAACCCACCCAACATGCATCCTTTTTGTACAGTACTCCAGCAGTCCAGTTATGATTGTAAGTCGAGAACTTGTGGAAGTTACTGAATGTGATAGTGATACAGCCCTAGAGCTTGAAAAAGCCAAGACTCTCGAATACATAGAGAGATACGGAGAAGACCAAGTCGTAGGATATAGATTCACCTTCAAGAAGAAACTATATGAAAAGCAAGAGAAAGAATCTCGATTAGACAGAGCAACTCTATCTATTATCCAGTCTTGTGAAGATATTGAGGAAAATCTAAGGATATGTGAGGAATGCATTCACTTCGATAACCCAGACCTTACTTGCACGCTTTTTGATGAAGTAACAGTCAGATTTAACACATGTATCTTCTGGAGTAATGGACTCTGGGGAGAAACCTTGGATGAAATCAGAGAGAATGCCATAAGAGAAGCTGATTCATGGTTCAACACAGAGTGTGCGGAAACTGTGAGGAACCTTTTTGGAAACCGACATGTTCTAGACCAGATTCGAACTAAAGGATTCCCCCATTTAGCCCAACAGAAACCATATACAGCTTATATGGTACAAAAAGACCTCGTCAATGACTTCATCCTGAGGTCACTTGGAATTCCTAAGGGGGAGGATGAATGGAATGAATATCATGAACTGCGAAAAGAGGTCCGAAACTGAATCGAATAGAAGAGATGGAGTTAATATTTATGTTTCCAAATGGCGAATTCCTCTAACATCATTTGGTGGGAAAAATGGTGGTCTTGAATATTGACATCCCCTCTTCAAACTGAATTGTTGAACCAAGACAATACTCATACCCCCGGATTATGGAGCAGACAACTTGATTACTGCAACCCCAATTGCTGGAGGAATTTTGGCGATAGTAATCATTGTCCTGATGGTATTCAATGAATTGCTAATGACTGATCAACATTTGCGTTACTATGGTTTCCATCTCTCCTTCCGAAGTGACCAATGATGTGCACAATACCAGGGGGATGGAATCATACTTCCATCACTTGGTCTGGACATACAGCATTCTGTGTTAGTACAATACAATTCAAGCCATTTCCACTCAAGCCAATCCCAATAATATTCAATTATCCCTGCGAAGTGCCCGAACTCATGAAGAAATGCACATCTTGCAACATCAATGTAGTCTCCGTAGCCCAACCCAAATGGTGGGTCATTCGACGTGAGTACTAGAGCATAATGGAAGATTGCGCAGCCCCATTCATAGCCATCTTCTTCATAGTATGCTCCTGCTGTATATGGGCTGGAGTAGAAGCGATTCCCAATCAGGAGCCACTGATAAATCGAGGATCCCTGATGAGAGTAATAGTCGAAATGAAGATCCTCCCATTCTAATACAGTGAGGGGCGAATAAGATTCTTCAGGGGGGATTGCGTCATCTATGTAATAATCAGGTCTTTGATATCCGTGAAGTAAATAGTACGTCTTGACATATTCAAGCATGTCATTCATGTCACTAATACTCATCCATGGGTTCCCACTTGAATCGGTCATGTAGTCTACTTCCAATCTCACCTCACGATAATTCACACAATTGTAAGTCAACTTTTTCCCATAATATGAAGCGGGATTTTCAAGGAGTTTCAATCTTATATAGAAGTCTGTCGTGATGTATCCCTTGTATAGTCTGTATGGAGTACCTGAGTAGATTGATGTCCAGAGATACCAAGAAGATGAACCACTGGTTTTATACCATATTTCAATTGTTCTTGTTGAGGATCCGCCTTCATTCTCAACAAAGATGTCCAAGTAAGTAGATTTGCCGGCCTTAACTTCGTAATCTAGTAGGGGATTGATGTCGCTTGTATGACCTCCAGGAAAATACTCCCAGAAGTCTGGGATTGGTTCATCAGGCCAATTAGGAATGGTGATCCAGGGCCAGATATATGTCATCTTCCATTGGTTCTCTTTCCAGCCACAATAGTTGATTTGGACTTCAATTTTATGGGGTCCAGCTGGAATCCACATAATGGGAATTGAGCTGTGGAATCCTTGCGACCCGATGACCACTTGATAGATGAGATTACTGTCATAATAGACAGTGAGGAATCTCGAATAGATATCTTGATCCCTTTCAATATCAAGACAAACATAAGCGTGAATCAGATAGCTCGGATAATCCCATTCAAATGCTAGAACAGAGTAGCTCATCTTACGGAACCAATGACCGCTCTTGGCAGGACTCATAGGTAATGCAGGAAACTGATTTGTGGAAGGTGGAGATGCTTTGAGAGAGTTATCATTGAGGGTTTCAATTGGACCATCTATTTCATCTCTAGGATCTTCAAAACTTGAGTTTTTGTACTTATTAAATAAGACAATGGGTTCTACGGTGTTGTTATAATTTACTGCGGGTGTACTCCTGTCTTTCTGAATGGGAATGAATTCGGCATTATCTTCCGTTTCACTTAATCTGTCCGGCGTGGACTCAGTCCAGTTTAAGGCCATAAAGTCTAGGACTTGATTCTGCGCTCTCAATGCATTATAGGAGCTGATTTCCCCTACCTCAGATTCTGATAGAGAAACCAGCGCAGGTGTTTCAACTGAATCTAACAAAGCTACACTCTGTGGATACAAAAAAGAAAGAATCAGAATTAAAACAATAACTCTTCGCAAAACTTCGCTCCTCCAAACACTACACCATAGAATATATCCTTTATTCTTAATAATACTTTTGGTTATCTAAAACATTAAGAAACCATAATGTATTTGGAAATGTGGTTTCCTCTGCTCATTCAGTATTTCGCAGTATCTGTTTGTATCTGCGTCTATACCCCAATACGCATATCCCTGAAACCACGAAACTCCCTGAAACTATCATTGCCACGA